>Ga0209510_1001593_pt1 | contig 25377 bp, 25 predicted proteins | sample BiotimSIPDNA_FD_185749 | JGI IMG/M metagenome (GOLD analysis project Ga0209510, IMG submission 185749) | Anaerobic biogas reactor microbial communites from Washington, USA - Biogas_R1 time_0 SIP DNA (SPAdes) (version 2) | ecosystem: Engineered > Bioreactor > Anaerobic > Unclassified | place...
AACCTGTCGTCTGTCAGTTTGACCGCGGGGTAGGCAGCTGAGCTGCAGGGACAGGTCTTACTCAACGTATTGTCGGGATTTGAGCCAGGCTTCCACCTCGGCCCACCGGTACCGGATCGCGCCCTTGGCGCCCCGTCCAAGCGAGATGGGGCGAATGCCGGCCTCTTTGAGCCAACGACGCGCAGACGATCGCGTTGTGTCGAGAAGCTCGGCGATGGCCTTGAGGCTCACCGCTCTGAACGCCTCCGGTGGGGCGCATGCATCCGAGCGGTCTTGCTGGCGCTGTCGTTGGATCGGGTTGTTCTTTCGTTTGGACATTCTGCGTTACGACTGTTTTTCCGGCTCCGTGCCGCCGTCGGTTTTGTGCATTGCGGCCGGGTCCGTGCCGGCCGCCTGCGACGGTTTGGGTGAAATCGTCTTCTTTGGCTCGGCTGGAGTTTTCTGTGATGACGGGCCGGTCGATGATTTCTTGGGCCGTCCACGCGGTTTGGCCGGTTTGGTCGCGTTCTCCAGCGGCTTTGTATCGGGTTGCACATCGGCAGCGGGATCAGATGCGCTTTGTCCACTCAGTCCAGGTTCTTCCGGTGGTTCGGTTGCGCCGGCGGCCGCGGGCAATTGAGCCAGGAGCGAAGCAATCGCCCACGCCAGGAACGGCCAGAGCATCAGGGCGTTGCCGCTTGCGACCGACGAAGGCATGGTTTCGCCTGACGGTGGTCCTGCAAAGATGATCTGGGCGGTTCCGACCACGGCCAGGACCGTCACTCCCAGCGCCAGGACAAGCGCCGTCGCCCGATGAAAAGATCGCGCCAGGATCTTCAAGGTGGCGACAAACACGACGGTCAGGGCCGCTGCCATCGATGTGGCAAGCAGTACGTGTGGGGTGCTCGATATCAGCTGTTCCATTTTCGAATCTCCTTCTTCTGTAGGTCCGTTCCAAGTTCCTTTAGACGGTTTGAATGTTTGACCGGGCCGCATCGGCCTTTATCGTGGGGTCGAGACGGTTTGCGGGGCATGGCATCCTGCAGCGCTCGCTTCGACAAATCTCTCAATGCGGCGAGATGGTCTCTGCGCTTGGCGATCTCGGCCCGCACTCTGGCATACCCCTGAGACCTCACCACCTTGTGCAGCAGCAAGAGACAAAACGCCAAGAGCATGGCCAGGGCCATTGCCGTATAGGGCAAGAGCAAAAAGTCCAGCGACCGGCGCGCATCGTTGGCTGGGGCCGCCTCCGCGGCGGCGGGCTGAACGAACACCTGGTGCAGGCCGATCATGCACAGCAGCGTGACGCACAGGGCCAGGACGACGGGGTTGCTCCCATCGAACAAGGGTATGTGCCGCAGTGTCCTCAGGATGATCGCAAAGAGGATCACAAAGACGGGCACAGCGCACAACACAAACACCGGTGGTAGGGCAAGAGAGCCGATCGCATTCATCTTCTATGTCTCCTCATGTTTGTTGCGTTCCTCGTCGAGGCGCAAACGCCCCATTTCGAACAGGTTGTCAGGGTCACTGGGTCCATCCTCAGAGGACCGCAGGCGCAGGTGCTCGTAGCAGGCCATGGCCACCACAGAGACCTTGGGCAGATCCTCGGCAACAAACGACGTCGTTCGCCGCCACTGGTCGCCGCTCTTGTAGGACTTGTCGATCTTGATCGAATAGACCTCGACCACGGCATTGTCGATCACGCGCCGGTTGGCCCAGATGGCCCCCTGCACGGCTCCGCATCGGAAGGCCTTATCCGGTTTGTTTCGCATTTCGTCTTGCATGGTATGTAGCTCCTATCTGGTATAGACCGCATGGCTTGTAGCCAGATACATCGGCGTCCTCACCGGGCACCGGGCTGCTTGCGAACACCGAAATACGCCTCGTCCGGGCCGGACCATGTCCGGGCCCATGATCGTCGCGCACCGGACGGGTTTGTAGCCCTCGCGCAGCATGCGCTCGATCACGCGCTCGGTGTTGGCGTAATCGTAGCGTCTGGTGTCCAGCGCGGAGATTTCGTGTATGAGGTCGATGCCGCCTTGAAGGTATGCGAGATTGCTGATCAGGGCGAACCACGCCGGCTCGCTGACCTCTTGGGGCCGGCGACGGCAATACCGGATGAATTCGCACTTCTCGATCTTGCGCAGGTTGCAACGCAGGCCCGTCGGAAGTCGCGGTGCGGCTGGGGTGGCTGGCACGGCGTCCGCGTTCCGGATCATCTCGTACAGCATCATGGATCTATCCTGCGCCGGCTCGGTGACGAAGTGGGCCCGCCGGTGTGGCCGATCGGGCAGAGGCTCTCCCTTTCGGTTCACGGTGCCCATCACCCGCATCACGCGGCTCGTGTTGTAGACGGCGTCGATTCGCACGCCGGGCAATTGACCGGCGGCGCCGTCAGCAAGTTGCCGGCACAGGCTGGTAAACTTTCGCGCGACCTCCGGGTCGTCCACGGGCACAGCAACGATCGGGGCCAGGACATAGTGGCCGTTGCCGCTGCAACAGACGGTCGAATGAGCGGCCAGGCCGTCTTGGCCGGCCATCTGTTGGGCGACGCGAAGGGTCAGCGCCAGTTCCTCATCGGATGCGGGGTGGCCTTCTTGTCGCGCCGGCGACGTCACATCGATATCGAAGAAGGCGGCCGTGATGTACTCGATGTCCTCATCGCGGCTGCAGTTACCGCCGGCGCCGCCACGCGCCGGGACCCAGCGATTGGGGGCGAGATCGAACAGATGGACCGGACGCGGCTGGACGCCGACGTAGATTCCGGTTGTCTTGCCATCCATCTTGTCACACAGGTCGACGACGGCCTTCGGGCTATCGGCGTACGCCACCTGGGCGAATGGATCGAAGAGGCGAAGCTCGGTCACACCGTGACTTGTATGGCCCAGGATATCGAGATGCCGGCAGATCATAGCTTCAATAACTCCGTTGACCGCGTTGTCTTTCGTGCTATTCATGAGAGGACCCTGTCTATGGATCTTCGACGTCGTTGACCGTTCTGTAGAAGTCCACCAGATGCGGCGGAAATACTTCCGGTGACAACTGCATCTGCCTGTCGTATCGATACGCCGCCGTGAAGTGTGTCCTGGCTGCCTGGGGATTGCCCTGCTGGTATTCCATGGCGCCCAGAAGGATATGTGCGGTGCTCAATTCAGAGTCTGTACAGGTTCCTTCGGCAATCGCTTCGGTGAGGAACCGTTCCGCGTCCTCCCAGCGCATCTCCCTATAGGCCAGGGTGCCCCGGACGACGAGTGATGGCGTTGCCGGCTTTGGGCGTGGCGATCTGTCTTGATGGGCCGACGAGCCTGGAATCTGGGGCTGTGGGATGTCATTGGTGGTATGCACGATACTGGCATGGACAGGGGTTGTACGGATGTGAGAGTGATCTGTACGTGCTTGGAAGGCGTTAGGCTTGGTTCCTGATCCGCTTTGATTCATATGCATGTACGCCAGCGGGACGACGATTGCACTTAGAGCGTACAACTCCGGCGAGCAGCCTGCGGTCAACGGCAAGGCTGCAATGGCGGCGACTGTGCAAAGCAGCCGCAGGGGCCGTTGTGTCCAATGCGACTTCGTACTGAGATTTGCACCGCTGTGGTGATCGGATTCACTTCTGTGCCACATCGATGTACCCTTTCTCAAGTTGTGCCTTGATGACGGTTTCAGAGTCTTCCGCCAGGTGAACGGTTTGCGACAGGACTCGCTCACCCTGGCGCAACACGACCTTGCGATCTCCCGGTTTCAGTATGAACGCCTTGGCTTGACCGCTGGGTCCCAGAGATTGGCCGTCTACGGTCACGTAAGACCAGGGCACCGACAGGACGCGAAGCCGTGCCGTCTCTTCTTTCTGCGGGGAAGGCGAAGGCCGCATGCCCAGCACCGCGGCAACGAGCACAACGGCGGCCACAACAAAGCCGGCGGGCAGGACCCATGAGTGGGGCGGACCTGCAGGAGTCGGTCCCAGTGGCATGGACACCGGGCCCGTCGGCTGGACTGTCGGGGCAGCGACGCTCTTAAGAAGCTGGTATGCACAGTCCAGTTCGGCCATCTTCTCCTGGGCCTTCTGGCGAACGGCCACTGGCGTGCCGGGCACCAACTGCCGTTGCAGATGCCCCAGGGCAGCGGCATACGCCCGCTCGATTTCCATTCGGCCGGCGCCCGGTCTGAGGCCCAGGATGTGATATGCTTGGCCGGTGGTCATAGGTAGCGCTTCCCAGCAAGCCAGCCGGCGAACAGAAGCCGCATGAGGCTGATCGCCAGCATTGCGATAAACAGTACAATCCTTCCAGAGGGGGCCTTCTGACCGACACGGCGCAAGGTCCGCTCGATTCGTCCGGTGAGCCAATCGACACACGGCTGGCCGGCTGTGTTGACAGCTGTCAGCCAGCGGCTGTGCCATCGGTAGCTGAGCATTCTCGCCAGCAGAAGGACAAACAGAATGTCCACTACCACCAGCAGCAGATGACCGAGGCCGAGGATCATGTTTGCAAACAGTCCCATCGTTATCCCTTTCATACGCTCGTCGACAAGGTCGTCACTGTGACCGGAATCGGCGGACTCCGGACGGTTACACTTGCGCTCTGCGAGGATGGCGTCATAGTCGCAACCTCCATCATTCGCCAGCCCCATGCCAGATGAGGCCTTGGGCCAACTGCGTGTAGTGCTCAGACAGCGTCTCGGGGTCCCTGATGAATCGGTAATGGCAGAAGCCACGGGGATCGGTCGTGGCGACTTCGCGCAGCAGCGATTCGTTCACCACATCGGGTGTTCCACCGATGCCCACGATGTCGATCACTGCGCCGAGCTTCTTTTTGAGTTTGGCGGCCTGCTTCAGGGGCTTTCCCCCTTGGCCGTCAGTCAGGAGAATGACGCACCTTCGCCGGTCGAATTGTGGCTCATTCTCAAAGAGCCTGGCCGCTGCCCCAAGCCCCTTGGCCAGGTCCGTTCCGCCATCGATCGTCAACTGGCGAAGCGCACTTCGGATGGCTTTACCGTCGGTGACGGGTGTCAGGGGCCGCACTACCCGGGCCTCGTCGCTGAACGAAATGATCGCGATCCGGTCGCCAGGATGCTTCGTGACGCGGGCCTTGGCGTACGCAATACCCGCCCGGATTCCGCCGTCGAGCCGCGAAGGCGGATAGTCACAAGCTCCCATGCTCCCGGAGACATCGATCACTATCGCTGTATCTCGTGGTGCGTTGTCGTCCGTGACAGAGGGTGAAGGCGGCTGCCGTACAGTGATGGCCGTGTCGGTCCTGAACGCGCCGGCGGACAGCCGCTTGAGAAGACCGGTGCCTGCACGCGTTGCCGAGTCGATGAACTCCAGCAGATCGTTCATGGTTTGCTCCTTTGCTTTCGTCATCCTGGGGGTTAACTGTCCGGCTATTTGTGCCTGGCCCGAAGCTGTTTTCGAGCCTCTTCGATATCACTATCCGAGAGCCCGGTATCGAGCTTGAACCGGATCGGGACGGGTTTGTTGAGCAATGTGTCTCGCACATCGATATGGACCAGGCCTTCGGCGTCCATGTGGATGGCGAACTCGATGCGGTCGGTGTTGTTTGCCTCATCGGTGGGCTGGACCTGGACCTCCGCTTCCTGCAACGGCGTGCAGTCCTCGGATCGTTCGCCGGCGTGGCCGTCGTAGAGTTTTACACGCACTGCACGGGTTGCGGCATCGACCGGACTGAATCGCTCCTTCGCCTCGTACGGCAGTCGGGACCCGACCGGAATAATCGGGACGTTGAATTCGCCTTTGCTACCCTTCTTCGGCGTGATCGCGGCGACGCAGAGGTCTCTCGGCGCGATCGTTATCTGGGGCCGGACCGCCGAGGCCAGGTATTTTTTGTCCTCGACGAGGATGGTCTGATCGGGCTTGCCAAAACAGGCTGCCGAGACGATGGCAGCGCCCTTGGCGACCGTCAGGTCCGGGTCGGCGTCGGTCACCGGGTCTTTGCCAAAAATCTCCCGCACCAGTTCGGGGACGAAGCGCAAGCGGGTGCTTCCACCGACCAGCAGAACCGAGTCGATCTGTGAGGGCTGAAGTCCAGCTTTTTCCAGGGCCCGTTGGCAGCACTGGCGCAGGTTGTCGATGATGTCGTGGCAAAGGCCCTTCAACTGGTTGTAGGTCAGTTCCATCGAAGTACGCTGCTCGCCGATCCGCAGAGGAATGACGGCGGTGTCCCTGCGCGCGAGCGTCTCCTTGGCCTCCTTGCACCTATCCAGGACCTCCAGCCACTCGGCAAGGTCCTTCTCGGTGCTCAACTCGCCGCCCTTGCTCGAGACGAATTCCCGGACTTGCTGAAAGATGGCTTCATCGACGTTGCTGCCGCCGCACTCCGGGTCGCCATCGACGGCCAGCGGTTCGATTTGACCGCCGTCTTTGGCTTCCATGATGCTGATATCGAAGGTGCCTCCGCCGAAATCGAAGACGGCGATCCTGGCGGCCTTGCCCTTGGCCAGGCCATAAAAGATGGCCGCAAGCGCGGGTTCATCGACGATATGGACCTCCTCGAAGCCGGCAACGAGGCCGGCTTGCTTGGTGGCCAGGCGGGCCGGCTGCTCGAAGTAGGCGGGGACCCCGATAACGGCCTTCTTGAACGTGTAGCCCGTCAGTCGTTCGGCGCTGTGCTTTTGATAGTGCAGTAGTTCGGCTGAGAGCATTACGGGGTTGAACTGGGTGCCGTCCGCCGCGGTGACCAGCGCCGGCGGCGGATCGACGTGCATGTACCGCTTGAAGAGTTCAGCCACCCGTTCGGGTTCGACGAACTTGTCCTGCCTGGCGGCCCGGCCGGCCACGGGGTTCTTGCCGGCGACCGAGACGATCGACGGTGTGGTCAGGTCGCCGTCGGCGTTGGGGATCACCTTCGCGGCGCCTGTTTCGTCGAGTACGGCCATCTGCGTCGTCGTGGTGCCCAGGTCGATGCCCAGATAGAATTGGTTGCTGTCTTTCTTGGTTCTCATGGGTTTTCCTTTCAGTCTTGTGGTTTCTGCTCTGTGTGGCGATAGATGGAGACCTTGGCCCGTCGCAGCACTGTGCCGCGATAGATCAGGCCGGCAATAAGGGTGCGCTCGACTCTCCTGTGTTTGTCGGGGTCGTCGGTGCAGACGGCCTGGCGGATTTCAGAGCCTTCGGAGTCGAACTCATCGAGTGGCTCGGGACACATGGATTCGATGTCCAGATACTCCCGCTTGGCCAGAGCCATCTTGGCCGCCTCGGCGATCGAGTCGAGCAGGGACTGGAACACGGGGCAGCACATCTGGCCCTCCACTAGGGGGGCGGCCTGTTCGTTCAGTTGGCCGATCAGAGTGGCCAGGAAATCCACCGTTTCGACCGCCGGGTGAAGCGCGTGACGCTCGATTACATGGTTGGCGAATTCGGCGGTCTGCTTCTGGCACGCGGTGACGACTTGCAGGTACGATTCAAGTCGGTTCGTCTGATTCAGATATGCCCTTGTCAGCCGGCGAAGCCGCGTGTCGAGCCGTCTGACCTGGGATGCGGATGGACCTTGAGAACCCACAGCGTCATCGGCTTGAGAGTCGATGACAGACCCGCCCGTGGCAAGATCCTCCGGCTGATCGCCCGAATCCCCCTGACCGCTCGGAAGGGCACTGTCGTTGTTACCGCCATTTGCTGGCAGTCTCGTTTCTTCACACATTGTGTACCTCACTTTCGATTGCGTAGGAATGACATCACCGTGACGAAAACCAGGACCAGAAGGGCCACGGTGACGAGAAAACGCCCCCCCTCCGGCGAGTTGCGAAGGGGCTCGAGCGTCAGGATGCCGGCGAGGTCCAGTTCCTTGAAGAACTCCACGATCTGTCGCGTGCGGGACAGAGCGAAGACGACGATCGCCGCAACTGTGAGTTTCTTGAAGCTGATCTGATTCATGCGTTCGTTCTCCTGCCTTGGTGTGCCCGCAACAGTGCCCCGAAGAGCTCACAGTGGATGGTGGCCAGGAACTCATCGCCAAAGCCGGCGTTTCGCAGGGTGGCCCAGACGCGCTCTTTGACGTTGAAGTCCGAGCACAGAAACCGGATCTGCGAAAACCCCTTGCCCTCGAGTTTGGCGGCGGTGGCAGCGATATTCGTGACCGTTCGATGGATGATCTCGAAGGCCTGGCGATCGCCGTCGTGTAGATAACCGATCAGGTCCACCGTCGAGTTCGCGTCGCCCAGAGAAACCTCGGTCTTTACCGATTTGACGACGGAATCGGACTCGATCAACTTGGCGGCGAGAAGCACGAGGAACGAATGAATGTCCCATGCGTTGCGCTTGTAGGGACATTTTATGCCCAGCACCTGATATAGTTGTTGCATTGGCGCCAGCATCAATGCCTTTCCAAGTGGCACCTCCTTGATCAGACTCTTGTTCAGGAGGCCGCCCTTGGCGGCTTCCATCTGTCGCGCCGAGAGGCCCAGTCGCCGCTGGCGCTCGCGCACGGTGGAGGCCAGATAGGTCGCGATATCCAGAGCGAGGATCTTCTCCGTCGCCGCCAGTTCGCAAGACGGTTCGCTGTGATCCGACGTCGCCGGGTTTGCCGGCGGTGTCGCAGGGGGCTCGTCGGTCGGCCGGCTGGGCCCCTGAGAGGTCCGATGGGTTTGGACCAGGTCCAGCAGATTCGTGTAGGGCTCGGTTTCTAGTTCGGGAAGGTTCGCTGCCTGAGCCGTCCCCACACCCGTAGGATCTGCGACCTCCGGAACATGGCCGTGAACCGCACGGGGCCAAGCCGAGCCGCCGCACAGACCGATCGCTTCACGTTGGCCCAGCGATGTCAAGGCCTGACGCTGCGGTTCGGTCAAGCTCATCATCCGCGCCAGCAATTGCGTGTCGGCGGCATGATGCAGACCGCCGACATTGACGATCGTGTGCATCAGAGCACAAACGCCCGGATCGATCAGATGGGGAACCTGGCTGACGGCCACGAAGCAGCGGCCGCTGGACCGCATCGTCGTGAGGATCGAGCCGATGCTCGACAGCGCTTTGCCACTGGCGCCCTCTCTGGCGCCGATGTAACGGCTGGCGTCGTCGATGATCAGGACGCTTTTGGGCTGCTGGGTCGGCGCTGCATACCGTTCGGATTCCTGCAAGAACCACAACAGATAAAAGGCCAAGGACCTCGCTGAAAAATCGTCTGTGACCGAGCGTGTGCCGAAGACCACACTGCGCCCGAAGAGACGGGGTAGGTCGATGCCCTTTCGACACTTGAATAGACTACCACTGCCGGAGAGGATGCGCGACAGACCGGTCAGGACAGCGTCTTTGTATCCGGCCCGGCGCCAGCTCGATGCCCCCTTGACCAGGGGGATCGCGTCATGGAGGTCCTGCAGACAGATCTGTGTCGACTGGCCCGATTGGCTCATGTATCGATCTCGCAGTTCGATACAGATCTGGGCCGCTTGCTGAAGAATTTCGGTGCCGTAGATCACGCCGATGATTTCGCCGATCTGAGGGACGAGCGACGGAAGCCACGTGTTGTACGTCAGACCCGGCGGGGGCGAGAGGTCGATGCCGACGTCAGGACGTTCGGCGTCGATATAGTGCGCGCCCAGATGACCGGCCCAACGCTTGAATTCCAGTTTTGGATCAATCAGGAGCCAGGGGATTGGCGGATTGGCCGCATTCAGCTGCTTGCACAGGTGAATGATGAATCGGGTTTTGCCTGCCCCCTGGGGCCCAGTCACCAGCAGGCCCCGCGGGAGGGCCGACCAGGGGACGTTCCATCGGACGCCATCCACCTGGTCGAACAGGTGCAGGTCGCCGTCGGCCAGGAGCTGGGGCGGGGCCAGTGGGCGAAAAGCGTCGCCGGTCCGCATGTCTTCGATGCGGTCGGCCTCGAGGACCATACGCAATTGGTCACGGGCCCATTGGCTGTTGCTGTCCCTGCACAGCGCCGCTTTCTCGATGAGCCACTGCACATATGGGTCGTGGAGTTTCTCACGACGGCGCAGTTCATTTTCTAAGGCTAGGAGTTCTTCGTCCGGCTCGAGCGATGTGAATCGACGCGACCCTCGCTCGAAGAGGAAGCGTCGAGTCGATGGATCCTTATTTTTGCCCATAGCGGATTCCTCCAAAACTGTGAACGGATAGGGATAGACGGATCGCAGGGCCCCGCCCTGGCTGATTGAGGGCCATTCAGTGTGCAGCGCCGGCAACAGGAGCAACCAAACGGACGAGATGAAGTGGATATATCGCAACATGATTCTACTCCCGATTTGTCCTTTGCTCTTGTTGTTCTTGCGGCTCACCGAACAGGCACATCAAGGCACCGACTGCCTTGGCGATCGTGTTCTGCCGGGCCGCGCTCTTGGCCGTATCAGGGTCGATGTACTGGATGGTCCCGTCCTCGGCCGTCACCTTCGTGGCATGCCGGGGACAGCACAAATGCCCTGACGTAGTCATGCGGGCGCACTCGTTGCAGACCAGCGAAAGCCGCTCGGCCTGGAGCGCATCGATCTCGCCCTTCTCGACAAGGGGTTGATACTCACGAGCACAATAAACGCACACGCCGGCGATCCCTCGGCCACAGGTTGCTTCTTTGACGCTGATGTGAGCGGTCCCGTGATGACCGCAGCCCAGAACCAACCCGCCGTGGTCTTCAATGCAGTAAATGAGCTCACCATCGGCACCCATGTATCGGGTCTCCACGTGGCACTGCTCGTTGAGAAGGCCGACGACGCGGTTGACTTCAATATTCCGTTCCAGAGGTCGGATGGGGGCGCCGGCGTTTGACCATGTAGACGCGGGCGGTGGGCCGGGCTGGACCTTGGGAACCGCCGCGTTCTTGGACGAACGACGAAGCAAAATATCCAGGAAAGTCATAGCCAGGGCTCACGGAAAAAGACGCGCCACAAAAGCTGCGCGACGCGAAATGCAAAGAACAAGACTGCATAGGTTGCAAGGCTGGCGACAGTCATGCCCATGACGAGCACGAGCATGAAAATGATTGCCTTGACAAACGACTCAATCGCCTCAAAGATCTTCTTAGCCATTTCCTATGTCCTTGTATCAAAGCCGGCTGGACCGCGCGCTGGCCGGGACAGGCGCGACAGCCATTCCGCGAAATCATTCCGTCATATTTGAGTTGTACTGGACGTCCCTGACTTCATCGTGACCCCCACATGCCCTTTTGCGTGACTTGGCAGTTTTTTTTGTGCATGGTAAGAAGGTATCTCCGTTGTGGGTTGAGCACGTAAGCGCACGCATTGTTGCTTCGGGACGACTCCCAGGCCGGGACAGATTGAATGTAGGGGTTGCGTCGGCCTCCACCTCCAAGGGCCTTGCGGAGCATGCTGACGGTCTTGGTGAACGCCTGTGGGGTGGCTAACTCGTCTGAATCCACGAGCAGATCGCCAATGTTCTCCGCACAAAAAGTGACGCCGAAGCGCTCTATCATGAGTATGAGGATCCTGATTCGGTAGGGGCCGATCCCGCTCAGATCAGACGTCGTCAATTGGCTCTGCTGCTCGGGGTGTCTTCTGTACTTGAGAGTCGAGTGCGTCGTGTCGAGGACGAGATCGTATCCCTCTTCGTCCAGATTCTGGGCTTCGCCATCGGAAAGACGACGACCGTCAACGATGGCGATGCGAGTGGATGGATCAGACGTAGGAGTTGCGGTGATTGTTCTGTCAGAGGTAGCCGACACAGAGAGCATCTTGTGGATATTCGCCAGATCCATGACGAGGACCTCAGCGTCCTGCAGAGTCTCTTGTAGACGCTGCTGTGCCTGGCTAACGAGTTGTCTTAACTGATGGTCTCGTGTCATGGGTCTACCACCGGTGCCGCCGGGGCGGCGCGTACATCTGTAGATACTCACCTCGTCAAATTGCCGATTGCCCCTGTGGGGCTTCACTGAGTAATTCCAGTGACATGGCCCGGCGCAGACCGCGAGCAGGGGAATTTCGCAGAAAAATACTCAGCCGCATTGGAGTCGGTCGCTTTCTAAGCCGTCTGAGCCATACGGCTACGGGGAGAGACTATGGGCAGGATTGCTCGATTTCAGATTCGCAGAGCCGCCAGTTCTGCTTCGAGCGCGTCATTGATCCTGTCGGCAAGAAGGGCGATCTGTTCCGGATGCGAGACCGAGGCACCTCGTTCCCTGAGGACGTGATAGGCGCAAACCGCGTGGTGAATGTTCTCGGCATTGTGGGCGACATGGGTCAGAAGGAGCCGGTCAAGCTCCAATGACAACCACCTGCTGGCGGTTCTCAGTAGGTCTTCATCCATGCCCTGGAGGGCATCGGCCGCTGCCAGGCAATGGTGGAACGCGTCCAGTTGCCCCTTGTCGATTCCCTCGCGGGTCAATGTTCTGCCGATCCACTTAAGGCACCGATCTTTCGTCGCGCTGTCGAGGACTGAGCCGAGCATGTTCAGTGCCGCTACTGCGTGAAAGGTGTCCTCCCACCTGGGCCGATGGCTCCAGGGGCCCTGGAACGATCCGTCAGAGGTCTGGAGACCTCGTATCCAGGCGACGTGGTGGCTTGGATCAGATCTTGGCATCCCGCCTGTCTGCTGGAGTGTCCGCAAGCATTGATATGTCGAGGACAGCCGGGTTCCGCTGCTGGGCCAGACACCAAAGCCCGTGCTGGTCTCGCAGTTTACGGCCCATTGACGAGTGTACTCACCTATCCATCCCCCCAACCTCTCACAACGTGATGCCAGCATAGCCAGCTCGAACATCTTCTGTGTGGTCATGATGCCAAAGCTTCTGCATTTGCTACAGTGGATCTGAAGACTCTCAAAGACCTTGTCCATGACCGTGCTGGATTCAGTTGAAGGTTGTCTGCCGAGAAGGATCTGGGACTCCATGAGTGCGTAGATCTTCTGTCTGCCTACTTGATGCATGCGTCTTGGCCATCGCCGGTCAAAGAACAGGAGGATAGAACATCCAAGCGCGAGCAGGAGCAGGACGATGATGGCAGTGGGATCTTCAATGTGTCCCAGGGTCCAGTCCGCCACTCTATAGATCAGTGCCGAGACGACAGTGGCGGGGATAAGGCACATTCCGATCGTATGCAAAGAGCCCGCCAGCGGCGACCAACGCCTGTATGCTTTGCCCTCCAGAGCGACGGGCATTCGCGGGGAGGTAATTACCATGTACTGATCTCTGCCGGAGACTTGGCTTTCCTTGCCGGTTGCCATGAAGACAGCCAGGCCAATGAGCAGACCGAAGACGAGGCTGCCCCCTGCGAGAGTCTGCCCGCCAGACATCAAGACCAATCCATAGGTAAAGTAGCAGAAAATGCCTACGAGCCCCATGCCGCACGAATACAGGATCCAGGGCAGATTGATGAAGAAGGCTCTTCGTCTGTATCGCAGTGACAGCCACAGATTCAACATAACGATATTGGTGACGAGTCCTATTGTCAGAACGACAAACACCCACATGATACCGAGAACCAATAGCAGCTTGATTTCGATGTGTGACCAGCCGCCCAGGAGAACCAACGGCAAGACACAGCAGGCGGCGAGCAGCGCATACACGTATTGAGATAGAAGGCGAACCAGGTTTCGTCCGGTGGATGGGCGCGGCTGAAGGGAAGACCATGCCGGTAGCACGGACAAAAGGGCGATGAACACGCCTGCCAAGGGAGCGGTGTCGCCCCAGCAGTCATAGGATAGCAGAACGATCTGTTCGTCATCGTCCCATCCCAGGATATACTTGCCGGTCCAGAAGCCGCCCAAGGCGATGAGGACGGCGAACAATCCCAGCGTCAACCCCGCCCAGAAGGCCTGCCCCTTGTCAACGACCGAATCTGCCGTGGCTGTGCGTTCACGGTGTATCGCCTGCCGGCGCACAGAGACCGACGGGTGGGTCGCGAGGGCCATTTCGGTGAATCGTGCCATCGGTTTCCAGAATGCTGCGTGTCTTGAGAACATCGCCTTGTCCGCAACCCAATCTGTGATCCGGAAGACTACGCCGGATGAGCCGGTATCTCTGAGATAAACGCCTGTCTCGGGGACCAACAGGATCTCATCTAGGGTTCGGGCAATCTCGCCGGAGTCGATCAGCATGGCAACGGTCGCATCCGCCAGCAGTTCCCTGCTTCTCACAACGGTATTCGTCAGAATCCATAAGATCAGCAGGCACGCCACGTACAGCACGGCCGCACGGGGCAGGTGTGCCTGCCCGCCCAAGAGCGACAAGGCCATGACGATCGGGGACAGCAGCAACGCCCACTTGAGATCATTCAGGAAGGCCACCGACCACGTCAGAAACCCCACGTCACGATTTCGGATGTGAGCCAACTCGTGGCACAGCATGATGGATCGACTCCTGGCATCCACAGTGCTCCATGTGTCGGGAAGGGCAAGGTGGGTGTGCTTGGAATCGCGGCCAAATACAAAGGGCATTCGGCACCGCGGCGACGACAGAATACTCGGCTCCGTAACCCCCATGGCGCTTGCCACGGCAGCTACTTCGACCGAATGTTCTTCGATTCGGACGGACGTGAGACCTAGCCGGCGCATGATCCTTACAGGTGTTTTGATGTAGTTCCAGACAGCGCTAACGGGCAGGATCAGGAGCAATATCCCCAAGGTCAAATCCGCCACATTGAATCCATCATGTGTTAACGCTGTGCGGAGGGCTGCGGCGCTGAGCAGCAGGAGCATCAGAGCCACAATTACTGTATTGGTGATGGCAGCAAGAATGAGAATTCGGCCGCTGTAGTGCTCGACACCGGTTTTACGGATACTGCGCGCCACGTGCAGGCCGATCCAGGCTGCGACGGCGGTCGAGACCAGAAGCGGTAATGCGTCAAATAAACGGGTGGGCATCAGAGCGGCCGTAGAACTTCCGCAGGATCGGCGGGATGGTTTCTATGAGTCTCTTCTGCAGCTCCTTGCCGGCGGCGAACGCCTGACTGGCCTCACGAACGGCCGCCGCGATTTCGTCCATCGACGTTCCGATCTCACCGCTGGAGATGCGTTCCCCGACAAAAAGGGTGCTCAGGAGGATGATCGCGGTGGCAGTTCTTTCCGGGTCGGCCGGACCGGCAAAACCAAGAGCTCCCGTCACTTGCCCGGAGGTTCCGAATTGCGGCCATTGCCCGACCGGCCGGGTCCGAAGATCCTGAACGAGCGCGCGGGCGGAGCCCCATAAGCGATCCAGAAATTCCAGTCCGACAGGCAGCAACCCGGCCAGCGCCTCTCTCGCTGCCTCACGACCGGTGAGCATGTCCCCATATTGCCTGTGGTCACGTTCCTCCTGGGCCTGCCATGTCGCCAACTCGGACTCGGACGCAGTGAGGAGCCAGATATACGACCGGCACTCACTGCAGAACTCCAGATGCTTCTTGACGGTCGCCATCATCTCGCCGGACAGCACCTCCTGGGTATAGGCCAGGAGCGTCGTCCGTGACGGGCATGTATCCTCGGCCATAACCTGCCCCAGTCCTTCGTAGAGGGTCAGGAGCTCGGTCAATTCCTGCCTGCATCGATCGCAAGACCGGATATGCCTGATTGCCTGAGCGGCCGTACTGTCGCTCAACTCCCCATCAATCAGGTCCTGTAGTACTTCTTCAGAGAGGCAATCCATATTCAATCCTCGTCAACGGGCTGACTGTTCTACATAGCCTGCGATGCGTCTTGATTCTTCGTCTTGCCAATGCGCAGATTCTTGCGTATCTGCTTGAGATTGTCCCAGAACAGCGCTCGGGACCGATGGGCGTCCTTGCCAAGAATCATGGCGATTTCCTGGTACGATGAACCCCGCATCCGTTCATAGATGGCGGTCTTGGAGGCCTTCTCGTGATTCTCCAGCTCGTGCCGGATAAGCTCGATCGACTCGTTCTGTTCGGCCCCCAGATTCGCAGGGGGCCGCGATCCGGTAATCCCTGGCAGGTACGAGGGATCACACTTCGCTGCGAGTTCTTTTGCCGTGGGCCTGCGCCTGTGCCGGCGCCGCTGCCGGCAAAGCTCGCGGAAGGCATTCTGGAGACGTATTCCAAAGGCCGACTTCCTGTGCTCCACAATGAGAATCGCGTCGTTGATGGCGTCGGCGGCCAGTTCTTCGTCGACATCTCGATACGAGATATCGTAGAAGCCAAACCGGGATCGCACACCCCAGAAGTACGGTATGCACAGATCAATCAACTGCTGACGAAGGTCGCCATTCTCCCCTCTGCCAATCCGCTCCGCAAGTTCAGCAGCATAGTCAAAATCCACAGGCAGCCTCCATCTGAATGCACTCAAACCGATGTTACCCGGTACGATGATATCGGCAATTTTGATCTGGAGGAAGCGCGTTCTCAGCTTTCCCAGCAAGTTGCATCCAGGATGCAACACAAGGTCCCCAACGGTGAAATGTGTTCTCTCCTCTCAGGGCTGTATGACACGATCAGTGGTGCCTGGAATCTCCACTGTTGCTGGTGAATTCGACGGTCACGTGCGAGCCAAACGTGCTGCGAACCAGCCACGAACGCCGGGTGCACGGCATCTGGATCTGCCGGATCCCCGGTAGTGGCTACACAGGAATTGGCGATTGTCTTCCACCGAGAATGCAAGGGACGGTATGGCGTGACAAACTGCCTTGGCAGCATCGAACTGCCTGGCCGGCAAGGAGGATGGAGGCAGGCTGAGGGGACGCGGCTTTGGCGTCGGACGGGCGGAGTTTCTGTGGAATCATCCTTGTCCGAAGTCCGGCGCAGTGTAGAATGAGGGGATTGCGGCGAGTGTTCTGGTCCTGGTGGGAGACAATCATGGCCGAAAGACGGTGCGGATGTTCGTTCAAGCCGGGGGACAGCGCAGAGTCCCTGTCCATGCCAGCCCTTGCCCATACAGCCGTGAACCGCGATCTCCACGTGTCCAGGGCCTGCCTCCGGGAGCGGCCGAGCGATGTCAGATCGAAACAGAGAGGATTCCGCGATGACGTTTGATGATGCGTTCGAAGCATTGACCGGCCACGCCCCGTTTCCCTGGCAGCAGAGATTGTACCATGACTGGTTTGCCAAAGGCGAGATTCCCCCATCGTGCAATCTGCCGACGGGATTAGGCAAGACGAGTGTTGTTCCCATTTGGCTGGTTGCCCTGGCGAATGGGGCCAAGGTGCCGCGTAGAATGGCGTATGTTGTCAACCGGCGAACAGTCGTCGATCAGACGACAGCCGAAGCGGAAAGGCTGCGTGAGAGTCTTCGCAAGCCGGAACTGGCTGAACTGATGGAACGGTTGCAGACGCTCTGCGGCGCCACCTACGATAGCCCGTTGGCCATCAGCACACTTCGCGGCCAGTTCGCCGACAACCGTCAATGGTCCGCTGACCCATCCCGCCCGGCGGTCATCTGTGGCACGGTAGACATGATCGGCAGCCGCCTGCTGTTCAGCGGCTACCGCCTTGGCTTCAAGAGCCGCCCCCTCCACGGCGGCTTCCTCGGCCAGGATGTCCTGCTCGTCCATGACGAGGCCCACCTCGAACCGGCATTTCAAAACCTGATTACCGGCATCGAGAAGGAACAGGATCGTGAACGCCAGCGCAGCGGAGAACTGCCTTGGCCGAAGTTGCGCGTGATGCAATTGACCGCTACGACAAGAAACGATAACGGCCAGGGCACCCAGGCTTTCGCGCTCACAGCGCACGATCAAGAGCATCCGGTCGTCAAACAACGGCTCGAAGCCCGTAAGCAACTGGACCTAATACCGGTTAACGATGACAAGCAAGTCGCCAACAAGATCGCGAAGATCGCAGCAGGTTATAACGATGCCAATGCCGCTGTGCTGGTGTATGTCAGAACCCTTGAAGCGGTCGGAACCATTGAGAGAGAACTGAAGAAGACCGGTCGGTCGCTCGTGCTGCTTACCGGTACGATTCGCGGCAAGGAACGTGATGACCTGGTGGAGAAGCCCGAGTTCAAGCGATTCCTCAAGGGAGCCGAAACGGGCGAGACGGTCTATCTCGTCTGCACCTCTGCGGGGGAGGTGGGCATCGACATTTCCGCCGATCACATGGTCTGCGACCTGTCCACCTTCGAGAGCATGGCTCAGCGCTTCGGCCGAGTCAACCGCTTCGGCGACCGCGACGACACGCGTATAGACGTGGTGTATCCGGAGACGTTTGACGACAAGAACAAGCTGACGCCGGCACGACAAGCCACTTTGAGATTGCTTGATGAGCAATTGAACGGAGACGCCAGCCCGTTGGCGCTTTCCAGGCTTGACATCGGACAACGTCAAGCTGCATTTGCGCCCGAGCCAGCCATGCTCGACGCCACCGACATCCTCTTTGACGCCTGGGCGCTGACGACCATCCGCGACAAGATGCCGGGACGCCCGCCGGTCGAGCCATATCTACACGGTCTGGCGGAGTGGGAGCCGCCTCGCACGAGTATTGCCTGGCGGCGGGAAGTCGAGTATGTCACTGACGAACAGATCAAACTGCACGGCGATGATTTTCCGCAGGCACTTCTTGATGATTACCCTCTCAAGCCCCACGAACTGCTCAGCGACACCAGTGAGCGCGTGTTCAAGGCGCTGGAAGCGATCGCCAAACGCACCAACGATTCCTGCCCACTCTGGAGCGTCGATGAACGTGGCCAAGTGGAAGTCACATCCCTTAGAAGATTGCTTGAACGGGAAAAGAAGCAGGTCATCAGACTCATCAGTGATTGTACGATTCTATTGCCGCCAGCCGTGGGTGGACTGCGTGACGGGATGCTTGACGGCATTTCCGAACACGCCGATGACGTAGCCGACCAGCCTGAACATCCATTCGAGGGTCGCATCCGCAGATTGCGCCCCGGGTCGGATGGGTTAGAGGGTGTGAGCGCGACGGGAGGAATGCGCCTGGTACGGAGTATCGAACTGAATCCAGACGAAGAAGATGAAGCCGCACGGTGTGTTTGGGAGTGGTACAAGCTCAAGCCACTGGAGGACACGCGCATGGCTCCGAAACCGGTCGAGCTCGGTACCCATGTCGACGATGTGGAATGCAAGGTCGAGCATATCATTGCAGGCTTATCGCTTCCTGATGAAATCGCCCAGGCCATCCTTCTTGCCGCAAGACTGCATGACCACGGCAAGCAACGGAAACGATTCCAGATCGCCCTCGGCAATCGACGCTACCCCGATCTGCTGCTGGCCAAGTCTGGTCGCAGAGGCGCCCGTCTGCCCGAGCCGTTCCGCCATGAGTTTGCCTCGCTCGTGGATGCGGCGAATGATGCGCAGGTGCAAAGGCTTCCACCGCTTATGCAGGATTTGGCGTTGCACCTGATTGCTGCCCATCATGGTCGGGCCCGGCCTCACTTCCCGGCTCCGGAAGCCTTCGATCCATGTCAATCGGCAGCGGACGCCGAAGCGCTGGTCATGGAGATACCCCGTCGCTTTGCCCGACTCCAACGCCACTATGGTCGATGGGGCCTGGCCTACCTCGAATCCCTGCTCCGTGCCGCTGATTGGGCCGCCAGCGCCGAGCCATCGCAGTTTGTGACCGAAACACAGGAGGGGTTGCCATGACCATATACCCGCAGCCATCGATTAGCATTAACGTAGATGTATCAAATCCTGGCCAGTTCTTCGCCTGCTGCGGTCTGCTGGAACTGGCCGATCGGCTGTGGCCGGCGGCGGAAGGCTGGTTTGAAGAAGAGAAACAGAATTTCTACATCGCATGCGAAAGACCCCTCTCCGACCTGCTGGCACAATTCTCATCGGCACAATTGGAGAGTTCATTGACGGATGAAGAGTTGACACGCCTTGGTTCGCTTCTCAGTGCCAACAAGAAGTTGCTAACGAACCAGGATCAGGAAGATAAGGGGCGGCTTCGCGCGATGTGGCAACAGGAGAGAATCCACTTGTATGCGTCGCCGTCTTCAGCATCCAACTCATCAGGATTTGATCTTTGGCTTGATTGGTGGCGGGACTCGAAAGGTGATCGTACTGCATTAAAGACATGGGCTGCCAAGCAAATGGTATCTGAAATGGCGCGCAAAATGTTTATTATCGTCCATAAGCAGATTGAGAGCGAGGATGATCTCCCATTGTTCTTTGAATCGAACGACGATTCACTGCCATTCAATTTTGATTCAGATCTTTGCAGGACGGGGGCTGCCCGTGATGCCGGCTTCAGCGCCGACGCCCTTGGAATCAAGTCTATCTATCGCCCACTATTGGAACTCTTGGCATTCATAGCGTTTCAACGATTCCAACCTGCGGAGACCGAGGGAGGTTTCATTTACTGCGCCTGGAGCGCTCCGCTTTCGCCTCTTGCTGCGGCCGTAGCAGCATCGGGGTTGATCGCGCCACCAAGGGACCCGCGTTACTCATTCACACTATTCAATAGAACCAAGTACATGAAAGCGTTTCTTCCTGCCAACTCAAATCAAGGAGCTTGATCCATGTCTCAACAAACCCAGTTATTCGATCGTTACCTCGACGACGACGGACCAGCAGCGCTAGTGATCCGTGAACACCTCATGCCTGTCGAAGGGCCGGATGGTGTGCTGTTCCCGGCCACATTCGCTGCTGGCGATGGCTTCCCCGGGGGGTACAACATTGACCCACCACCCACGCGAGACGAGCCATGGAAGACGCCAAACGTTTGCCTAATCGACAGTGTTGGTTCACAGGCGAACCGTATAGAGCCGTTGTTCATGCAGCAGAAGTATCAGCACCTGGTTCCCCAGATTGTGATCAAGGCCGGCGAGCGCGAAGTCAACATCCTTGAGGCAGGTCACCGCGCAGGAGACGCCTTGGTTCGTTGTTCGGAGCTGCAAAAGGAACTGCAGGACGCATTCAGGATGGTCTTGGCCGGTGACGCTGAACCACTCGCGAGGATTGCTCCGACCTCTTTGGTGTTCGGCGTGTGGGATTCCCGGGACACACAAGCGAAGTTGCCGCGTCTGATCTCATCCACCGTTCGGGCGTTCGATGTTCAGAGGCTGACTCGTGGTGCCGTGTATATCCCACCTGTCGACTACGCCAACATGGATGTGTTCACCGAAGAGGAGAAGGCCAAGGCCGAGGGAAACAGCAAGAGCCCGCTTGCCCAACGAGGATTTGTGCACAACCCGGCCTCAGGATCGCATGGGGGCGTGATTGCACAAGGCGGCATTCATCGTGATGCAATACTTGGTCTGGCTGCGCTACGTCTATTGCATGGCGGCAACGACGAAAAGAAGACGCTTGCTCTCCGTCGGTACATCCTCGGGCTTTCACTCGTGGCGTACACATCCAACGTTTCCAGCTACCTTCGGCAGGGATGTATGCTGGTCTTAGACCCGGAGAAACCCCGCGCGTGTGTGGAAGTGCATCCCGACGGCAGGCGTCCCTCCTGCGCGATCACTCATGATGAGGCACTTGCGTTCGCCACCGTGGTGGCAGAGGCGTTCGGGGTGGGGGAAAGCAGGACCGTTGCGTTCGAAAAAGCCAAAGCCAAGGCGGATGTGAAGAAGAAAGACTGATTTCGGGAGTATGCCATGCCGGGTTATCTTGTTATCACAGTGACATTTCTTGACCCACGTTTTCACGGGCGGGCAGATGGCGATGAACCGGAGTGGCCACCATCACCGCTACGGTTGTTTCAGGCACTCGTTGCTGCTTCCGCCGGACGCTGGAATCAGCGGGTTGAGTTGACACACGCCTTGCCCGCTCTGCAATGGCTGGAAGCACAGCCGTTGCCTGAAATAGCAGCACCAGTCGGAACCGCCTCCAACGTGAATTGTCAGTTCTATGTCCCAGACAATACAGCGGACCTCCTCGTCGCCGCCTGGAAGAAAGGAGAGATCACCAAACAGGTGAAACGCGCTGAGAAAGTGGTTCGTCCGACACACCTTGCCGGCGACGTTGTCCACTACCTCTACCCGCTGCCAAATGGCCGATGCCCGCACATCGACATGTTGGCCGCCACTGCGCGCAGCATCACTCATCTGGGCTGGGGCATTGATATGGTCGTGGGCAATGCGGACATCATTTCGGTTGAACGGGCAGCGGGCCTTTCCGGGCATCGGTGGCAGCCTGCTCCAACAGGCGGCACGTTGTTGCGAGTGCCAATCGAAGGAACGCTGGATGATCTGATGCACAAACACGAGGCATTCCTTGGTCGATTGTTGCGTGACCGATTCAGGCCGGTGCCACCACTGCGGGCATTTCGCGTACAGCGCTACCAACGTGACGATGAACCGCCGCAACGTCCTTTTCGCATCTTCGAGCTGCGCAATATGGATGACAGACGGTTCCGTTACCCGCATCGCCAACTCATTCACTTGGCGGGCATGATCCGTCATCTGGCCATTGAGGCGATGAAGGCGTCACCACCTCCTGACGTTAGGAGTGATTGGGTCGAAACATACGTGGCGGGGCACGCGAAGGAAGGTGAACAGAATCATCGCCAATTGTCTTATCTGCCACTCCCCTCGGTGGGACATCGGCACACCGACCCAGGCGTACGCCGAGTCGTGATCATGGCTCCGATAGGTGATGACGCATTGCTCGACCGCGTGGCACGGCACTTGTCAGGTCAACAGTTGGAGCCTTTGCGTGGTGATGAGTTTGGCGACACCGAGCCGCCGTTCCTCGTGCCGATCACGGCTGACAATGTCTCGCGATGTTACACCGAGCCGGCCCACACCTGGCACAGTTTCACGCCGGTCATTTTGCCGGGTCACGACGACCACAAGCCGGGGAAAACACGAAAGCTCATCGAGAAAGCGCTCGCACAGTCCGGTATCGAGCAACCTTGCGAATTTGAGTGGAGCGCGTTCTCAAGGTTCTCGAAGTCGTTGTCAGCGCACAGATATGACCGGAATGGGCAATTGGCTGGCTATATCCGGCCGGATCATCTGTTGACCCAGACGGCGGTGCATCTGACTCTGCGATTCAAGAACAACCTGAGAGTTCCAGGACCATTGGCCATCGGTGCGGGGCGGCATTGCGGCCTGGGGTTGTTTGCGGCGGGGGAATTCTCCTAAAGTTGGTGGGGGTTCTGGTCGATCTTTGACAAGTCAATAGCGCCTTTGTGGAGGGCGGAATCATGATTCAACCGCTGAATGCTCACGGTTCTATGGATGCGGACGGCGACGGGGTGGACCTGCTGCCGGTGCGGATGCTCAACGAGTACGCGTATTGTCCACGGCTGTTTCATCTGATGCACGTCGAGGGACGCTGGGCGGACAACGTCTACACGGTCGAAGGCCGCAACGTCCACCGCCGGGCCGATCGGATCGACCACGTCTTGCCCGATCCGGGCAACGGCGAAGAATCCGAAGGAGGCAATGGGAAGAAGGCCAAAGTCCAGGGCGAGGAACCGCCCACCGTAACGCGGTCCGTCATGCTGGGTAGCACGATTCTGGGGCTTACCGGCAAGCTCGATCTCGTTTCAACCGCCGACGATGAAGCCGTGCCGGTGGAGACCAAGCGAGGGCGGGTGCCCAACAATGAACAGCGGTCCTACGAGCCCGAGCGCGTGCAGCTCATGGCCCAAGGGCTGCTCCTGCGCGAGCAGGGATACCACTGCGATCACGGCGTGCTCTATTTTGCCGCCTCGCGCACGCGCGTGGATGTGCCTTTCACGCCGGAATTGGAGCAGCGGACGATCGACCTGATCGGCCAGGCACACGCGGCGTCCACCGCCACCGTTCCGCCTGTGCCGCTGGAAGACAGCCCCAAGTGCAACGGGTGCAGTCTGGCGGGGATCTGCCTGCCGGACGAGACGTGCCTGTTGCACAAGCGCGATGGTGGCGACGATGAATCCGAGACTGAGGTCCGCCAGTTCTTCCCGGCACGCGATGATGGGCTTCCGTTCTATGTCCAGGAGCAAGGCGCCACCGTCTGCAAAACCGCCAAGACCCTGGTCGTCTGGAAGCAGAAGGAGAAGCTCGCGACCGTCCGCGTGGCCGACACCAGTCAGCTCGTGCTCTGTGGCAACATTTCCGTAACGCCGCAGACGATCCATCTGCTCTGCGAGGAGCAAGTGCCGATTGTCCATCTGTCGATGGGGCACTGGTTTTATGGGCTCACACAGGGCTTCGGCCTCAAGAACGGATACCTGCGATCCAGCCAATTCCGCGTAGCGGCCGATGCCGTCCGATGTTTGGAGTTGGCCCGGCAGATCGTCTCGGCCAAGATTGCCGCCCAGCGAACCTTCCTTCGTCGCAATGCCGGTGGCTTGCCTCAACGCGCGCTGGATGATCTTGCCGAACAGGACAAGAACGCCCAGGCTGCTGGGAGGATCGAGTCGTTGCTCGGCATCGAAGGGCTCGCCGCGAAAGTCTACTTCGCCAATTTCGCCCTGATGTTCAAGAGCAACGGATTGCCTTCCGAGTGGGATTTCCAGCATCGCAATCGACGCCCACCCAAAGACCCGATCAATGCCTTGCTTTCGTTCGGCTATGCGATGCTGGCCAAGGAGTGTACCGTTGCTGTGGCGACGGAAGGGTTCGATCCATATTGGGGCTTCTACCACCAGCCTCGCCACGGCCGGCCGGCACTTGCTCTCGACCTGATGGAAGAGTTCCGCACATCGGTAGTGGATTCGGCGGTGATTACCGCGATCAATACCGGCATGGTCCGTGAGAGTGATTTCGAGACGACCAAAGCCGGCTGCGCGATGAAGCCTGCCGCACGCATGGCGTTCATTCGGGCCTACGAAGGCAGGCTCGATCAACTCGTCACCCATCCGATCTTCGACTATCGTTGCAGTTGGCGAACCGTCATCCGGCTCCAGGCCAAACTGCTGTCGCGCTGGGTGCGTGGAGAGATCGAAACCTACACCGGCATGGTGACGAGGTGAACCATGCGAAGACGCTATCTCGTCACCTACGATATCTCCGATGACAAACGCCGGGACCGCGTGTTCAAGAGCCTGCGCGATCGCGGAGATCATGTCCAGTTCAGCGTCTTTGTGTGCGAGCTGAACTCGAGGGAATACGCGCTGCTGAAAGGGCTGCTCCAGGAATTTGTGCACCATCGGGAGGATCAGGTCTTGATTCTCGACCTCGGTTTGGCTGATAATACCTTCGAGATCGGCCAAGGGCTCGACTGCGTCGGATTCGCCTACAACCCGCCTCAGCGGGTCATGGTGGTCTGACACCGGGCCGATTTGAGAATGCCGAAATCAGTTGGCTTGGCCTGCAATCTGCCGTTCGAGCGGTCAAGTGATTCACGAATGGCCGGCGTCGCTCGAAGTCATTGCAGAATATAGAGATATCTCAGTAATCACAGGAGGTTTTGCCTCATGCGAACGCCCGGTATCTGGACCGCTCGATTTCGCAACCATAACTCTCGGCAGAGCCAGAACATGCAGCAGGCGACATTTCCGCGTCCTAACCGACGCGGCCCCATTGAAGCGGATACGACGCGACGGTGAGCCCCGGCGGCTCGGCGATTTCCGCGTCCTAACCGACGCGGCCCCATTGAAGCACCAAGGGCGGGATGCGGGCGGTGCCGGACTTCGATATTTCCGCGTCCTAACC
>Ga0209510_1001598_pt1 | contig 25317 bp, 26 predicted proteins | sample BiotimSIPDNA_FD_185749 | JGI IMG/M metagenome (GOLD analysis project Ga0209510, IMG submission 185749) | Anaerobic biogas reactor microbial communites from Washington, USA - Biogas_R1 time_0 SIP DNA (SPAdes) (version 2) | ecosystem: Engineered > Bioreactor > Anaerobic > Unclassified | place...
GTGCCATAATTAGCACGGTAATTTTTTGTTTTCATCAACTCAAATTATACCAAAACAGAGGCGAAGCGTCTGCACCTGCAGTTCACTTCGTCTCTGTTTTTTCAGGCTGTTTTGCAACAGCCCCTTGCTTTATATGCTTAACTTCTTTATATCAGGCGCCTCGGTTTTTCCGGCTTTTTCCCGATAAAACGGAAAGAGCGACACCGGCGCCAAGCCACACAACGGCGCATAGCCCCGCGGGAAAGAGCGAGGAAAGAGGAGCAGCAAACGAGCGGGCAAGCCACCTGCCGGGCAGACCCCGCGAGAGGACCTCCAGAACATAAGCCCACTCCGGAAGCGGAGTAAAAAGGCCGCTGAGCATGCCGTTTAAAAAAGTCAGCAGCGGTGCAAGAAACATAAGCTGCATTGTGCTTTTTGCCAGAGAGGCTGTGAGCAGTGTTATGCCCATCAGGCCTAAAAGGTACAGCAAGACAGGTATTGCCGTTGACATGGCATCTGTGAAAGATGTTCCGATAAGCGAAGCGCAGACTGCGCCACCGATAAAATACCCGGCAATGCACAGTGTAAGAGGCGCGGCTCCCGTTGTGAGCATCACTCCCCATCGGCTCACGCCGGTCTGCCCTATGCGGCTGCGAAGGCTTCGCTTACCGGTGTCAAGGACCCATGTAGCGCTGACTATCAGATAAAACAGGCACAGTACTCCGTACCAGCGAACAAAAAAACCGTATGACCCGCCGTCCGCCGCCGCGGTTTCTCCCTGATCCGTCACTATGTTTTGCACTCTTATGAGCGCTCCGGATTCCCAAACGGCATCCATGCCGCTCCGCTGCAAGCGCTCGTCGGCTTCGCTGTATTCCTTACTCTGCTCATGAAGAAAAGCGGCTGTCTGATCGATAGCATACTCCTGCACCCAGAGCATCATCACAGCGTTAACAAGAGGCTCGCTGACAGTCGCGGCCGCCTGCGACGATGGCGAAACGAAAAGCTTGAGCGTGTTGCGAAATTCCGCCCGCCCGATCTTCTCCGAAAAGTCAGCGGGTATTATTATGACTGCTTCCAGCCTGTCCTGTCTGAGGCGCAAAAGCGCCTCTTCCCGCGGCAATTGAGTCATGGAGAAGGAACCGGTATTACGTAGGAGGGAGATAAGGAGCGCGCCGGATTTGCCCTCGTCCTCGGAAACGACGGCGACGGTGAGCTCCGCGGCGGCTTTTTCGTGCGCTATCAGCGCGGCCGCGGACGATACGAAAATGGCAAGGACTATAAAAAGAAGGGCCGGTGGATTGCGCAGCGCGCTTATAAGTCTGGCTCGGAAGAGAAGAAAAAGGTTCAGGCTCCGCGCCCCCTTCCATGCAGCCCAAGAAAGCCCGCCGGCAGAAGTACTACGCAGAAAGCTGCGAGCCTTAAAGCCTCGCGCATAAACAGTCCCCGGTTGTAATTGAAAAGAGACAGTGACAAGGCGCGCATTGAAATCCGCAGCGGCAGCCATTTGCCGATGGTTTCAGCCCACAGGGGCAGAGCTCCCGCGGGAATAAGGGCGCCTCCCGCCACGGCCATGAACAAAACCAGAAAAAAGCCGGTCCAGAGAGCAGGCCTTTCCGCGGGGATCCATGTGCTTATCACTATGGCAAGCGAGGAAAAGCAAAGCGAAGACAGAAGCATCACGGCGATCGTCGCCGCGGGTCTCGTGCTGTAGCTGCCGCCAAGCAGGCTTCCGGCAGCGCCGAGCAGCAATGACGATGGAAAGAGCATTACCTGCACCAAAAAGACAAGCAGCATGCCCGAAACGAGACGAACAATATAAAAACGCAAACTGCCCTGTCCGCACACCAGACCTCTGCGGAGTATGGCTCCCGAGCAATCGGCCGCGGTGTAGTGGATTACGGGCAGCATCGCCAGGGCGGCAAAGAGCGAGAAAACAGCGCTCAGATAGTACTCAACAGGCATATATTCGCCCATCGGAGAAACCGTTCCGCTCTTTCCAAGAATCTCGCGCCGCTCCATATATTCTGAGATAGCCTTTTTTGTCGCTTCGCTCAGAAACTCCTCGGCCGCTTCGGACGCGATATCCTTCTTAACCAGAAAATCCTTCGCCGATTCCATAAGATTCTGAGCTTTTCCGACAGCGTAGAGCGAGCTCTCCAGCGTCATGGTAATAAGCTCGGCCTCCAAAGCGTGCGCGGACTTGCTGAAAATAGTGATTTCCACGGGCTTGCCGGCACGCATATCTTCAAACAAGCCTTCGGGTATATGAACGAGTATCGAAACGTCGTTGCTTTCCACAAGCTGTCTGCCAAGATCCGTCGTGGGTACCGGATACACGGCAACCAGTTCCGCCAGCGCCTGAGAGTTGACAAGCTGATTGATAAACTCGCGCACCGGCGCGCTGCCGTCTTCGTCACATACGGCTAGCTTGAAGTGCAGCCCCTTAGCTGTATAAAGCATTGGGGCAAATATCACCGAGAACATCATTATGACGGCCAGCGGAGAAATCAAAAGCATAATAACCAGAGCTTTGCCCGAAAACATCCGCTTTAAGTCGTATAGCATAAATCTCATTTTGCTGATCCCAAAACCTTTTTGAGCGCCCGGCCGGCGTTCCCGTCCTCCGCCTGATCGAGGAAAGACGCAGTATCGCCGAAAAAAACCGTGCGCCCGGCCGAGAGCACCATGACCCTGCTTATCAGGGGCAGCAGCGCCTCGGGCGAGTGTCCGGAGAGTATCTGTGTAACTCCGAGGCGTTTTTTCTCAATCAGGAGCTCAAGCATACAGTCCGTGTGCTCGGCATCGACCCCCGCAAAGGGTTCGTCCAGCACCAGGAGTTCGGGATCAGAAAGCAGGGCAACGGCCAGATTAACCCTTCTTTTCATGCCGCCGGAGAGCGCGCCGACACGCTTGCCGAGAAGGTCGGTGAGATTGAGGGAGCTGGCTGTTTCAAGAGCTTTTCGTCCGGCTTCACGGGAGGGAAGGCGGGACCAGCACAGCAGGTTTTCCCTTACTGTAAGCTCTTCGAAAAGCGCTATCTCCTGTGGTGCGTATCCGATATGCCGCCGCAGCTTCGCAGCGTAGCTGCCTGCTTTAATGCCGTCCATGCGGACGGTTCCGCCGTCAGGCCGGGCCGCGAGCGCGAGTATATCAAGGAGAGTCGACTTGCCGGAGCCGTTTGGTCCGAAAAGGCCGAGCGACTCTCCCTGCTCGAGGGAAAAGGTTATGCCGTGAAGGACAGCAGTTGAGCCGTACCGCCTTACTATTCCCTCAGCGGACAGCATGCGTCTTGTTTCCATGTTAAATAAACAGGAACATGACGGAGGCCAGCAGGCGTATCGTCAGCGGCGCGCGGCTGAAGGTTTCGGGATCAGGGCCGGACAGCGCGGCGAAAAGAGCCGTCCTGTCGGAGGTGCTTGTGCCCGCCGCCGGCAGAAATTCAGGCACGGTATACGCAACCGGATTCTCGTACTGCTCGAGATTCATCTCATATGTGAGCGTGGTATCCTCGTCGGATGACGAGACAGTTATTTCGCCCGATGCGTAGCCGAAAGTATCTCCGCCGCTTTTTTCCTGGGAATAATTCGAGTATCCGCTCAGTTGCACCGCCTCTTCCTCCGCGTCCTCGGGAGCCCGGTAGAAGGTCATTTCAGCTTGAATGTCTGAACTGTTTTCCGTCAGCGTGCTCTGAGTGGCAACGACCGCGCTATCGCTCGGGATCTTTCCGGGGGATAACGACTCGTATATAAGCTGGCCTTCGTAACTGTCGCCGCCCATTGACGTGCTTGAATCCACAATGCTCATCGCACTGCCGTCAAAGCCGCGGAAAACTATGTTGTTTTGATGAGCGAAGCCGTCTTCGTAAAAAAGGAGTTCCACAAAAAAGCTCTTTTGCGCAGTGGCCGCGTATATCCGCATTCCTATGGGTCGGTCGGCTGCGATTAGTTTAAACCTGACCGTGAGTTCCTCCGCGGGCAGAGTGTCAATATCGCGAAGTACGCCGTCCAGACCGGTTATTCCATATTCATCCTCACCCGTCTTGAAGGAGGTGATGAACATCGACCGCAGTGACGGATCCTGCCGAAGCAGGGAAGCAAATCCCCGCGTCACAGAAAGAGCCTTGTTACCGGCCAACGACAGAGTGCTTGCGGCGCAGGTCATTTCGGTTCCGGCAATTGTCATCGCCTCTTTTGATGTGGCGAAGTCCGATTCCGCCGCCTGCGAGAGAAGCGATGTCAAAAATGTGTCGATGGCCTCATTCCAGGCTGCAGCGCTCAGCTTGGGTTCGGTGTCTCCCGAGAGCACAAAAGAGAAGCGGGCGAGCGCGGGAAGCGACTGAAGGGAATCCGCGACAGCGGAGTCGTAAGTGTGCAGAATCATAGGCGTTTCCACATTGCCGCTCTTGATAAGCATTGACGGACCGGTAAAATAAACGCCTCCGCTCTGCGCCACCTCGCTGCCGCTCTGAATGCTGACTATGGAGGCGGCATCCGAGTTCACCGCGCTGTGGAAGGATTCCATTATGATTATAAGATTGTCGGTATCTTCCTGCGGACTAGTCAGGTTGACCGTGGATTTCGTGTATCCGGTGCTTTCGCTATCCGCCGGGAGACCGGGGCTGAACAGAAAATCCAGGCGCGCCGCGGTAAGAGTATCGCTCTTCCCGAAAGCGTCTGTCAGTACCTGCCCGATACCCTCGGCAAAACGCCGGCTTTCAGGGATCGGCGTGCTTTCCGGAGTCGGGTCGGGCTTTTCGGTTTCGGATGCTACGGAGTCTGTGGGTTCGGGCTTGTCCGTATGGTCTGTATGAGTATGTCCCGGTCTGTCGGTGTCTGCCGGTACGATTTGGGGCAGGCCTCCGCATGACGAAAGGATGCCGGCAATAATCGCGACGCATAGGATCAGGCACAGTCTGCGGTAATATCCGTGTATTTTCAGCGATGACATATCTAAAACTCCCTCCTGTATTCGCGCTGGTGATGCTGCTATTTTCTGCGTTCATCGGTAATTCTGCGTCTGAAGCGCAGGAATCGTACGTAAATGCGATGTATTATAAGGCTCTTCGGGCTCATTCCGCCCATCAGTGTCTCCGCTGCCGGTTTCCAGCCTTCGGCGCCGGGAAGCGTTTTCGCGATGAGCTCTTCCGCTGTCTCCGGAGCTGAGTAATGGGTAGAACATGCGCCGGTACCGGAGACGACTGAGACAAGCGCGTCCGGCACGTCGACCATCGGACAGGAGCGGTAGGGATTGTCCGAAAAAGGCTGCCCGGCCCTGAATTTTGTGAAAAAGGGAGACCTTAGCGCCTCGACAAGCGTCATGTCATGTATATTCGAGTCGGAATAGTGGCAGAAAGCGCAGGGTTCAACGTCGCCTTTCGCGTTGATGTGAGTAAAACCGCTGCCGGCGGCCGCGCAGCCGTATGCCGTGTGTCCGTTATTCCAGAAGTCAATGATCAAATAATCGTGCCTTTGACAGTAATCGGTGATATGCTTCGCGACATGGGTGCGCTGCTGGGCGCTGCATACCAAAGAGATATCCGCGTCTTTTCCGACAGGCACGTAGTTAAAAAGCCATCCGAACCAGCAGCCTCTGCGCCGCATGTCGTCGAGAAAATCATCACCGGCTATGGTGAGATAATTTCCGGCGTGATAGCAGGCTGAGAACGCGAAAGCGAGGTTCCTCTCCTTTAATAGCCGCATTGCCTCAAGCGCCCTGTCGTATACTCCCTCGCCGCGCCGAAAATCGGTCTCCTCCCTTGTCCCTTCGATGCTGATGAACAGCATCAGGTTTTCAAGCTGCGCCATGCTGTCGGCAAAGGCTTCATCAACAAGTGTCGCGTTTGTGAACGCGCCAAAAACGAGCTTCGGATGCTCGCGGCAAAGGAGCAAAATGTCCTCCTTTCGCATGAGAGGTTCTCCGCCGGATAGCATTATATATCTAATTCCGAGCTTTTCAGCCTGCGTGAACAGGTCGTCGAGCTTTTCGCGGCTGAGGTTGTCGCCCTTTGCGTAGTCAGCCGCCCAACAGCCCTTGCAGTGAAGATTGCAGCTGCTTGTCGGGTCGATAAGCAGCACACGGGGGATGGGGGTGCCGTTGCGCAGGCCCCTGAGCAGTTCTCCGAGCGCTATAAAACGGTCCATGAAAACATGGGTCATAAAGCTTTTTGGTCGAAAAAAACGTTTGACCTCGTATATATACCGCTTATGATGCGGAAAGGCGGGACAGGGTTCCTTTTTGCCGTTTATAGTCAGATACTTCATGATTCCTCCCGGAGATATTGATTTGGCCGTACACCACGACGAAACTGCCTCGTTATATGCGGAAAAAGCCGGGCCGGTCCGCCGCGGCTCTACACTGTCAAGGCTACCACAATTCTCTCCGATTATCAAGCATATGACCGGATTCGACATATGGCAATACCCTATATATAAGGCAGCCTCGGGTATGCTTCTTTCGATGGCTGAAAAAATAGCCGGCATGCTCACAGGCACGATCGGCTATAGATTACTTTATTACTGCTAGGGAAAAGAAGCAGATACCCCGGGCAATGTTGTCAAAATAAGGTGCCCTCTGCACTGCGGTCATTTTTGCTCATAAGCAGGCGAACTGCTGGCAATATCCGAGAGATTCATGTATAATACGGTTTATCAAGGCCGATATGTTCTCATAGCGCGGGACTGTATATGCGCAAGGCAGATTTCCCCGCGGCAATCCTTTTAAGCGTGGTGAAGCAGTATGAGCGGTGCACCGGAAGATATAAGGCAGCGGCTGTTTGAGTTTCAGGATTTTAAATACAAGGAGTTTTCAGTTAAACTCATTCCCTCGGTCAGACCGGAAACCGTTATAGGCGTTCGGACGCCGAATCTGCGCAAACTTGCAAAAGAGTATTCCGGCAGACCGGAAGCGGAAGAGTTTCTGAAAAATCTCCCGCACGCATATCTTGAGGAAAACAGCCTTCACGGATATTTAATTGAAACGATTAGGGATTTTAAGAGCGCAATCACTGCGGTTGAAGAGTTTTTGCCTTATATAGACAACTGGTCGACGTGTGACACGATGTCCCCGAAGGTATTTAAAAAGCATCTGCCCGAACTGTACGAAAGAATAAAAGTGTGGCTTGAATCCGACCGGACCTACACGGTGCGCTTCGGGATCGGAATGCTGTTGGGCCTTTATCTGGACGGGGATTTTTGCCCGGAAATGCCGGAGCTTGTGTCGGGCATTCGTTCGGATGAATACTACGTCAACATGATGATAGCCTGGTATTTCGCGACGGCGCTGGCCAAACAGTACGACGCGGCGCTTCCGTATATACTAAAAGGGCGACTTGACAGGTGGACGCACAACAAGGCCATACAAAAAGCTTTGGAAAGCCACCGTATCGGCGATGAAACAAAAGCTAACCTTCGGACGCTGAAAATGAAATAAGACGCGGCTGAAAACCCGAATATGCATTTTAAAGCTCTTATGATTTCCATAATGGCGACAATTCCCGCAGGCGGCCGACGACCTTTGGCATTGTGAAGAATTCGTTCGACGTCTTCCGATGAATTATCCTCACTGAGCGAAAGCCTTATCGAGCCGCGTGCCAGCTGTTCCGGAAGCCCCGTCGCAAGAAGAACATGCGAAGCTTCCTGTGAACCCGAAGAGCAGGCGGAGCCGGAAGACGCGCAGATCCCGTAATGGTCGAGCATCATGACCATGGACTCTCCTTCTATGCATTCAACGACAAAGGAAGCTATTCCCGGAAGCCTTTTAACCGGATGACCGGTAAGCCTGACGCGCGGGATTTTAAGAACCCCTTCAATCAGTCTGTCACGCAGCGCGCAAACCCTTTCGGAATTCTTCTTCATGTTCTTCACGGAGTCGTCCAGCGCGGCCGCGAGTCCAACTATTCCGGCGACGTTTTCCGTGCCTGAGCGCTTACCGCGCTCCTGACCTCTGCCGAGCATATCCGGCAGCAGCGCGGAATCTCTTCTTACAAACAAGGCTCCCGTGCCTTTCGGACCTCTGAACTTGTGTCCCGAAAGAGACAGCAGATCGATATTCATAGCCCTGACGTCAATCGGGATATGTCCGACTGCCTGAACGGCGTCGGTGTGGAATATAACGCCCCGTTCGCGCGCCCGGGAACCGATCTCGGGCGAAAGCAATATAGTGCCGATCTCATTGTTCGCGGCCATTACCGAAATGAAGGCGGTATCGCCCCGGATAGCGCAGCAAAGCTCGTCAATCGAGATTTGTCCGAATTCGTTTACGCCCAAACGGGTCACCTCAAAGCCCGACTCTTCTATGCGCCCGAGTGTATTGAGCACGGCGTGGTGTTCTATTGAGGTCGTGATGATATGCCTTTTTTCCCGCTCGAAGCGTTTCGCCAGAGATTTTAAGGCCCAGTTGTCGGCCTCGGTACCGCCGCTCGTGAAGAATATTTCCTCCGGGAGGGCTCCTATCGCCGAGGCGACTGTCTCTCTTGCCTTTTCAACGGCCCGTCTCGAATCGCGGCCCAACGAATATACCGAGGAGGGATTTGCGTATTCCGCTTTTAGATACGGAAGCATGGCCTCCAAAGCTTTTTCCGACAGCGCGCAGGTAGCGGCGTTGTCCGCATATACGATTTGTTTTGTCATTAATACTGCTCCTTGTGAAAGAGAGTCTTAGCGCCGGGGCATTTATTTCAGGCGGTATCTGACATAGTAGTTGTTTATGGCGTCTTTGAGTGCCTCAGCTCCCAGAGCCGAGCAGTGCAGTTTGTTTTCAGGCAGTCCGTCAAGCGCCTGTGTTATATCCTTATCGGTTATTTTAGCAGCTTCCTCCAGAGTTTTTCCCTTCGCAAGCTCTGTTGTCATGCTGCTTGTCGCTATAGCGGCGACACATCCGTAAACTAAAAAGCTTATGTCTTCGATTATGTTGTCTTTCACGCTCAGATAAATCGTCAGGGAGTCGCCGCAGTTTGGGTCTCCGCACATACCTTCGGCGTCCGGATCCGGTAATATACCCGAGTTCCTGGGACTCATAAAATGATCTATGACCTTGTCTGAATACTCTTCGCCAAACATAGTCGCATCCTCCGGCTAATATCATTTATTTTTATATTCTGGAATAAGCGGCTGATCAGATGCCGCGAAAAAATAAAGAGCTTATGCCCACAAAAGCTATTGTAGTTACGCCGCCTCTGAATGTCAACCATATGAAGAAAACATCAAGCCGGATCAATATCGTGGTTATGATCCGGCTTGATGATTCAGGCATCTCACTTTTCGGGTCTTCCGCGTCTCCAGCAGTTGCCTCGCCCGTATTTGCCCCGGCAGGAGTTGCCGCATGTCATTCTTTTTGAAGAGCAGAAGGGACAGACATATTCTCCCCCCCTGATGGACTCGATGTTTTCGTAGCTTTCCAGCCACTCGTTTTTACAGTCCAAGCACATTACGGGACAAATGTTCTTTGTGGAATTACCCCCCTCGATATGAATCGTTTTGCCGTTAACAAGGCTGTCGGCGATTTTCTCCCTCGCCGATAATAAGATACGCTGAAATGTCGGCCTGGAAACCTGCATTTTCTCCGCGCATTCGCTTTGCTCGAGCCCCTCAAGATCCTTTAGCCGTACGGCTTCCAATTCTTCCAGCTTGATTGTGTTTTCCGGTACGTCCGAAAGCTCGTTCGGCGAAGGAACAAAGAAGGCGACGGAAGGTGTGTGTTCTATTTTTCTCCACTTAATGGGCCTGGCCATCTGATTCAGCTCCGTTTTACATCATATTATTTGATATTTAAGCTGCGATAATGAACACGAAGAGCTATCGATAAAAGCATACAATTTTTTAAAGCGGACTTCAAGCTAAAACGCGAAATTACAGCAGCGGAGAAGAGGACTTGTGCCTTTTCTCCACTGCTGTAAGCGGCAGACTATTCGGATTTGTCGCTCAAGTCTGAAATACGCTGTTTAACCTGCTCGAGCTGATGCTCAAGAAAGGCTTTTCGGCTGCTCAAAAAAGCTGTTTCATCGAACGCGTAGTCCTCTGCTCCCGCGTATACCTGGTATGCACGGGGGCCCGGTCTGCCGGCTGTGCGAATCATCCGCTTGCTGCCGTGGCCATAACCGAATCCGCAGCCGAATCCTCCGGCATATCCCGCAGGGATTGCGTATCCCGCGCAGTAACCTGCGCCTCGTCCTGTCATTGGTCCCGTCCCAACAGGACCGGTTCCGTCTCTTCTCGGCATATATTCCCCTCCTTTCGTGTAAGCTGGTACCGCATTTACTTAAACGCGGCGGTAAGATAAAGCGGCTTTATTTCTGATTGCGCAAACCGGACAGGCTTTGACACAAGCGCCGCATGTAATACAGTTGTCATATGCCCTGGCTTTGCCTTCCTCTACTCTGATCGCGTCTGCCGGACACAGTTTTTCACATATTCCGCACCCGGTACAAATACTCTCGATTACGCTTACTGCCATATGGTGTCCTCACTTATGCCTAAGAATAAATAGCATATGCCCATAACGATAATAACTCAGTTATGAGCATATGTCAACAACTAATTATAAAATTATATGAAATAATCTTGTTGCTGAATCTGTCTTCGTGTTGTCGGCGATGAGTCGGTTCGATTATTCAGATAAAATAATGATTCTGGAGCTGTCGTTTATTATTGACATATGCCGATAACCGAGTATAATGAAGCCATATCTGACATATGTCAATAACTTCTTAGGCCGGTGAATCGGAGATTGAGGAAAAGTCACGATGACTATGCCCCGTCTGATTCGAATTGAGGTGATATCAAGTGTCAAGGCCCAGAAAATGGAGACAAGTATGCTGTCTTCCGGACAGCAGCCGCTTCGGCCCGCTTGACAGCCCCGCGAATGCGGGTAACGCTGTCAATATGACGGTTGACGAGTATGAAACCATAAGACTGATCGATCTGGAGGGCTGTACACAGGAAGAATGTGCCGGCTATATGAACATCTCACGAACTACCGTTCAGGGGATTTATATCGACGCAAGAAAAAAGCTTGCCGAATCGCTTGTAGGAGGTAAGGTACTGCTTATTGAGGGCGGTGAATACCGCCTGTGCGACGGCAATGGAAAAGGCTGCGGCGGATATTGCCAAAGGCAAAGGTGCGGAAGGGACGATTCACAGGATGTCAACTCAGAGGAAATATAGTTAAACGTAAATATGAAACGGAGGATCATTATGAAAATTGCCATACCGGTCGATGAAAAGAACCCGGACTCAAGTGTATGCCCGTCATTTGGGCGCACCCCTTATTTTGCCGTTTATGACACTGATGACGAAAAGACAGTTTTCTTTGACAACGAAGCAGCTTCCGCTCAAGGGGGAGCGGGGATTAAAGCCGCGCAGCTGATAGCGGATATGGATGTGGATGTTCTGCTCTCGCCAAGGTGCGGAGAGAACGCTGCTGAGGTTTTAAACAAAGCCGAGGTGCGCATATATAAAACCGCGGCGGGAACGGCTCGTTTTAACATCGGTGAATTCAAAGCCGGAAGGCTGACTATGCTCAGTGACTATCATGCCGGATTACACGGCCATGCAGAATAACAGTGTTAAAATCGCGGTACTCAGCGGCAAGGGAGGTACCGGCAAAACGCTGGTTTCCGTCAATCTTGCTTCAGTCGCCGAGAAATCCGCGTATATAGATTGTGACGTTGAAGAACCCAACGGGCACCTGTTTTTCAAGCCTCAAAACGTCTGCGAGGATGAAATAACGATCAGACTGCCCGCTCTTGATAACGAGCTTTGCAGCGGATGCAGGAAGTGTGTTGACTTTTGCAGATTCAACGCCCTCGCGTTTATAAAAAAAAGACCTTTCCTATTTGAAGAAGTATGCCACTCCTGCGGCGGCTGCGTGCTTCTTTGCCCGGAAAAAGCGCTCGGTGAGAGGGAAAAGACGGTCGGGTATATTAAAAGAGGATTGTCTTCAAAAGTAAAGGTCAGCACCGGTATAATGAATACAGGAGAAGCAAGCGGTATCCCGATCATTAAAAAACTCCTGTCCGGAGCCGATTCCGAAAAGGGAGCGCCGGTTTTTATCGATTGTCCTCCCGGCAGTTCCTGCGTGGTTATGGAGAGCATCAAGGATGTCGACTACTGCATCCTTGTAGCCGAGCCGACAGTTTTCGGAGTTCATAATCTGAATATGGTATATAAACTGGTCAGCTTATTTAAAAAGCCCTGCGGAGTCATTGTGAATAAATACTTTGAAGAAGACAATCCCGCAGAAGAATACTGCAGAGAGAAAAATATCCAGGTTTTATGCCGCCTACCCTTTGACAATGAACTGGGGCTTATTAACTCGCAGGCAAGGATCGCTGCCAGGGAAAAGGACAAATACAAGGAATTGTTTACATCTTTGCTTGAAGCGGTAATGGAGGAGGTACAGCATGAAACAGCTGCTAATCCTCAGCGGTAAGGGCGGAACCGGAAAAACAACGATTGCCGCGGCTTTTATCAGGTTTTCTCAGGCAAAGGCATATGCCGACTGCGATGTCGACGCGCCTAACCTTCATCTTATAACGGAGCATAAGCACGCGCCGGAACGCAAGGATTATTACGGTCTTCCAAAAGCTGAGATAGACAAGGATAAATGCGTCGAATGCGGTCTGTGCAGGCTTAGCTGCCGCTTTGAAGCCATTTCGGACATAAACGGCTATTGCGTTAACCCGTTTGCGTGCGAAGGCTGCGCGGTATGTGAGGCTGTCTGCCCGGCAGGCGCGATCACTCTGATTCCGGCCGTTGCAGGAGAACTTGCGCTGTATTCCGGTGATGACAGTATTTTTTCAACCGCCTGTCTGAAAATGGGAAGCGGTACATCTGGAAAGCTTGTCTCGGAAGTTAAAAAGCAGTTATTTGACGCGGTGCGGCAGGATATAGAGCGGACTGTTATAGACGGCTCACCGGGCATAGGCTGTCCGGTGATCGCCTCGATGAGCGGTGTGGATATGGTTCTTATAGTTGCCGAGCCATCATTATCCGGAATGAGTGATATGGAACGAATAATCAAGACCGCAGAGATATTTCGAACAAAAACAGCAGTCTGTATTAACAAATATGACTCAAATCCGGAAATCAGTGAAAAAATAGAGGAGTATTGCAAGTCAAAAAACATTCCCTTCGCGGGCAGGATACCTTTCGATCACCAAGCCGTGAAAGCTGTCAACCGCGGGGTTACAATTGCGGATATCGACTGTCCGTCCGGCCGAGCGGCAAGGGAAGTCTACGAAAGTGTTGCGGGAATTATGCTCAGGTGCTGTTAATTTACCACAAGGGCAATATTTTCTTTCTTGGGCTATTAAGAATGCAGTTCCTGCGAAAAGTTCCGCTTCTTCGCGTGATATAAGTTATCTTGCGCCGCGAAGTAAGAAGTAACAGGATTACTCCATGAAAAATTCCTGCTGGATACAGCAGGACAACTATATAAACAGGGGGATATGGGCAATGAGTGAAAAATGCAGCCAAAACTGCGGTAGCTGCGATGAAGACTGCGCTGAAAGAAAGGAAGGAAAAAACGACTTAAAGGAAGAGCTCCATGAGCTCAGCAGTGTTAAAAAGGTGATAGCCGTTGTGAGCGGCAAAGGCGGTGTAGGCAAATCCTCGGTTACTTCAATGCTCGCTGTCGCAATGAGGAAAAAAGGATATAATGTAGCAGTACTCGATGCGGATATCACAGGCCCGTCTATACCGAAGGCGTTTGGAATATACCAAAGACCCACCGGAAGCAAACTCGGGATATATCCGGTAAAAAGCAAAACCGGCATTGAAATTATGTCAATAAATCTGTTGCTGGACAACGATACCGATCCGGTTATATGGAGAGGCCCGATTCTGGGAAATACTGTAAAGCAGTTTTGGAAAGAAGTGATCTGGGGAGACATCGATTATATGTTTATCGATATGCCGCCGGGGACGGGTGATGTTCCTCTGACCGTTTTTCAGTCTTTGGCTGTAGACGGCATCATTATAGTTACATCTCCTCAGGAACTGGTGTCAATGATTGTTTCCAAGGCTGTAAAAATGGCCGAGATGATGAATATCCCCGTTATCGGGCTTGTAGAAAACATGTCTTACTTCTTGTGCCCGGATAATGGTAAAGAATATAAAATTTTTGGCGAGAGCCATATCGAAACAATAGCCGATGCGCATAACATGAAAATTCTGGCCAAATTGCCTATTGATCCCGGGATATCAAATGCTTGTGACAAAGGTGAGATAGAGAATTTTGACACAGATTCATTTAAAAATATTTCTGAAATGTTGGAAGGAGAAAGTAAAACTATGAAAATCGCTGTTGCGAGCGAAGGCGCTAATGTAACCGGGCATTTCGGACACTGCACCAATTTTATGATTTACGGAGTTGAAAACGGCAAGATCATTAAGGAAGAATCCATACCTAACCCCGGACACAGGCCCGGCTTTTTACCGAACTATCTAAATGATCTGGGGGTAAACGTGATAATTTCCGGCGGTATGGGCGGAGGAGCGGTAGATATCTTTAATGAAAAAAATATTGAGGTCATTTTGGGAGCTGGCGGCGCATCAAAAAAGGCGGTTGAGGCTTATCTGCGCGGAGAGCTTGCTTCCACAGGCTCCGTTTGCCATGAACATCAGCACGCGGACGAGTGCGGACATTGATTTTTATCTGAGTAAAAACAGAAAGGATAAGAACTTATACCGTCTATCGGTAATAGGTTAATTGACGTATGAAGGTAATTGTACTGGCGGGATTTCTCGGCTCGGGGAAAACAAGCGTTCTTTTGAAGCTTGCGAAGTATATCGTCAAGCGCGACGGAGAGGAAGGCCGCACTTCGGTCGCAATAATTGAAAATGAAATCGGAGAAGTCGGCGTAGACGACAAAATACTTCGCTCGCAGGGTCTCGCCGTGCGCGAGCTTTTCGCCGGCTGCGCCTGCTGCACCGGCGGAGCGGATCTGCTCAGCGACATCAATACGATAAAAAAAGAGATGGATCCCAAATGGATCATAGTTGAATCAACGGGCGTGGCTTATCCTCTGCTTATCAAGGAGAACGTGCAGTCCTACATAGGCGTTGATGTGATAATCATAGGTCTTGCGGACGCTCAAAGATGGAGAAGGCTTAAAAACGCGATGGCACATCTCATAGAATCACAGCTTGAGCACGCGGACAGCGTGCTGCTCAACAAGGTCGACCTTGTCGACGAGGATACGGCGGAAATAATTCTGTCGGAGATAGAACAAATCAACCCCGCAGCGAAGCTTTATAAAACAATCGCCAACAAGACCGTTGACGATTCCGTGTGGGAATCCGTTGTATGAGAAGGGGAAAAAAATGATTCAAGTAAATATGCACACGGGTACCCACGACGAAGCGCTCATCGTTTCCGCTCAGTTTTTGTGCGCGTTAACCCCGCCCGCTCAGACCGCGGTGCTGCTGGAGCTGATGACCGCGGAGATGGAAAAGATAAACGTCTGGGCAAACGAATCCGATGTTCTCATCGGACATCTAAAGGCCTATGTGAAATGGCCGGAGGATTCCGTTATGCTCACTACAACGGGAACGGACGTTCAGGTAAAAGGCGCATCTGTTTTACCGGATGCTCCGGCCGGGCTGGATGTGGGGATTACGGGAATAATGTACGGGACCTCGCTCATGGAACTGGAAGAAAAGATACGGAATCTCGCCGGGAATATACTGGACAATCTGCATCTTAAGTACGAGTATTCGTACGAATGCCGCAATCCTCACTGCACAGATCCCAATCATCACCACGAGCACCATGAGCACCATGAGCACGGACATAGCCATTAAAATCCGTAGCACAAACATAAATTTAAAACGGTAAGGGATCGACATTTGCCGTTTCCCGCAAAAAGGATGTAAAAATGATAATTGATGAACTAATAGAAATAGCTTCAGCCAAATCCGAAGGTAGAAAAATATCCGATGTGCGCGCCGGTCTCGGTTACACATGCGTTCGCCTTGAGGATTCTTCCTGCGGACTTGCTTATACATTCAGGAACGATTTAGGGGACTGCTGCGGAATACTGGGAGAAGCGGGGTGCCTGATCGGAAGAGCCGGTTCGGAAATAATGAGATGGGCGGGCAGCGGCAATCTTTTAAAGTCAGCCGTAGGCCTTGCCGCTGTTAATGCCGTTTTAAATGATCCTAAAATTAACTGGGAAACTGGTAACGTTACAGCCGCTCTGGATTTAAGACCCTCCGATTGTTTCGGCATGGTCGGAGAATTCAGGCCGATTCTCAGCGAGGCAAAAAGAAAAACCCAAAATATATATGTCTTTGAGCAGAACACCGAAAAGGACGACGGCCTTTACCCTGAGGAGGATATTCCGAAATATCTCCCCGGATGCGACGTCGTGATAATTACATCGACAAGCTTCATCAACCATACTGCCGACGAGGTTTTGAAATATTGTAAAAACGCCCGCCAGGTCTGCTTCGTCGGCCCTTCAACGCCGATCTGTCCTCAGCTAATGAAAAACTATGGTGTTTCCCTGCTGGCCGGAACGGTTGTGACGAATCCGGATCTCATATTGCAGATAGTCAGTCAGGGCGGAGGTACAATGTCGATGAAGCCCGCCGTCAGGCAGGTTATCGCCCGAATCTAGCAGCAAATGGAAATAAACGACAAGCTTTGCTGCGGCCCCGATACGGACCATGATCAGGGCTGCATGGTCTGCGGCAAAGAGCTTTACTGCACACAGGATATCACATTGCGCGCCATATGCCATTTATGCGGGAAAGAGGGTTTCACACACTATTTTTGCCCCGAGGGACATTATGTGTGCGACGCCTGCCATACAAAAGATATCTTGGATCTTGTGCTGCGGGTTTGCATGGAAAGCGGTGCGGCAGACCCGGTCATAATAGCGCTTCGTATATTCGATCTGGATAAGCTCCACATGCACGGGCCGGAATATCACAGCATAGTCCCTGCGGTTTTGGTAGCCGCGTACGGGAATGCCGCCGGGAATAAAGACGAAGAGGCTATAAGAGAGGCGATCTCCCGCGGAAGATCCGTAAACGGCGGATTTTGCGGAACACACGGCGCGTGCGGCGCTGCGATAGGCGTAGGAATAGCCTATTCGATAATTCATAAAGTTACGCCTTATTCCGTGCAGGAAAGAGGGCTCGCAAACAAAATGACCGCGCTCGCGCTGGAGACTGTAGCCGGATTCGGCGGACCCCGCTGCTGTAAAAGAGATTCTATCGCATCAATTGAGGTCGCGGCAGAACATTTCGGCTGCTATGAGCATACCGGAAGTATCAGATACCTCTGCGTTCAATCCGCAAATAATCCGATGTGTATAAATGACCGATGCCCGTATTTTCAGGACGATAAACAGGAGGCATAAACATGAATATCGCAGTAGCCGCCGATGGGTGCACCATTGAGAGCATAGTATCCGAAAAATTTGCAGCGTGCAGATACCTGCTGATAGTAAACATGGACAATATGGAGCTTTCTGCGTTCAAAAACCCGGGAGAACCGAATATCGGTTTTCTTTTGGGAAAGATCCGCGAGTACAACTGCGAAGCTCTCATAACCGGGCAGCTGGCTCCCGCGGCGTTTGATGTCATCGCGGGGGATTGCGTTACAAGGTATGACGGGCACGGCATTCCGGCCAGAGTATCGCTTGAATTGATGGAGCAGTATAAGCTGGCTTTGATAAGAAATCCGGACGGAACCGACAGCTGCGGCGGTGATCATCACAGCGATAATTGTCAAGCAGACGGGGAAGACGCCTGAACATTAAGTAATTAAAGCGCGCGAATAACTATAAATCGGTATCTCTGTTCAGATACCGATTTTTGCTGTATAATAGCCGTGTAAGATTTACTTTTCGGCTCTGCCGATTTATGAAAAGGAAATTATAAATCCCGGGAGGCCATTGTTTTTGACTGACAGTCCCATATTGTGGCAGATAATTCTGCAGTTAATATTAATAGCGCTCAACGCGGTTTTCGCCTGCGCGGAAATCGCCGTAATCTCCATGAACGACAATAAGCTCGCGATAATGACGGCACAGGGTGACAAAAGGGCGATCAGGCTTTCAAGGCTCACCGCCAGTCCCGCCGGCTTTCTGGCAACGATTCAAGTGGGCATAACGCTGGCGGGCTTTCTCGGCAGTGCTTTCGCCGCGGGTAATTTTGCCGGGAAGCTCACAAAATGGCTGATTTCGATCGGTACGGACCTGCCCGCCGGAACTTTAAACACGATTTCGGTCATAGTGATAACGATTATACTGTCCTATATCACGCTGGTCCTTGGAGAGCTTGTTCCCAAGAGGATCGCCATGAGAAAAGCAGAGCGCCTCGCGCTGGCTATGTCCGGCCTTATTGACACCATCTCGAAAATATTCGCGCCCGTGGTATGGCTGTTGACGGTATCAACAAACGGTATACTGCGCCTTTGCGGCATAGACCCGCATGCCCGGGACGAGGAGGTTACCGAGGAAGAGATCAGAATGATGGTCGACGCTGGAAGCGAGAAGGGTGCGATCGATCCTGAAGAGAAGGAAATGATCCATAATATTTTTGAGTTTGATGACACTACGGCGTCCGATATCATGACTCACCGCACTGAGGTATCCATACTCTGGGATGACGAAAGCGATGAGCAGTGGGAAAAAACCATCATCGGCAGCAGGCATTCGGTGTATCCTATCTGTATGGACAGTCCGGACGACGTCATCGGCGTGCTGTACACCAAGGACTATTTCAGGCTTAAGGATAAAACGCGCTCAAATGTTATGGAGCATGCGGTCAGACCGGCATACTATGTCCCTGAAATGGTGCGCGCCGACGTGCTCTTTCGGAATATGAAAAATAACCGTAACCACTTTGCCGTTGTGCTCGACGAGTACGGGGGCATGAGCGGCATTGTCACCATGAACGACCTGCTCGAGCAGCTGGTCGGCAAGCTTGACGACGACATCATAAGGCGCGAACCGCCCGCCTTAATAGAGAATATAGACTCTGCCACATGGCTGATCCAGGGCACAGCGCCTCTTGATGATGTTTCGGTTGAGCTCGGGGTAAAGCTTCCAGAGAACGAATATGATACCTTCGGCGGCTTTGTGTTCGGCCTTCTCGGAACGATTCCGGACGACGGCAGCGCACCGGAGCTCGAAGCGTACGGTATGAATATAAAGGTCACGAATATACATGACCACCGAATTGAAAGCGCCGTCGTTTCTATTACGGAAAAAAGCTGATGCGATTCGTCGCAATCGGGGATTATGAACCGTATCGTTCCGCTGCTTATATATCCGTATTGGCGCAGACAGGAAACGCGGAGGGAAGCGCTCGGCTTCCGCTCCGCTTATTCTTAATAAAGAAGGTGTTAAGGTGAAAAACAGGTTTGCTTTCTTTAATAGGCCCTATGTTTGGATAGCGGCCGGGATTGCCGCCGTCGGTATTCTTGCCGCCGTGTTTTTTCTGGCAAACAGAAAGGGAGGAAAAGACTTCGGCGAGGTTTTCGGACAGATCTACGGCGTAAAGGAAATCACTTTCAGCTCGCCTGCTTACAGCTTTGTTCTTACAACCGAAAACGCTCCGGTATTCCGCCTGGGCGCGGATTATCAGCTTGCGATTCGGGAACGGGGTAATGATCTCGCTCAGGTACTGGGGCGCTTTAATGAGATCGAGCTTACAAAAGATAACTTCGAAAGATACTTTACTCCCTTTGATACCGACTTTTGCTGGAGCTGCGGCTTCTCGGCGGCAAAAATGCGCGGTGACAACCTGTACGCCTGGAGGCTTATCGTGCCGGATGATCCGAATGGGGTCTTTTATTACCTTTTAAGACAGAAAAACGAAGACCTCTATCTGACATACGGCTACTACGACGCGGAAGGGGAGACAGACCCATACTCGGACGATTCGTCTATCCGCTGGATATTTAAGCTTGAGGACGAAGACGGTGATAGTTTCAGCCCGCGGGAGGTCGTCGCCGACGGAGCCTATGTAAGCTCAAGCTGTATTTACATGAATCCCCTCAGCTCTTACATGAACTTCGGGGACTCCGGACACAGATATGAGGTCGCCGCGGATTCCTTTATTATCACGGAAAGGATAAGCGGCAATTCCCTCACTATATCGCCCGTTGATTGGGGCTGGCAGGAGTTCCCTTACACCGACGGGGAATGGTACGCTATGTATTCTCCGCAGGACGGCGGCGATCGAAGCATAAGGGAGCTGTACAGCGAAATACTTTATCAGCCGCTTTCGGAAAAGTATTTCCTTATAAGGGCGGACGGGGAGCTCCGGCTTGTTGAGCTGCGCGGGAACGCTAAGACGGGCGAATTCATCTGGAGCATATATAAGCTGGTTCAGGAAAGCGCGATGGGTTTTGCCCGGTGGGAATATATGCCGGCGATCAGCTCGCAATACCCTGCGTTCCGATTTGAGTTCGATTTGCGGTATGATGAAATAAAAGCCGTATGCACCCAAGGCGGCAGCCTCATCAGCTATGATGAGAACGACGGCGAAGGTTACCCTCAGGGATACGAGCTTTCCGTGACTGCGGGAAAGGCTCTTTACTGGTCGCCGCTCGATCCGGAAAATCCCTTTCAAATCACGCCAGAAAGCACAAGCATCAGTTTCACGGCGGAAGACGCGGATACCATGCTTTATGCGGGCTCAATCTATATAACAAGGGAAACAACCTGCCAGGGAACCGTCTACATTGCCCGTTTGGTCTGCGAGGGCCTGACAATGGTGCAAAACGAGGAGAATCAAGGCGCCCTGATAACCGCCGCGGAATAACCGCCGCCCGGGCAGAGCCGGGGCTGCGCTCCAGTACCTAAAACCTCTGGCCCCAGGACTCGCCCTTTTCAAGACCCCAGTTTTCAAACATCTTGATGTAAAACGGGGGCCTCGGGTAGTTGAAGTTCATGTCCATTGTCAGGCCTCGATAGCCGAATCCGGATTTCGAAAGGGTTTGTATTCCGCTCATTATCTCTTCTATCCGGTCGCCGCGCATCGTGAATATCATATAATTTTCATCGCACAGACCGCGCTCGTAGTCGCCTGGATCCGGAATTGAAACGTTATAGGGCATATCTCCGTTGAGCACGGGTATAGCGGCGTGCACGCAGGAGGCGCAGGTATCAAGGGAAGCCCCCGCGGTTTTTCCCATCTCATATTTTGCCGCCATAAGAAGAGATCTGAGCTGACCGGGATAGCAGTAGATCATGATGATATCGGGCACAAAGGCGCACTCCGAAAGAGGGGACAAAACCCAGCCGATGACCTCTTTTTGCGTGTCAAGGCGCGGATACTCGTCTTTAAAATACGCTCTGCTTGCCTGCGGGTCTTTCATGAAATGCTTGTCGCCCAGCATCTCATTGTCGGCTTCGGTAACGGGAGCTATCTTAAAAGATATCATCGGCCAGATGCACCAGTTATCCTCTTTGAGCATCGCGAGAGATTTCCTGTTGTGTCTTACGATAGTGAAAGCCTGACATAAAGCGAGATCCTTTTTCATATCCCTGTGCGGTCTGATGAAGCCTTCGGGAATCTCATCCCCCCGATATAAGACCTTAATGGCGATCGGTGCTTCTTTAAGGTTAAGCGCCTGTTCGAGCTGCGCCCCGTACCGGCGGATTTCATCTGTCGTAACCATATCAAATCTCCTTATTAAGTATTAAAACTTATGTCGGTCATATAATCCATAATATTACACGTCGGCCTCATTTACAAGCGCCGGCTCACCCGGGGACTTGGGTGCGCGGTATATCACCACTTATGGTCAATGCTCATCTGCGCGTCTGTCTTAAGGAAGTAATCGTAAAAAACGACGCTGTCCCTGTCCGGCACCGGATCGTCAAAGGTTACGTCCACGTGGAGCCGTTCGCCGCCCGGGTAAACGACGTTCCACGCGTGAGCGCCGTACACTCCCGACCCACCGTCGGCTGTGCCGAAAACGAGCTCGCATTTAATATCCTCATAGGACATGAGCAGGTAAAACAGCTCCGCGTACGCCTGACATACGCCGGTTTTATTTCTAAGCAGCCCGTAAAACCGATAGCCGGCCTCATCGTACGTTCCCGATCGAAAGTTCAGGTCATACCTGTATGTCACGACCATGTAGTCGTGTACCGCCTTAATCTTCTCGCGCTCGCTCATACCGGCGGTTATTATCTTTGCCAGTATCGCTCTCATCTGCGCGTCATAATCAAGAGCTTCCCGGGACACTCGGTTTTCTGCTGCGTCCCGGTTAAAAATAACTCCCCGCATTTGATGGAGCACAGTGTATTCCGCCGAATATGAGAACACCTCGGTCCGGTAATTGTATCTTGATGAACTGCTTCCGAAATGAAGATAATTGCGGGCTATCCCGTACTCGACGTATTTGTCATACACCGTCCCGCTGAGTGTTATCTCAAATTCCGGTATCATATTTCTGCCCGCGGCGTCTATAAGGGCGCTGAGCTCCTCGATCGTATCCACGCGCATTCCCTTCGTGTACACCTTTTCCCAATTCGGGTTATCGTTATCAAAGGGCTTGAGATTCAGAACCTTTCTTTCCGAGGGGAGCGCTATCCTGGTGATTATAGCCGCCGCTTCCGCCCGGGTTATATAGGCGTATGGATTAAAAGTACCGTATTCATCGCTGCCGGTCAGAATTCCGGCGCGGTAGAGCATGAAGATGCCGTCCGAATAAGGGGTTTCGGTGTCTATATCCGGCAGTATGTCCACCGTGTTCTGCGCCTTATATTCGCTTTCCGGCAGCGCGCGGGAGAATATGTCCGCCATTTCTGCCCGTGTCGACGGCTTATTGTAAACGTTTACGTCTTCAAAGCCGAAATCCTCATGCACGTAAATACCCTGCATAGCCGCATATGTTACGTAAGTGTAATACCAGGGGGAACTGCCGCCGAAGTCATATTCACCGCCGTTGTAAATATTTCTGACGCGAGCTGCCACGGTCATCACCTCGGCCAGAGTAACGATTCCGCCGGGGTTAAAGCCCTTGTCGGTACCGCCCATCAGCCCGAGCTGACAGGCTTTGCGAACCACGCCCTGTTTGCTGCAGCCGAACCATTCGTTCTCGCTTATGTCCGGAAACTGACCGGGGGTATAGACTGAGGTTTCCCGAAAATTATCCATCGAGGGAGCCGCGGCGTCCGCGCCCGGCATCAATGCCGACAGCGCGATGACGACCACGCAGATTACGGCCGGTATGCGTTTACAATGCTTCATGTGAGTTGTTTCCTTATCGCTTGCATATGTGATCTGTAAATCGGTTTTGTTTTGCATGCGCGGGGCATACCCGCGGGCGCGAACGATCGGGCTGCGGGATAACGGCCGCCGCTCCGTGATCCCGTATATTCGAATCCATAATAATATAGTTTACAACGGGACAATGGAAGATATATAATGTAAAGAGTTAAAAAGCCGAATAGTGTCGGCAGCTGATTGTAAGCAGCCGGGCAGCAGCCGGAGTTATCTCGCTTCCTTCATGCCGTTGGTATACAATACCGAATAATCTAAGTTATGTCAACCCGGACTCTGAAATCATGCGGATGTACGTCGCCGGGCCCCCGGAATCTGCTTTTTTGAGCATTTTTATGGTCTTGTAACAAGTTTTTCTATATTCCCTATAAGTATTATTTACTTTACAAATACCAACATAGTGGTATATACTTTAAAAACAGCAGAAATGCTCTGTAATACCCGTTGGTTCAACGTTATTAAAGATATGGCGAATGGAGGTAGTCAAATGTCAGATGCAATTTCCAACAAAGCATTACCAGGCACAGCACCCCCAAACGCGGGAGCCGACAAGACCGTTGTTAAGGCAATTAACCTTAGCGGCGGTATTTTCGGTGCGTGTCCCGCTCATGTAGACGTCAAGGACGGCAAAGTCGTCCGCATCAGGCCGCTTCACTACGATTCGAAGTACGATTTCGAGAGCTTCAATCCGTGGGAGATGGAACGCAACGGTGTCAAGCTAAGACCTCTGACCAAGTCGGTCCCGCCCCCCTGGGGACTGGCCTACAAGAAAAGAACCTACTCCCCGAACCGCGTACCTTATCCGATGAAGCGTGTCGACTGGGATCCGAACGGCGAGCGCAACACGCAAAACCGCGGCTCCAGTAAGTTCGAGCGCATCTCTTGGGACGAAGCTACGGATATAATCGCATCCGAGATCAAGCGCATTCACAAAGAGTACGGCCCCTTGGCAATCCTTGTTCAGGGCGACGGACACTCCGAGAGCAAGCTTATCCACGCGCCGCATGGCTGCAGCACCCTTCTTCTCAACAAGATGGGCGGCTTCACCCAGCAGGTCAGAAACCCTGACAGCTGGGAAGGCTGGTACTGGGGTGCCAAGCATGTGTGGGGCAAGGGCTTCATAGGCAACATGGCTCCTGCCGAGAACCTCGTCAATGACATGACGGAAAACACGGACATGATCGTTCTGCAGGGCGGCGACCCCGAAACCACCCCCTGGGGCTTCCGCGGTCAGTTCGCCAGCCGCCTGATGTTCTTCTGGCAGAAGGCAGGCATGGAGCAGGTCTACATCTGCCCCGACCTCAACTACTCTGCGGCTATCCACGCCAACAAGTGGATCCCTGTTCTCCCGAATACCGACGCGGCCCTCCAGCTGGCCATCATCTATACCTGGGTCACCGAAGGTACATACGACAAGGAATATGTTGCTACGCACACGGTCGGAATGGACAAGATCGAAGCATACGTGCTCGGCAAGGTTGACGGCGTCGTGAAAACCCCGAAATGGGCTTCCGAAAAGTGCGGCGTTCCCTCCTACACGATCAAAGCTCTTGCCCGGCGTTGGGCCACGAGAGCCACATCCACCGGCCACTATTTCGGCGGCGGATATATCCGCGGGCCGTACGCCACAGAGCCCGCGCGCCTTGAGTGTATCCTTTTAGGCATGCAGGGCCTGGGCAAGCCCGGTCAGCACCATGCTCAGATCGCTTACATGGGTATGCCGAAGAACATTACATGGGACCAGCTGAACTACGACATCGCCAATTCCGACACCTCGAAAGGCTTCCAGGAGTATTCGGGTACCTTTGAAACACTCAAGCAAAAGGATCCCGAGCTCCATGAAAGGATCTTCAACCCGCACCGCGGCACGCCGCAGGCATGGGGCAAGCAGCTCATACCGAAGACCCTCATCGAGGAAGCCATCAAGAAGGGCACCGACAAGTACCTTGAATTCTGGGGCACCGGCGGCCATGAGGAAGAGCCCATCGATCAGTGCGTCAAGTATACCTATCCTTGCAAAAAAGGTGACCTTCGCTTTAAGTTTGGCTCCACTCAGAATAAGCCCAACCTCAAGCACGACGAG
>Ga0209510_1001600_pt1 | contig 25294 bp, 20 predicted proteins | sample BiotimSIPDNA_FD_185749 | JGI IMG/M metagenome (GOLD analysis project Ga0209510, IMG submission 185749) | Anaerobic biogas reactor microbial communites from Washington, USA - Biogas_R1 time_0 SIP DNA (SPAdes) (version 2) | ecosystem: Engineered > Bioreactor > Anaerobic > Unclassified | place...
ATAGGGATGACGTGGACATCGCCGCCGAGGACCGTGTAGGGGAGGCGGAGGATTGGTGCTTGACAGGTACACCTTGTACGACACTTGTCAAGCTCTGCATTTGTGGCTATCCTCATCCTCTGATAACATCAGGACCATTGAAAGGTTGTGTCCGTGTGCCGATCCGGCCGAAAGAGACCTGGAGGAACTATGAGCACCAAGATATTCTTGAGCACTGCGGTGCTGACCGTCATCCTGATTGCACCGACAACGGTCTTCGCGAATGACCCGGCGTCGAATCATCTCCGCATCGGCTGGGCCACGGCGGATATTACACCCGAACAGCCGGTAGTGCTGCGCGGACAGTTCCACGCCCGTGTTTCCGAGGGTATTCTGGACCGCGTGACCGCCACCGCTTTGGCGCTGGAAGCCGTCGAGAAGGGGGCCACGAGAGACTGGGCTGTCTTGGTCAGTTGCGATCTGGTAGCCATCGGCGATGAACTGCGCGAGCGGGTTCGAGAGCACGTTCGCACAATGCTGCCCGAGCTTGATCCGACGAAGGTGTTCCTCAACGCTACGCATACCCACACAGCGCCCGCCTTTGGCAATCGGTCACAGGATCGTGAGGCCGCTCTCGCCAGAGAGTATGGCTGGGACCTTCCGCCCGCGTGGGCGGATTGGGGCATCGAGCTGGCGGCGATGCCGGGCGTCGAGTACCGGGAGTACGCCGCGGCGCGCATCGCCGGGGCGGTGGAGCAGGCGTGGAAGAGCCGCAAGCCTGGCGGCATCGGCTTCGGTTTGGGCTCCGCCGTCGTTGGCCACAATCGGCTCACGGTATACGACTCGGGCCAGTCGCAACTGTACGGGCCCACCGAGCGTCCCGATTTCGATCACATCGAAGGATACGAGGATCACGGCGTCGGCCTGCTCTTCACCTGGGATCGAGACAAGACGCTGACGGGCGTTGTGATCAACGTCGCCTGTCCATCGCAGTGCAGCGAGAGTCTGTATCAGGTTAGCGCGGACTTTTGGCACGACACGCGCGAAGAGCTGCGGCGTCGATTAGGCCCGAGTCTTTTTGTATTGCCGCAAGCGTCTGCGGCCGGCGATCAGTCGCCCCATCTGATCGGCCGGGGGAGCACACGCGCAAACGCCGAACAACGGATGGAACGCATCACGGGGCGGAATCGCCGGCAGCAGATCGCGCAGCGCCTGGCCAATGCGGTTGTTTCGGTCCTGCCGCACTTGGAGAAGACCGTCGAATGGAATCCGGTCCTTGCTCACTGTGTGGCCCAGGTGGAGCTCACCCGGCGCCAAGTCTCAGCCGAAGACGTGGCCTCGGCGCTGAACGAATCGGAGCGCTGGCGGCAACGGTACGAAGAGTTGCGCCGCACCATCGAAGAGCATCCGGAAACCAGGCAAGACAACCGGTGGTACACGGAGATCACGCAGGCGTATCGCAGAACCATGTGGGGGGCAAGCGTACGAGACCGCTTCCAGCTACAGCAGGAACACCCCAAGCTCCCCTATGAGGTCCATGTCTTGCGCATCGGCGACTTGGCCATCGCGACCAATCCGTTCGAGTTGTACCTGGATTATGGTGTCCAGATACAGCAGCGCAGCCGAGCGGTGCAGACCTTCGTGGTCCAACTTACGGGAGCTGGCACGTACCTGCCCACACGCCGATCGGTAGCCGGCGGTGCTTACGGTGCGGTTCCCGCGAGCACGGAGATCGGCCCCGAAGGCGGGCGCGAACTGATCGAGCAAACCCTGGCGTTGATCGAATCGCTGTTCCGCAAACCGTGAGGAGCCAGACTGGCGCTCCTGAGGTCCTGGCCGTCCGGGACAGAGGCCGCAGCCGCGGGGGACATTGGGATTCGCCGGAGGTTTGTCTAACCATATGGGGCTGTGGTTTTTCGCACGCGGCATTCGAGATCGTAGTGACACAAGGTTCAGCGGCCGTTCGTTACCTGCCTTTGCCCGCGGAACAACTGGTTGCGGAATCATGACAGACTACTTCAGAGCGGGGAAGAAGAGGGGGAGGCTATAGAGACAGGTGAGGTGGACGCAGACCAAAGGTGGAATGCGAGCCTGAAACTGGGCCATGGTTCAGCCCGCCACTCGCGCCGCCCACATGACGTTGTGGAGCATCACTCGCCGAGTATCGGGGAACCAGCCCTAATCCCGATCCCTGTCGTCAGGCAATCGCTCATCAGAAGTCGATCCACCGCCCCTCCCGGTCGGCAGATCTGTAACATGCACACACAAGTTCGAGGCTGTGCAGAGCATCCTCGGCCTCTAACAGCCTGCCATGGAGGATAGATCGAGCGTGACGACGGTATGCCGCAGGGCATAGGAAGAGGGAACTCAAAACTGTGCACTCAGAACTCAAAACTCGTCGCGTCCAAAGGCCGCAACCCCTGACCATCCAACGCCTTTTCGACCTCTTCTTTGATTTCCACCTGATCGACCTGTAAGATAGCCCCACACGAGGTCACTCACTGTGCATAGGGAGTGTTGACGGAGGCTTGAGATGATTGACGCGATCACCCAGATACAGAAGTCCCAATGGATCTCGTGCGGATACATACTGTGTCTCACCCTTTCGCTTGCGTTCCTTCTTCTATACTCCTTTGAGGCCGGGCATCCGAGTCCGGCCGAAGAGATGTTCAGAGAGAAGCTGTCGGGTGTTGGGCTCAGTAAGGCGCCTGGACCCCCCAGTCACGTACCTCTTGGCGATATCCCGACCATGTTCAGAGTGTTCAAATTCAGACTGATGGTGGAGGCGCCAGATTTCCCTATCGCAGAGATGGAGAAGACAAGCGCCTGGGCCGAGCTATAGAAGGAGGTTACCGCCTATGATGAGGAATTGGAGCGGATGCGCAACGAGGTCTCGAAGGCAAGGCGCCGAATGTCCGACCTCCTGATGGCTTTGTATACGCACAGTGCCATGCACAGCATACGGATGACGTGGCTTACTGTCCTCTTCACTCTCGGGGCTATCGTATTCATGCTCCTCGACATACCCAACATGAGGAGATCGCTCGCTGCGGTCGGAGCCGCCAAGGCTACGCAGAAGGACGTCACGGCCAAGGACCCGTGAGTGGCGGGTACAGCAATCGTCGAAGAAGCGCCGGACACCCTTCCGTTCCCCCTGCAAATCCTCGAGAGAATCGGCCGATTGAGAGCTGGCCCGGAGTTTGTGAGTGCAAGATGACCGGCCGGATAACGCAAACCTGTGCCACCCACGAGGAATAGCCGGTCGAGATAACGTTGAAAAGAGTGTCAAAAAGCTGGATTTTGGGCAGATCGCCGTGTCTGGAGGCCTTTCCGGCAGGTGTCTTGACCGAGGTAATGGCCAGACATGTTGCAATCGAGCCCCCTATTGCGGTATGATTGACAGTGTGGCGTGCCGGAGCACCAGTTATGAAGGTAAATAGCAAATCCCGGACTAACGGTGTTGTGTGGAGGAGTGCATATCATGACGTCAAATGACAAATCCCGGACGAGGCAATTCACATTCACCCTGACAGCCGTCATCGCCCTGTCGACTGCCGTTGCCCTTGGAGGCGAATGCACCCTATTCAGTGAGGAGCTCCCGGACGGCGCTGATCTTGCGTTGCGCGGCGACAGCCAGTTTGTGGTCAGCGACTCGGCCCCCTACCGAGGCGCAAATCACTTGAAACGCGACTTTGCCACCTATGGAAGCTGGGCCTGGATTACGGGCATCATGAATCTGAATCTGGACCTGTCCGACATCGATTTCGACAGCGCTTATATCGAGTTCTACATCGACGGCGGGACGAGCCCCATCAGCTACCTGGAACTGAGGCTGGGGGGCGCCGGGTGGGTTCCGGACTTCCGAGATACCAGCGTCACTGTGGATGGCCAGCCCGGCTATCAGTTGGTTCAAGTGATGCTCAAGGATTTCACAAGCGATGGAGTCCATCCGGCGAACCTCGACGAGTTCACGGGGGGAACGGGCACGATCGACCGGATCTCGTGGGGGTTTGAGGCGACCGGTGATCTGCTCATCGATGAGGTTCGAATCCTCGATGCGGCAGGTACCGTCACCTCCATTGCCACTCATCCCGTTCCGGCCCATGGAGCAGCCGATGTACCCAGAGACACGGCCCTGGGTTGGACGGCCGGCCAGTTCGCCAACACGCATGATGTCTATTTCGGGACCGCCTTTGAGGATGTGAATGCGGCCGGTCGGCAGAGTCCCCGGGGGGTTCTGGTCAGTCAAGACCAGGAGGGCACGACCTTTGAGCCTGCCGCTCTTCTCGAGTTCGGCGCCACCTGCTACTGGCGCATTGACGAGGTGAACGCGGCGCCGGACTATACGATCTTCAAGGGCGAGGTCTGGAGCTTCACGGTCGAACCGTTCGCCTATCCCATCGCGAACGTCGTCGCGACCAGCAACGGCGCCTCTGATGCCGTGTCCACGCCGCAACGCACGGTGGATGGCTCGGGCATCAACGCCGACGATCAAGCCTCGGTAAAAGCCGCCGACATGTGGCTGGCCTACCCGCCGGCTGAGGGGACTCTCTACATCCAGTACGAGTTCGACTCGCTCTACAAGCTCCACGAGATGCTCGTCTGGAACTACAACGTCCAGTTCGAGCCGATGCTCGGCTTCGGGCTTAAGGATGTCACGGTGGCGTACTCCGAGAACGGGACCGACTGGACGGCGCTGGGCGACTTCGAGTTCGCCAGGGCGACGGCGACCACCACGTACACAGCGAACACGACCGTCAGTTTCGGCGGCGTGGCGGCCCGGTATGTGCGGCTGAACGTCAACAGCGGCTACAGCCTCATAGGGCAGTATGGTCTCAGCGAGGTCCGGTTCATGTCTATCCCCGCATACGCCCGCGAGCCGCAGCCGGCCGACGGGGCCGCCGACGTGGAAATCGGCACGGCCCTGGCTTGGCGCAGCGGCCGCAACGCCGCCTCGCACGAGGTCCATCTGGGCACGGACCCGGCGGGTCTCACGCTGGCCGGCACGGTCGACAGCCCGACGTTCGCTCCCGATGGCATGGAGTTTGGGAGCACCTACTACTGGCAGATCGTGGAAGTCAACGAAGCGGATGCGGTGACCGCATGGCCCGGCGAGGTCTGGACCTTCTCGACGCAGGAGTACGTCCTGATCGACGGATTCGAGACGTACAACGACGACATCGATGCCAAGACGACCATCTTCGACACCTGGATCGACGGCTGGGTCAATGGCACCGGCTCGACAGTCGGGTACCTCAACGCCCCCTTTGCCGAGCGGACCATCGTCCACAGCGGTCGGCAGTCCATGCCGTTGCAGTACGACAACACAGCCGCGCCGTTCTACAGCGAGGCCGAGCGGACCTTCGACACCGCCCAGGACTGGACGGTTGGCGGCGCCGACAGCCTGTGGCTGTATTTCCGTGGCGATGCGGCGAACTCGCCGCAGACGCTCTACGTCACGTTGAAGGACAGCGCTGGACGCACGGCGACCGTTCGCGGTATGGACCTTGACGCCATCCTCGTGACTGAGTGGCAACCGTGGCAGATTGCACTGAGTGAGTTTGGCGGTGTCAGCCTGACGACGATCAAGAAAATGACGATCGGTGTCGGTAACCGGGCTGCCCCCGCTGCGGGTGGAACCGGCATCGTCTACATCGACGACATCGGCTACGGCCGGCCCGCTGCCATAGAATAGCGTTCCGACGCACGACCTTTGCAGCCGCACAATCGGGGGCCCTTGCTAACGCAGCATGGGCCCCTTCCTTCTCGGCACCGGAAGAACCTGCCGCGATGTGCTCGTATTACCACCGAGGGCCCAATGCACTCCGCTTGAGGAAGCGATAGTGGACATGCCGATTTGTACCCGACAGCGAGAGACGCTATGCGTGTCGTATTGGCCCGAACTGTCGGGTGTACTCAGCGTTCTCGGTAATCTGATCGTGATAGCGCGGGTACATCCCGACGATCACGCCGTCGGTAGGTTTGAGGTGCTCGAAGGCAAACCGGAACGCCGCCTCGACTGTCTGCGCGTTGCTGCACTTTCGGCCCGCCGCCAGGATCTTGAAGGCCAGGCACGGCTGATCGACCTGTTGAATCACTCGGGTCATGGCGATCGGATCGGAGGCGAAAAACGAGTAGCCGATCTGGAGCGTAGCGACCTTCATCCTCTCCAACTCCTCGCGTGTTCGCGTAAGGTAATAGAAACATGCCATGAAGAAATCGACCTGCCAGCCCTCATCGGCGACGCGTTTGATGCAATCGGGATTATGGGCCGAGACGCCCACCAGCACGCCTGCGTCACGAACACGCTTCACAAAATCATGGACTTCTCCGCTCTTACCCTCACGGAAGAGCCGGTCGGTGACCCCGCCGTGATGGGCGATGGCAATGGGCCGGGTACTGCGGACCACCTGCTCGATCGGCATGCTCTGTGGCGAGCCCGAATGGAGGCAGATGAATTGCATTTTCGACCCCCTCTCTCGCAGCGTCCGAAACACGCCCGCCATCCGAGCCGGATCGCTGAATTGATGTGTGCAGATTCCTGCTCGCTCGCAGGACCAGAGGAACTCCGCCGTCTGTTCCGGCGTGAAATACTCCCGCATGTGCCGGTCCATAATCGGCCCCATGTAGGAGTATCCGCTGATCGGGTTCGAGCCTGCGATCAGACGCGTGATGTGATGGTCGCCCAACTGGATCGTCGGCAGCGGGGGCGCTGGTGGAGTCTCTTTCGCCCAGGATAGTTTGCCGAGGCCCAAAGCCGATCCCGTCACGGCCAATGAAAGCTGCGAGAGGAATCTTCTGCGCGGAGTCACGCTCGTGCGGTCCCTGTCCATGCCCATGCCCATATCAACTCCTGGAGCACTGTACCATCTTGATCACCATCACGATTCTACACCGAATGGGACCGTTTGGGAAGCGCTCCTGGAATTGACCGTCTTCGATTGACGATGTACTATGGTGGTCATGAAGAAGATCGTCGTCCTCTCTCTGGCGGCAGGATTGGTGTCTGCATGGGCCCCTCTGGCGGATGGGAGGGTCCCTGGTATTGATCACGCGCATGTGGGAACCCATACGTCCTTTACGATTGCTCAGTGGGATGGGGCATGGCGGTTGCTGCGAGAGGGCGAGCCGTTCTATATCCAGGGGGCCGTGGGCTGGCAGTCCTTCGATCTGCTTCGCCAGTCCGGCGGCAACGCGATCCGCACGGGAGCCAACCGTGCGGGACTCGACCGCGCGCACGAGGCCGGCCTGGCGGCCCTGGTCAACCTCCCGGTCCGTGGTGAGCGCAGCGGCATGGACTGGGAGGACGAGCAAATGGTGATGCAGCAGAAGCAGCGCATCCTGCAGATCGTCCGCGATTTGAAGGACCATCCGGCGGTGATGATCTGGGCGGCTGGCAACGAGCTTGACTGGATTCCGCCGGGGACCCCGTACAACCCCCGAATCTGGCAGCGGCTCAACGACATCGCCGCCGAGATCCGCAGAATCGACCCGCACCACCCGGTGATGACCGTCGTGGGCGACAGCCAGTATGAGCGGAAGATCCAAGAAATCGCCAGATGCTGCACCGACATGGACCTGCTGGGGATCAACACCTATGCCAACATCGCGGAGTTGACGGAACTCACGCGTAAGTACTGGCCCAAGGCGTATGTGGTTGCCGAGTGGGGTCCGACCGGGCACTGGCAAGTGCCTAAGACCGCGTGGCGCATCCCCATCGAGGAAACAAGCACGGAGAAGGCCCGTGCCATCCACGATCGCTACACGCGGATCATCCGGGCCGACACGACCCACTGCCTGGGCTCATTCGTGTTCCTCTGGGCCCAAAAGCAGGAAACGACACATACATGGTACGGCCTGTTCCTCGATGGTCTGGCCACCGAGTCCATCGATGTGATGCACTACCTCTGGAGCGGTACGTGGCCGCCGAATCGTGCCCCGGCGGTCCTGGCCCTCCAGATTGCCGGCTTCGGCGACCTCAAACAGATATACCTCGAACCCGCCCGCACCTACGAGGCCAAGATCGTCTGCTACGATCCGGACTACGATTGGCTGACCTTCCACTGGGACATCCGGCCTGAAGTCGAGATCCCGAAGAACTCCTATGCCGGAGGCGGGGAGAAACCTGCTGTGCCCATACCCGGACTCATCCAGGAAGGTCAGGACGCACATGTCCGATTCATCAGCCCTCAGGCCGAGGGCACCTACCGACTCTTCGTTCAGGTCCGTGATGGGCAAGGCCATGTAGGCTACGCCAACACCGCCTTCTACGTGCGGCAACTGTGATCGCTGGGAAGCTCATATGAGCCTGCCCGCTGGGAAGATGGGAGATGTTCAGGTGAGAAGACACGTATTGATGACTGCGGTTGTCATCGTCTCGATTTGCTCCTTCACGCTTGCCGACAAAGGTTCCCCCAACACAGTATCTGGCGGTGGAAACCCGGAACCCAGGTCGCTGCCTGAATGGACTGTGAAGATCCGATCGGATCATCCGCGTCTGTTCTTCAACAGGGAGACCTGGCCGGCAGTCCGTGAGCGGGCGCTTGGTCCCGAGCGCCAGTGGTATAAGAGGTTCCAAAGCAAGGTGGCCCGGCTCGAATCGGAGTTAGCCGGCCAGGAAATGCCCGCCGCCCGGGATCTCGGCCCCCAGGCAGCCTGGTCGGCGTTCCTGTTCCTCATGACGGAGGAGCCCAGGTACCTTGAGCTGGCGAAAAAGTGCCTTGATACGTCGCTCCGTTACTACGAACAGTGCTTCGAGGAGCGAAAGAGCGTCAACTGGTACTCGACCTCGCGCGTCCATGCGGTGCTGGCCTGGGACTGGCTCTACAACCATCTGACGGACGACCAGCGGCGTTCGACCATGTCCCGGCTCATTCACGTGATCGACAACGTCATTCGCGCCAGGCCTGCCATCTACCGGGAGAACATGTCGGGATACAATACGGGCTTCTATGGTGTGAGGAACTGTCTGTGGTTCATCGGGTGCACGGCGTTCGAGACGGGCATTGAGCTCGAGCGCGTCAATGAATGGCTGGTCTGGGGATATGACGAAAACCTGCGGATGCTGGAGCATCGTAGACGAGCCTGTGGCGACGACGGCGGAGGGGCCTCGGCGACGCTCGGATACATCTTCGGCGCCTACCCCTGGGCGGAACAGGACTTCTTCTACACCTGGCTGTCCAGCACGAGCGAGAACATCGCAGGCAATTGGCCGCACAGCGCCATGCTGGCCAACTATGTCCTCTGGAACTGGATCGAAGCCGAGCCGGTCCCGCTGGAGTTTGGCTATGGGGACACACCGCACACGCGAAACACGCTGCCAACGAACCAGTTGTACACGCACATGGCCAACATCCGGCATCTGTTCGGCCAGGCCGCGCCCAAGGCCGCTGCCCTGGCTCGGTACCTCCAGCAGAAGGTCCCACAGCAGTCGTACGCCGAAACATGGTTTATCTACCCTTTCCTTCTGACCCAGGCTGAGTCGTCTCCTGAACCGTTCCGTCCGATCAACCTTCCCAATGGGCGACATTTCGAGACGATGGGCCAGGTTTTCATGCGCTCCGGCACGGGGACGAACGACACGTATTGCCTGTTCTCCTGTGGCGGCGCCCTGAGCCAGCACCGCCATTACGACGCCCTGAACTTCGTCATCTACCATCGAGGTTTTTTGGCCCTGGATTCCGGCACGCGATACGAGGAGTTTGTCAACGGTGAGCATCTGGCCAACTATTACGCGCAGACTGTGGCACACAATTGCGTTCTGATCCACCAACCGGGGGAGCCGCCGGCACGATATTGGGGCGGCACCGTCGTCGGCAACCATGGAGGCCAGCACAGGCAACTGGGCTCGGTCGTGAAGGCCTTTGAGACAAACCGCGACTTCGTATACGTAGCAGGCGATGCCACCGCATGTTATCAGCATGGGGTAGTCAGGAGGGAAGGCTTGCCCGATCTGCCGGAGAAGTGCGAACTTGTGGCGCGCCAGATTGTCTTCCTGTTGCCCCATCACTTCGTCATCTTCGATCGCGTGGAGGCCACGGATGCCACATACCGAAAGGACTGGCTGATTCATACGGCGTACCGGCCGGTTCTTGATGGGCATGTGCTTCGGGCAGATTACAATCAGGGCAGAATGTACTCCCGGACCCTGCTGCCGGAGGATGCAACCCTCACGGCTGTTGGGGGGCCGGGCAAAGAATTCTGGGCCGCCGGGAAGAATTGGGAGATTGTTGCCGAGGGCCTGACCGAAGAGAACCTGGCCCTTATGGGGCAGTGGCGCGTGGAGGTGACGCCCACCGCTCCGCGCAAGACCGACCTGTTCCTCCACGTGATCCAGGTTGGGGACCGGACGCTGGAGGCAATGGATGGGATTGAGTTGTTGCAGGGGTCCCAAAGCTATGGTGTTCGGCTCAACGCCGTCGACCGGGCCTGGGAGATTCTCTTCCGCACGACAGGACCTCTGGGCGGTCACATCCGCCGGAGCGGCGCCGAGGCGATCGACCGACCGCTTGCCACCACGGTGCAGCCTCAATCTGACATATAGACCGACGGAGAGACGGCTTCTGGTCTCAGCGATTGATGCCGCCTATCGAGAGTCGGTCCCCCACGACGCGATGGTGGAGCGTCCTCTGTCGCAAGTAGAAGAGCAGGCGCCTGTCCTCGTGTTCCAAGGCTACACGAACCACGAAATCGCGCTGCAATTCAACCGCTCCCGCAGGACGATCGAGGTGCATCGCGGCCACATCATGTGAAGACTCGACGCCGACGGCATAGTTGATCTGGTGAAAAGGTGCATCTGGCTGGGCCTGCTGAATTGGGACATCTGATCGACAACATCCAAATCTGCAACCGTCCTATAAGGCCTTAGCATGGCTGACCCATTCGGCAAACAGGTACGGGCAGCTTGACGCAGTTGCCGAATATTCGGGTCGTGAATCGGCCATTGAAAACGGTGTACGAATCCCCGGTCACGCCCAAGCTCTTGATAGAAAAGTGCTTACGAATGTAGCATTTTCTCTGGATTAGCAGATAACGAGCCCTACGGTTGTAGGTCAGTTGTACGGATTTGCCTGACGAAAAAGGACGATATTCCGGATATATCGAAGCTATAAACGATCTCATGGAATATGCTTGTGGTGAGTCACGATGGCCACAAGCACCTGGGTAGAATGTTGCGGTACGGGGCATGGGGCGGGAGTGGCCAAGACAGCACATGGTCTGCTTCCTGTCCGCCAGGTGCCGAAACCTGTTGAAATCTCCCCCCGCTTGCGGCAGAATATGCCGATCAGAGGTCCGACACGGTGGGGAATTGGCATGACGGATGTGACGCGCGTCTTGAACGCCATCGAACGGGGGGACGCCAAGGCTACAGATGAGCTGCTCCCTTTGGTCTACGAAGAACTACGTATTCTGGCCGCTCAGAAGCTGTCCCATGAGGCCCCGGGGCAAACCCTTCACATGCTGGTCAGCCCGAAGCATAGTGCCCTCGTTCGCAGGTGTCCGGTGTGTGATCATGTGCTGATGGGAAGGGCTCGGTACTGCTCGGAATGTGGGTCTCGAGCTTCCTAAAATGGATGCCCTCCTCACAGGAATCTGGCTGAGAAAACTACAACCAGACTACAACCAAAGAGTGCAATATATGCGAATTCTGACATTTCTGCGATGCCGCAAGTCGACTAAATAAAAGGGGTTGCGAGTTACGGGGTTTCTACGGGTGAATTTGCAAACCGTCGCCTTAGGCCACTTGGCTACGCCGCCCTGAAAGACAGGGGCGATGTATACCCGATCCGATGTGCCAATGCAACAAGAATTTTGGCCCGCCGCATCCGGGAGTCACCCGAGGTGGTCGGTTATCAGACTTGGCATGGAAAGACCGACGCGGGACTAAGGTGTGACAGCCGATATGCCGATAGAGTCCTGACAGTGTCTACTTGGGAATCCAATGGCATGAAGACAAACGATCCGATCATCGCTGCACTGGAACAGGACAACATCGTCGACTCGGCGGCGCTCGAGCAGCTGATCCAGAACCAGCAACAGACTGGGCAGAGCATTCTGTCGATCCTCAGAGAACAGAATCTCCTGACCGAAGAGCAGATTGTTCAGACGGTCGCCCAGGCGAACGGCATTGAATACGTCGAGTTGACGGCCGAGACCATCGATCCGACGATTGCACACCTGATCAGCCGGGATCTGGCGAGCCGACACAACGTCATCCCGATTCAACGCCAGGACCGGACGCTGTTCATAGCGATGGGGACGCCGTGGGATCTGGCGGCGCGGGATGAGATCGAGGTGAAAACCGGCTATGGCGTTGTGCCTGTCGCTGCCAGTCCCGCGGCCATACGCCAGATAATCGGGCGGCTCTTCGACGAAGTGGACATCACGAAGCAGGTGGTGGCTTCGATGCGGCTGAAGGAGGATGCCGGGACATCGGCCGCAGCGCCCAAGAATGACGTTCGGACCCTGCGGGAGGGCGACGATCCGATTAGTAAGCTGGTTTCCTCCATCGTTCGAGGCGCCATTTCGTCGCGGGCCAGCGATGTCCACATCGAGCCGCAGTTCCCCGACCTTCGCGTACGCTATCGGATCGACGGAACGCTGCGAGACACGATCCGCGTGCCGGCGTCCGTGCAGCGGGAGGTCGTCTCGCATATCAAGATCATGGCCGACATGGATATCTCTGAGCGGCGCATCCCGCAGGACGGCCACGCGACGATCGAGCACGAGGGGGCTGAGTACGACCTTCGCGTCTCATCCCTGCCGGCTGTGGGTGGCGAGAAGGTGGTGTTGCGCATTCTCGACAAACGAGTCGAACGCTGGTCGTTCGACAAGGTGGTCACCTCGCCCCACGACAATCGGACCTTCCGCCAGATTCTCAGCAATCCATACGGTATGCTGCTGCTGACCGGTCCGACGGGCAGCGGCAAGACGACCACGTTGTATTCGGTGCTGCAACGGATCAACACGGCCGACAAGAACATCGTCACAGTGGAGGACCCGGTCGAGTATCGTCTCGATGGGATCACTCAGGTGCAAGTCAAGCCGGTTGCCGGCATGACGTTTCCGTCTGCCTTGCGGAGCATCCTGAGGCAGGATCCGGACATCATCCTCATCGGCGAGATTCGCGACCGCGAGACGGCGGAAATCGCGATCGGTGCGGCCCTGACCGGCCACCTCGTCCTGAGCACGCTTCACACCAACGATGCGGCCGGGGCGGTTTCGCGGCTGGTCAATCTGGGGATTCCGTCGTTTCTCGTCGGTTCGGCCTTGCTCGGCAGTGCCGCGCAGCGACTGGTTCGGATCCTCTGTCCGAAATGCAAGACGCCGTACCGCGCGTCCGAGAGCGACGTGCAGGTCTTGTATGGCCGCACCGAGCCGGACGACGAAGTGCGACTGTGGCGGGCGACCGGATGCAGCCATTGCTACCAGACGGGTTACCTGGGACGCAAGAGCATCTACGAGATTCTCCCCGTCTCCAGGGCGGTTCAGAGAAAGATCATCGATAAGGTCGATGACGACGCTATCCGAGAGCACGCCGTCGCCGAGGGGATGCGAACGCTGCGTGCGGCGGCGGTCAGCGAAGTCCTCACCGGTGAGACGACGATCGAAGAGATCGTGCGAACGGTCGATATGGAGTGGGGCTGATGCCGACCTTTCAGTACATCGCCAAGGATCGATCCGGCCGGGAATTCGACGGCGTCTATGACGAGATCGCCGGCGTCGGCGCGCTGCGCAGCGAGTTGGCGCGCATCGGCTATGTGCTGGTGCGAGCCCGCCGGGTCAAGCCGCATTCCTCCCGACGGTCGCGCGTCAAGTCGGAGGACATTGTAAGTTTTGCGTACAAGTTCTCCGGCATGTATTCGGCCGGGCTGTCGGTCACCTCGTGCCTCGAGACCCTTGCCGCTCAGGCGGAACAGCCGGTGTTGGGACGCATGTTGGGTGACGTTCAGAAGCGCGTGGAGGCGGGCGCGAGTCTGACGAAGGCGTTCGAGCCGTATCGCGAGGTCTTCTCCGAGTTCTTCGTCGGTATGCTCGAAGCGGGAGAGGCGGCGGGCAAACTGGCCGAATCCCTGGAGATGAGTGCAATCTATCTGGAAAAGCGAGAGCAGTTGCGTTCTAAGGTTCGGTCGGCCTTCGTCTATCCCATCGCCGTGGGAGTCGTGTGCCTGGCCGTCCTCCTGGGGCTGCTGCTGTTTGTTGTTCCGGTGTTCACGAAACTGTACGCCAATCTGCGCGTGCCTTTGCCGGGTCCGACACTGGTCCTCGTCACGCTGAGCCGGATGCTCACGGTCTGGGGGTGGCTGGTTGCGCCGGCGGCCGTTGGGGCGGGCTGGGCGCTCGGGCGTGTGCTCCGCCGTCACGGCCTGCGGCAGGGATGGGACCGGATCAAGCTCCGATTGCCGGTCTTTGGGAGACTTAACCGTCTGATTCTGGTCTCGCGCTTCATGCGTCCGTTCGCCATGCTGATTTCCGTTGGCGTCTCCGTGATCGACGCGTTCCGCATCGCCGGAGACATCGCCCGCAGTGCGGAGATGACACGAGTGGCGGAGGATTTGCAGCGCGTGACGCAGGCCGGCAACGCGGTGGGCAAGGCGTTGGCGGCGCACGACATCTTTCCGGCCGAGATCGTACAGATGGCGACGTCCGGCGAGCAGGTCGGGCGGCTGGCCGACATGCTGGTCAAGGGGGTCGATCTGCTGGACCGCGACATCGAACGGTTCCTGGCGGCCCTGATCGTCAAGCTCGAACCGGCGCTGACGTTGATTATGGGACTGGTTATTGGTCTGGTCCTGATGGGTGTGTATCTGCCGATGTTCGATTATATGACCCACCTGCGCTGACGCACGAGATGCGGCATGGGTGAGCCGATGTGACTCAAGTCGGTGTGCGTTTCTGTCGATACAGAGGTGCTGGTGAAACAGAAACAGGGTCTACTTGGAATAGGAGAACAACATGAGGCGTGAGAAGGGTTTTACTCTGGTTGAGTTACTGGTCGTGGTGCTGATCCTCGGTGCGTTGGCGGCAATCGCCATCCCGAGAATCAGCCAGAGCGCTGAGACTGCCAAGATCAACGCGTGCAAGACGAATGTCAACCTGTTGAACTCGCAAATCGAATTGTTCCGTGCCAATACTGGTGATTGGCCGAAGAGCCTGGACGATCTCGACGGCTCGGACTACTTCCCGGATGGACTACCGGAATGCCCGTTTGGCACCACCTACTCGTATAAGAACGAGAAGCCGTATCGCGTGGCAGAGCACAACCACGGCGGCTCCGGCAAACCCGAGAAGTAGAGGGAGAATCCCTCGTCTCACCGGAGTGGTTTGAGGCTGAGCGCATGTATGGCACTCGCGGAGACTATCGGTGCAGCCTTCCGTCATCGTCGTCGAGCGTGCGTATGAGAGTTCGGAAAGCCTTTACGCTTGCCGAATTGATCGTAATGGTTACAGTGCTGGCCGCCCTGACGTTTGTGGCGGTGCCACGGCTGCCGTTTCGATCGATCCAGGGCCACCGGGCGGAGGGCACCGCCTGGAAGATCGCGACCGACCTGCGCCGGACGCGCAGCCTGGCCATTCTGCACGCCGCGACGCATCCGAAGGGCTTCGCCCTCAAAATCAAGACGATGGGCAAGGGCGCCGAATACGAAATCGTTGATCTGGAGAGCCAGGACACCATCGACGTCCATGTCGTCGATGCGGGTGTTTCCCTTGCGGGCCGGAGGACATTCGAGTTCAGTCCGCTCGGCGCCCTGAAGGAGAAGAACGATCCGGCATTGACCGTTTCTGCGTCGGGGCGAACCTTTACGATACGTGTTGCGCCCGGCACGGGCGCCGTTCGCTGTACCGAGGACGGGAAGATCTGACAGTTGGGTCGAGAGTGGGTGGATGTCGTCGATCATTGGAAGAGACTGTGTGAGACGCGCATGTCGGGGCGTGACCCTGACGGAGGTGGTGGTCGCCGCGACGCTTCTGGCCGTGGCTGTCCTCCCATTGCTCCGCGCGCTGACCGTGGCACAGGCGACGGGCGCAATTGTCGAACGCAAGACCCAGTCTCTGATCCTGGCGCAAGGGACGCTCGATGAGATTCGAGCCAGGGCGCTGCACCATTACGAGAGTTCATTCTGCAAGGACTCCGAGACGCTCGTCGGTGGTTATTTGTGCAACGTGACGGATGACCAAGCCCCAAACCTTCGACGGGTGACCGTGGCGGTGGGCTTTGACGTCAATGGGAACGGCCATCTGTCTGGCGACGAGGTAGAGGTGACCCTGACGACGTGTATCGCCCGGCGGTAGCCAGCGTGGCCGTCCACTTCGCCTGCCAGCCTTTCGGCTTATAGGACCACCGGCTTCGCTCGGTCTCTGCGTCGTGCTGCGGTCGCAGGGTGTCCCATAAGAGGCGGCGTCATGGGACCATCCAGCGGTTTCTCGCGGCAGGATTCGATATCAGATAAGCCACGTTCCAAAGCCCGATCCCGCTAATGGTGTGGCCTCTTCCTGCCGAGTATATCGAAGAACAACGGTTCGAGTGTGTATGGTGTGAGCAATGCCGCAGAAACGCCACAATCTCAGACGGCCCAGGGCCGTGACTCTGGTTGAGATGGTCGTCGCCATGTCCATCATGGCGATCGCCATGGCCGCCGTGCTGCCGTTGTTTGCTGGAATACGTAACAACTGGGACACGCGGCAGGCGAGTGTGGAGATCGTCCAGAACGCCAGAGTCCTTGCGGATCATCTCCATCGCACACTGGCAACGGCGATCCGGGTCGCGGATGTCAGTCCATCCACACAAGAGAGAGGCTTCATCGAGTTGGTGACCAATGACGGAACCGTTTGCCGTTACGCCGTCGGCGAGGACGGTTACATCCAGTTCGGTCCGTCGGGCGAGCCGGGCGATCTGGCGGGCCCGGTCAGTCGGTTCCAGTTCACCTGTTATGACGGCAACGATTTCACGACGCCCACGGTTGAGGCCTCATCGGTTCGATTCGTCGCCGTGGAGACCATGTTTGCCAATGAGGTACCTACCGGCGCCGACAAGACGTTCACCACACAGGTCTACATCCGCGCCGGAACGCTCGATTCGGACGAATCGGAGCCGGACGAAGGGTTTTCGCCCGGCGTGGCGGTACGCAATTCCATCGCCTGGGGCGGAGGGAACATCTGCATCGACAGCTACCGGTCCTCTCGGGGGCCCTACGATCCGACGCAGTCAGGGGCAGAAGCCGTGGTCTGCGTCAATGCGATCGGAACCAACGTGATTTCGCTCTGGAGCAGTGCCGTCATTCGTGGCGACGCCTATATTGGGCCGGGTGGAAACCCTACCACGGGAATCGCCACGTGGGGCGCCTCGCAGATCACCGGCCGCCGCGAGGCGCTCACCACAGCGGTGGAGATTCCGGCCCTCTCGGCCCCGACCGGACCGCCGTTCGATGGTACTCCGGAACCCGCCGTCGAGTTGGTGGCGTCGCAGATGCAAACCATTGACTCTGACCGCTACATCGAAGGGATCAGCCTGTGGGGCAGTTCGGTGCTCGCCGTTCAGGGGCATGTCACGATCGTGCTCGAGCAGGGACTGCAAACGAGCAGTCTGGCCGAACTGAGGATTCTGCCCGGGTCGAGTTTGACTCTGTACGCCGGAGGAGATGTCGACATCTCAGGCAGTTCCGCTCTCAATGGTATGAGTGCCGATCCTTTCCGGCTGCGTGTCAAGATGATCGGCAACGGCAAGAGCTTTCGGATGAACACCAACGCCGTGGCCTGCGCGGTGCTCCAGAACCCACAAGGAAGTGTGTCCATATCGAGTCAGGCACAGTTCTTCGGGAAGATCCAAGCAAGAAGCCTCGAAGGGGGCGGACGGATCCACGTCGATCTGGATTGTGACTTTGAGAACGGGAGCCCGTAGGCGTCGGATGGAAGTCTCTATGAACGACACTCGTCACAACCGGGGTATGGTGCTCTTGATGGTGGTCTTCATCATCGCACTGATGTCTGCCGTCGTCATTGGAATGCTCCAACTGAATACGGAAGACATCCAGATTATGCGGAATCACATCTATGCGGCTGAGGTGTTGGCGATCGCCGAAGCCGGGCTTGACGACGCGCTGTCGCAACTGCGGGCGAATGCCGACTGGCGCGACGGATTCCAGGACAAACCGTTTGCCGGCGGGGCCTATACGGTGACGGTGGATCACCCCCGCGCTGCTCCAGGGATTCCGGCCCACGTCGCGTTGCCCCAGGCAGCCATAGCGGTGGCGCAGGGGGCGCCGTTCGGCTCGGAGGCGGATTGTCATGTTGCGTCCGTGGCCCGGTCATCCAGCGGATGCGTCGCCCGGATTCAGGCCGAGGTTTCGGTCGGCACGGACGGCCCGCCGTACGACGTGGCGATCGACAGGATCAGGGTGAACGAATGAAATACAGCGGCAAAACGGCGACGGGAATTGAGATCGGCACGGCCGAGATTCGCATCGTGTCCGCTCGGAAGACCGGGGCGGGGATCCAGGTGGTGGCTGCCACACGGGCCGCCATCGAACCGGGGACCATCCAGAACGGCTGTGTTGTCGATTCGCAGAGACTGATCCAGATCCTGAAAGTCCTCAGGAAGCAACACAAGGTGCGATCCCGGCAGGTGACGGTGTCTCTGCCGGCCGAATGCAGTGTGGCTCGCATCGTGATGCTTCCGGAAGAGGACCCGCAGCGCATCGCCCGGTTCGTGCAGGACGAAATCCGGCAATATGCCTCCCTGTCTGGCAGAGAGACCGTATCGGATTTCCAGGTGATCACGCTGGGACGCCCAGGTGCGCCCGGAAGGGTATTGGTCGTGGGCGCCGATCGTGGGCTGGTAAACGCTGTGAGCGAAGCGTGCCATCACGCTGGTTTTGTAATTGGCGCGATTGAGCCGGCAGTTACGGCCTGTGTACGGCTTCTCGATGCCGTGGAAGCCCCCGATCCATCTGCGGTCAGACGATTGCTTGGCATTCGCAGGGAGGAAGGCTTGACGCTGTGCATCTTCAGCGGAGGCAGACTCGATTTCGTCAGAACGAAAAGCATCGGAGCCGCCGATGTCTCGGAGCGGTGCATACGGGACGAAATCAACGCGGCGATCCAGTTCTACGACACCAAACATGCCGCCAAGCCTCAGCCGTGGCATGTGGTCATCCTTGACGAGAGCGGGCAGGCCGCTCCTGACGGCCTTGCCGAGTCCATGAGGACGGGGATCCTGGCAGACCACGTGGACGTTTGGACAGACGGCACGCTCCCCGATGGTGTGGCGGCCGACCCGCAGCCTCGCGGTGCGCCGTCCGCAACGGCGCTTGGCTTGGCCCTCCGCTCGCTTGCAGCCGGCGAGCACGGGGCGCAAGTGAATCTGCTCTGCGCCGATGCGGCCCAGATGGAGCCGATCCGGCGGGCGGTACTGGTCACAGCCAACGTGCTGGCGGCGCTTGTGCTCGTCGTCGTCCTGCTCGTCGGCGGGTTGCAGTTGCTGTTCCAGCGGACGGCGCGGAATGTCGCCGCCATCCAACAGGCGCAACTGGCGCGCGGTGAACTGGATCTGACGGTGGCAATGGATCAGCTGGAGTACGTGGAGCAGCGACACCGGTTGCTGGCCGATGAATTGGACTGTCTCCGGTCGATCTCGGAATCCCGACACGACGTCAACTGGGTCCAGCTTCTCACCGATATACAAACGGCGACGCCCCAGATGGTGCGCATCGTCAGTCTGTCTACGGATGCCGGGTCCGATATCGTCATGGACGGGATCTCCCGTTCGTATGAAGCTGTCCACACGTTTGTCGCGATGCTCAACCATTCCGAGCATGTGCAACGAGCCTTCTTGCTGGAGACACGTCGCGGCGACGCTCAGGAAGGGCTTGTGCGATTCGCCATACGGTGTTCCCTGCATTCGATGGAGATGCCATAACGGATGGGAACTCACGAACCACCGCAGTTCACTCGACGACAGGAGGCGGCCACGGCCGGCGCGCTGGTTATGATCTTTGTCTATGCGGCCTACAGTTGGCTGGTGACACCACACGTGACGTCGTTACAGGCCTCTCAGCAATACGAACGTGTTGCCGCAGTCTGTGCCGAGAGGAGTCGAGTCACCAATCAGAGGCTGCGAACGGAGCGAGCGCATTTGCAGGAACTGACAGACCAGTATGCCTCGTTCTCAGGCCGGGCCTTCCCTCCGAACAAAGCCGAGGAGTTCTTCAGCGACCTCGAAGCGTTCTGCGGGCAGACGGGCTGTGTTATGGCTTCGCTCAGTTACCTCCGCGACATCATGCGAAGGCCGGTTGTCCAGGAGGGCGGCGCGGGCCAGCTCCTCTGGACCCATCGCAGTGTCGCCCTGACCGTCCACGCCACCTACGGCAACATCATACAACTGATCGAGAAGCTGCAGGCCCGTCCACAGAAGGTCTGGATCGACGCCCTGCGGATGGGGCCCTCCGATCTGGGGCCAGGCCGCGTCGCCTGCGATCTCGTCGTGACGATCTACGTGAACCTCGATAAGGAGAGCCCTGACGATGAACAGGCTCCAATGCAGCCTTGAGGCCACCATCCTTGTGGTTCTTGTATTCGGCCTGGCAGATGCGTCGGGCCGAGCGAGCCTGGTGTCCGGTGACGCCGTGCCGATGGGCCGCGAGAATCCCTTCGCCGAGTTGATGACGACACCATCGACGCCGGTCGCTCCTCCAACCGAACTGATGAAGGAAAGGCCTGCGCTTGTGCTCGAGACGGTGGTTTTGAAGTTCCTCGATGCCACGAGTCTCAAGACCGTTCTGGACAAGATGGTGACGCCGTTCGGCATGGTGGCGGTCAATCAGAAGAACAACTCCGTGGTCGTCTGTGACACGGCCGAGAACATGGCACGGATCCTGGCCGAGATCCGCAAGGCGGACCGAATCCCCCAGCAGGTCATGGTGGAGGTGGTGATCCTCGACGTGCAGCTCAAGAACGACACCGAGATCGGGATCAACTGGGACCTGTTGTCCGATGAGCGGTATGATATCGGATGTCGTCCGAACTTTGGCGGGTCGCCGCCTTGCTCCGCCGAGAAAGACGCCGGACCTGTCGGCAACGCAACGGCGTTCAATGCGATCGCGATGGGCGGGGATGTCAGCGTCGTCAATGGAACTGTCCGTCACGTGCTCCGCGAGCTTCAACAGACGAGGGATGTGGACATCCTGGCCAGTCCGAGCACCCTGGTGGTCAGCGGTCAATCGGCGACAATCCAGGCCGTTGAGGAGATCCCATACAAGGAACTGATCGACTCGGCCACCGGCGGTCAGGAGGCGTTGAGCGCAACGCAGTTCAAGGAGGTGGGTGTCACCCTCCAGGTCACTGCGACCGTAACCGACGGCAACAACATCTTCGTCACTGTTAGAGTCGAGCAGAACGTCCAGACGGGAGTAAGTGAGCAGGGGGCGCCCGTTGTGGATACAAGACGGGCCAATACGTCCCTTCTGCTGGAGGACGGACAGATTGTGGTCATGGGGGGGCTGCGGCGCAAGGAGGAGATTCGCCAGGTACGCCGGGGACTGCCTCTGGTCGGCCGTTTCTTCAAGAGCCCCAGGGCGGTCAGGACGGTAACGAACCAGTCGGAGCTGGTCGTGCTTCTCTCGCCCCACATCGACCGGGGCGAGCCGGTGCCGGACACGGTTGCGGCGCGCTATGAAGCGATTCGCGGGGCCTCTTTGCTGTCGCGCGGCCAGGAGCCGGTCGATGCATCAACGCCGTCACAGGACCCGGAACGGCAACATCCTTGACTGGCCCGCCCGCCGGCCGATGGCATCGTGAAACAAAACGATCATTAAGGAGGAACCAACATGTTGGGGTTGTTCAAAGCAAAGAAGAAGACCGCGCCGATCAAGATTCTGATCGTGGACGATGAGCCGGACCTGGTCAGCACGGTGGAATATCGCCTGAAGTTCGCCGCGTGCCAAACGGTGACGGCCTCGAACGGACAGGAAGGGCTGGAGCGGGCGGCGGCGGAGAAACCCGATCTTATCCTCCTTGACACGAACATGCCCGGGATGGACGGCCACGAGATGCTCGGGCGGCTCCGGGCGGACCCGACTCTTCAACGGATTCCGGTGATCATGCTGACCGCGCGATGTGAATCGCGAGACGTCGCGGCGGCGTCGGCGTACGGCGTCTCGGACTACGTGACCAAACCGTTCGATTTCGCCGAACTGATGAGCAAGATTCAGACCATTCTGAAAGACCGCGAACGGGGCTGATTTACGAGCCGGACAACGAGGAAGGAGAATCCCCTTGACGACGACCAAGGCATTGCGAGTTCTCATCGTTGAGGATGATATCGTCGATCGCAAGTTGCTCGACCGACTTCTGGCGAAGTCGTCTCTCAGCATTGCGGAAGTCGTTTATGCCGACCGCCTCTCGGCGGCTTTGGAATGTCTGCGTCAGTCCTGCTTCGATGTGGTCTTGCTCGATCTGGGGCTGCCCGACAGTCGTGGAACCGAATCGGTCGTCAACATTCAGCGCCGGGCCCCGCACGTGCCGATTATCGTGCTCAGCGGCCTGGACGATGAAGCCACCGCGACGTCCGCCGTGCAGAAGGGCGTACAGGACTACCTCATCAAAGGGCAGGTCGACAGTACACTGTTGATGCGGTCGATTCGCTACGCGTTGGAGCGCAAGAAGGCCGAGCGACAGTTGCAGGCGGCCGAGCATCGCTATCGCACCATCTTCGATAACTCCGCTGTCGCCATCATGATGGTGGACAAGGCCGAGCGCCTCGTCTCATGGAATCAGTTCACTGAACAGCTCCTGGGCATGTCCGAGGAGCAACTGCTCGGCCGGTCCGTCAAGAGCCTGTATCCGGAGTCGGAGTGGCAGCGAATCCGGACCCTGAGCGTGCGACAGAAGGGGATGCAGCATCATCTGGAGACCCAGATGTATCGAGGGGGAGGCGACCTGATCGACGTCGATATCTCGCTGAGCGTGCTGAGAGACAGCGATGGGCAGGCCACCGGATCGATCGGGGTCGTCCGGGATATCACCGAGCGAAGGCGGATGGAACAGGCGCTTCGCCGGTCCGAAGAGCGGTTTCGCCAGGTGGTGGAGAACGCCAACGAGTGGATATGGGAAGTCGATGCAAACGGCTTATACACGTATGCCAGCCCGATCATCGAGCGCATCCTGGGGTATACGCCGGAAGAGGTCCTTGGGAAAAAGCACTTCTATGATTTCTTTCATCCCGACGATGCGGCGCAGTTGAGAACCAGGGCATTCTCGATCTTTGCCAGAAAGGACGTCTTTACCGAGTTTCAGACGCGGAACCTGCACAAGGACGGGCGCGTCGTGTTCTTGCTGCGCAGCGGCGTGCCCATCCTCGACGAGGATGGCACACTCCTTGGCTATCGCGGGGCAGATGCGGATGTGACCGAACGCGCGCGCATCCACGAGATTCTGGACCGCAAGCAGAAGAACCTTGGCGTGATCTTCGACGCGGCGCCGGTCGGCATGCTGCTGGTCGATGAGGAATTGACGGTTGTACGCGCGAACGAGGCGGTTCGACACCTGTCGGGTCGAGACTTCCGTGAGATCATCGGGCAGGGGCCCTGTGAGGCCCTGGGTTGTACTCGGTATGCGGCCGGGGCGAAATGTTGCCGCGACGCAGACGGGGACGTGCCGTGCTCGTTGCGCACCATGATTGAGATGGTGTTCGAGTTGGGCAAGCCGATTCGCAGCCTCGAGGTCTGCCCCGAGCTGGACGACCACGGCACAACGCGGTCGCCCTGGCTCCTGGCCAGCGTCGAGCCCGTCGCTATCGACTCGGGCAGATTCGTGGTTGTGGCGATCGACGACATCACGGACCGCAAGCGGGCGGAGGAAGAGTTGAAAGAGGCCGTGGAGATGAAGTCGCAGTTCATTTCGACGGTCTCGCACGAACTGCGGACACCCCTGACCTCGATGAAGGAGGCGGTGACGATCGTGCTGAGCGGAGAAGCCGGACGGATCAAGAAGGACCAGGCCCATTTCCTCGACATCGCCAAGCGAAACATCAACCGGCTGAGCCGGCTGATCAACGACGTTCTGGATTTCCAGAGGCTTGATGCCGGGAACATGACCTTTCACATGCAGGAAGGGGCCCTCGACAGGACGGTCGAGGATGCGTACAACACGATGCAGCCGTTTGCGGCTAAACGAGGTGTTCATCTTATCGCCGAGATCGAACCGGGACTTCCACCGATCACCTTCGACAGCGACAGAATTGTGCAGGTGGTTACAAATCTGGTGAGCAATGGCATTAAGTTCACCCCGAAGGGTGGATCCATCCGGGTCCGCGTCCATCGCCGGGGCGAGCACATCCTGATCCAGGTGAGCGACACGGGACTCGGCATCCCGCGGGAGGCGTTGCCGAGGATCTTCGAACGATTCTATCGCGTGCGCCGGCCCGGCAAGGAAATCCAGGGGACGGGTTTGGGATTGCCCATCGTCAGTCGGATCATCAACAGCCACGGAGGCCGCATAGATGTTGAGAGCGAGCCGGATAAGGGCACAACATTCACTGTCTCGCTGCCGATCAAACAAACTGACGCACCAAACCTTCTGCCCCAGCAGACGGATGAACACCTGGAAGCCACGCTACACGAATCGTGACACAACACGATGCTTTCGGTACTCCATGCGTTAACCCGACGCAGGTGTCGAAACGGCCAGGGTTGACGCAACTCGCCGGATATGCTCTGGAAGAAAGCGCCCGGGCTCTCCAACTTTTTCTTGCCTTGGCAAGGGCAGCGGCATACCATAATGCCGTCTGAGGCTTTTATTCTCTGGTATGGGGGGCGCTTGCATTCTGCGTTCGGCGCGATGCAAGAGGACGCGTGGCAACACGGTGGAGAGAGAAATGCCGGATCTGGGGAAAACACGAGGCGAGCTTCTGGCTGAGATCGCTCAGCTGCGCCAGCGTCTGGCCGTTCGCGACGTGAGCAATTCCCCGGAGGGCCAGGATCGCTCGGGGCGGATGTGCCACGAGCCTAAGGACGCCCCGACGACGCGGTCTTCGTACGCCGAGAGGCTCCTCGATGCATTACCGGATGCCGTTTCCGTGACGGACCTGAACGGACGTATCTGCTATGTCAACCATGCGTTTCTCAGGGGCGCCGGCCTGGTCGCCGAACAGGTTCTCGGGAAAAGTTTTCCTGAGACCGGTGTGGTGGAGGCCGGCCAGTTCTATGCCGTCCACAGGCAGGTGATGCCGCAACTGCTGACCGAAGGGGTGGTCCGGGAGGTGCAGACTATCGGATTGCATCCGGACGGTTCTCCGCTTGCCGTGCAGGTCGATCTGGTGCTA
>Ga0209510_1001603_pt1 | contig 25232 bp, 23 predicted proteins | sample BiotimSIPDNA_FD_185749 | JGI IMG/M metagenome (GOLD analysis project Ga0209510, IMG submission 185749) | Anaerobic biogas reactor microbial communites from Washington, USA - Biogas_R1 time_0 SIP DNA (SPAdes) (version 2) | ecosystem: Engineered > Bioreactor > Anaerobic > Unclassified | place...
TTGGCCTTCGACCCGGTCATTGACGTCGGTGCCAGTGCCGTGGGCGTTGATGAAGGCGACGTCAGTCGGCTTGGCGTCAGCTTGGCGAAAGGCGTTGGTGATGGCCATTTCCAGGCCGACGCCGTCTGGGTGGGGTTGGGTGATATGGTAGGCGTCCGCGGCCTTGCCGAATCCGGCCAGGGTGTGCCGTGGGCAATGGCCGCGTCGTTTCGCGTCGTCTGGACGCTCTAAGACCATGACGCCAGCGCCTTCGCCTAAGTTGAGTCCATCGCGGTCAGCGGCAAAGGGTCGGCAGGGCTGTTTGGAGCAGATGCCCAGGGCGTGAAAGCCGTCCAGCGGGACTTTGTTCAATTCATCGGCGCCGCCGGCGATGACCAGGTCGCAGGCGCCTTGTTCCAGCCAGAGTGCGCCAATGCCGATGGCGTCAGCGCCAGAGGCGCAGGCGTTGGAGACGTTGATAGCCGGCCCATCCAGCTTCAATTCCCGGCGCAGCCATTCAGCTGGGGCGGAGACCACGTAGCGGCGGAAGAGGTCGGCGCTAGCTGCTCGGCCAGAGCGCAGGTCGTCGTAGAACGGGATGTTGTTGAGCTGGCAGGCGACGGTCGTGCCGATGCAGACGCCGACTTTCCGGCCGGCCAGGCTGGAACGGGTCAGGCCAGCCTGGTCAAGCGCTTCCGTCAGGGCCAGTTCAAGCATGGTGTTGGTGAAACCGCCGGGCTGGCCGGATTCGCCGGCTAAGGGCACTTCAAAGACAGGCAGGCGCAGAGACGTGTCAACCCTGGTTGGCAGAGTCGGCAGCTTAGGGGGCGCGTAAAGGCCTTGGCGGGTGGCTTCCAGGCCGACTCCGAGGCTGGAGACGGCGCCGAAGCCCGAGATGCAAACGTTCATTGCCGACTGCTCCGTTCCTGGACAAAATCGCTCAAGGTGGCGAAGGTGGCGAAGACTTCCCGCTTCTGGTCAACTTCGCGCTGGTTGATGTTGTACTTGCGTTGGAGCATGATGACGATTTCGACGGCGTCAAGCGAGTCAAGGCCGAGGCCCTCGCCGAACAGCGGCTCGTCGTCGATGATGTCATCCGGCGTCTTGTCTTCGATTTGCAGCCAGTCGATCAGATTAGCTTTGAATTCTCGGCGGAAATCAGCGGTTTGTTCATCCACGGTGTGTTGTCCTTATCCAAGGAGTTAGTTTCGGCTTCAGTCCCAGTCTTCGAAGCGGAACACCTGGTACGGGAAGCGTTGTGCTATATGTTCAAGTTCAGCAGCGTATTTTTCGACTTCAGGTTTAACGTCTTCCGGGGTGAGCTTGCGGTTGGGGTTGGCGGCAGGCAGGATTGGGTCGCTGAAATGGAAAATCAGTTGGCGCTTGGCGATTCGGAAGGCGATGAGGAATACGATGGCAGGACAGCCGCTACGGGCGGCGAGATTCCACGGCGAAATCGGAAAGCTCGCAGGTGCGCCAAGAAAATCGGCGCTGACAGTCTTGGCACCAGCAGTCCGGTCGCCCATGATGCAGACGATTTCGCGGTTTTGGAGCGCTTGCAGGCACTCCAGGAGTCCGCCCCCCGGGCCGTCGCTGGCGATGATTTGATGGAACAAAGAGCGATGATGGGGGACGGCCATGAGTTTTTCGACGTCAATGCGGTTGTCAGCTTGGACGAGCAGGTTGATTTTGCGGTTGAACCCGGCGAGGGCGGCCATGGCTGCCTGCCAGCAGCCAAAGTGACTGGTGACGATGATGACGCCCTTGTCTTGGCAGCCGATGAGTTCGGCCATGGCCTGGCGGTTTTCCTCTATGAAGGCGATGTTTGGATTTGGGCTGGCCAGGTGGCGAGCGAGAACCAGGGCCTGGCCTTGGGCGGTGAACAGCCGCCAGGTATGGAGAAAGCGGCTGACAGGGCCGGCACCGGGAAAGCGCCGGTTCAGATAAGATAGCGTCCTTTTCCGGGCCTGGCGATCAGCGAGGGCATAAAAAAAGGTGATGACCCAGACTATAGCGCAAGTCGGCTTCAGTCCGGCCCAGCGGAGCAGGGTCCGGAAGAACCAGAATCCGAAGGCGTTGCCGCGGCTGGCGCTGAGATTGTCCTGGCGGTCAGTGGACATGGCGAGGTGCTTTAGGAGGCTTTCGGGGAAGGGTCTGGTCGGGCTTGGAGTCGGGAAGCGACCAGGAAGACGATGATTCCGGCGAGGACGGCGAACAGGGGCGCGAGAATCAGGCTGCCAAGGAGCCATTCAAACAGGCGCTGGTGAAGCTCGTGAATGACGTTCTTAGTGGTCAGCTCAGTCCAGAAATGGCCGTGCCGGAGGAAAAAACCGAGTTGGATGCAGAGGAAAGGCGTGAGGGGGGGCATAAACAGGTTTTGGATGGCGAGGGCGAGGACGGCGTTGACGTGCAGGCGGGTGGCGAAGTAGGCGATGGCCAGCGTGTGGAAGCCGGGAATAGGCAGAACGGCCAGGAAGGTGCCGAGCATGGCGGAGACAGCCAGGCCGCCAGGGGTGAGGTTCTCTTTGAGGAGACGGCGCAGGCTGCGGAGCGGATGCCGGAACAGCTGGATGACCGGCGGGGGCGGCGGCGGCAGGCTGGACACCCGGCGCGGCCGCCAGGGCAGCAGGCGGAGCGTCACCAGCCAGGCGTGAATGAACGAGATGCGCAGATTGTCGCGCCAAGGGTCAAAATGGCTGACGCGGTCTTTGGGATAAGACACCTTTATCGGCGTGTCCATGATTTTGACGCCGCCCCAGGCCGCGCGGGCGAGTACTTCTGATTCGAAGTTGTAGCGGCGGCTGAGGAAGCGCAGTTGGCTGATGGCCTTGACCGGATAGGCGCGGAAGCCGCTCTGGCAGTCGTCGCAGTCAACGCCGGTTTCCAGCTTTAGCCAGAAATTGGCGAAGGCGCGGCCGAACTTGCTTTTTTCAGGCACGTTTTCTCCGAAGTTCCGGCAGCCGACTAACAGCACTTCCGGCTCTTGCTCTAAGATGGCGAGGAAGGCAGGCAGGTCTTCGGGGAAGTGCTGGCCATCGGCGTCGATGGTGATCAGGTAGTCATCCTGGCGTTCGACGGCGACAGCCAGGGCAGTCAGGATGGCGGCGCCTTTGCCCTGGTTGAACTCGTGGCGCCGCAGGTCGACGCCAGCGTCGTGCAGGGCGTCCAGGTGGCTGGGGGTCAAGTCAGTGCTGCCGTCGTCAACGACCAGTACATCCGGCAGATAGCGCCGACAGCGCTGGGCGACGTCGACGAGCGTCGCGGCGTTGTTGTAGACAGGGATGGCGCAGAGGCAGCGGGTCATTTCTTTCCAAGGCGCAAGTTGCGTAATTTCAGGAAGCCGAACTTGTGAATCATCTGGATGTCGTGGTTGCGGCTGGCAGGCGGGTAGATGCAATAGCGGCTGTTCTGGAAGCCATTTAGCAGCATTTCGTGGAGGCGTTCGGGGTCAATGCCTGGGGCGAAGTAGTAGAGAGCGCCGATGCCGTTCCAGTCAGCCGGGATTTTGCCCTGCTGGCTGGCGGTTTCGATGAGCGGTGCGCCATGGAACAGGCGGATGCCGGCGAAGATGACGGAATAGGCTGGTTCGAGGGAAAGCAGGTTGGCGATGCCTTGTTGGACGGTCGCGTCGGTTTCGCCTGGACCGCCGAACATCACATTGGTGGTGACGAAAACGCCCTGCTCAAGCAGCTGGCGGCAGCAGCGCTGGACGTCCGCAAAGGAGAAATTTTTGCCAATGCCAGCCAGGGTCTGGTCCGTGGCAGCGTCAACGCCGAGGTCAGCGGCGACCAGGCCAGCGTCGACCATGAGGCGGATGTCGTTTTCAGTCAGGCTGGCAGGCGTGATGAAGCCAGTCCAAGGCAGGTTCAAGCCGTTGCTCAGCATGGCTTCCAGGAGTTTTTTATAGTGCCCGGACGGGTCATTGAAGACGGAATCGACGAAATAGACCATGGCATCTGGCCAGCGGGCATGGATGTCAGCCAAATCAGCGAGGACGTCGTCAATCTCGCGAGTTCTGATTTTGCGTCCCTCTAAGACCGGGTAGGTGCAATAGACGCAGCGGAAGGGGCAGCCGCGCTTCGTTTGGACTGGAATCAGGTGCGTTTCCGCATTGTAGAAATCGGCGATAGCGCCGTCATAGATTGCGCCGGCCAGGGTGGTGTTGGGAAGACGGAGTACGCCGGGGCGAAGGGGCTTGCCAGCGGCCAGGCTGTCAGCGAGTTGAACCATAGCGTCTTCGCCTTCGCCGCAGATGCCGTATTCGACGCCGGTCAGGCGGAGGATGTCTTCGGCGTACAGGGAGAAGCCGGGGCCGCCTAAGACCATGGGCACGCCGGGTGCCTCGGCGCGGAAGAAGCGGATCACGTCAAGCGATTCGCCGAGCAGCCGGTCGGTGATTTGGCGGCTGTCGATGTCGTCTAAATTGCGGATGCTGACGCCAATCAGCTCTGGGCGGAAGTCCTGGAGCAGGGCGCGGGCTTGGACCTGATAGTCGTCAACCGACAGCGGGTCGAACTGGCGGACCTCATGGCCGGCCTGGCTCAAGGCTGAGGCGAGTACGCCGATGCCGAGAGGATAGACGACGTAGGGCGAATTGCAGAAATTGGCGGAGGAAAGGAGAATGCGCATGCTGGCTTTTTGTGGTTGGAAGTCAAGGATTGCTCACTCGTTGCGTCCCCATTTGCTTCTGGTCAGCCGGATATCTGGGTTTTGGCCGTCGGCGCGTTCTTTTTTCATCACATCCAGGTAGAGTTTAGCCATTTTGAATTCCTTGCTGGCGTCGTGATAGAAGGTATCCCAGGCATATTGGTAGGCCCATTGCAGTTCGTCAACCGTCATTTTCGCTGGTTTGAAGACCACTTCGCCGGCTGTGTAGCGAATCCAGTCGTGGTGGAGAACGCGGCCTTCGGCTTCCAGCTTGGCTGCGATGGACGAATGCGGGAATGGGGTCAGGACAGTGAATTCGGCCAGGTCGAGGTCAATTTCGAGGAGGAAATCGACGAGCCGCTTGATGTCGTCAAGGGACTGGTCGTCGGTGCCGAGGATGATGGTTCCTTCGACGCCGATGCCGTGGTCGCGGTAGCGTTGGATGCGGTCGCGGATGTAGTCCGAGGTGTCGAATATAGCTTGGTAAACGTACCAGGCGCCAGCCTCGGCTGCGAGGCGCAGGATTTCCGGCGTGTCTTTGATGGGGTGGGAAATCCACTTTTTCCGGAGCGGAGCCAGGGCGCGGAACAAGTCTTTTTCCCAATCGTCATCCTGGGCAAGGGAGTTGTCAACGATGAAGAGGCGATTGTTGTCAATGCCTGCGATTTCCTCGACGACTTGATCGATGGGGCGGGGGCGGAATTTGCGGCCGCCGAGGTAAGGCGTGCAGCAGGGGAAGCAGTTGAAGCGGCAGCCTCGCGAGGCGTGCACCAGGTCGACCATCTGCACGCCGCGGTAGTTATAGAGGTGATGCTTGAGGATGTCGCGCCGGGCCGGGCCGATCAGGCTGGTGTCAGGATAGTCGTGCAGGAAGTCATAGCATTTTTGCAGTTTGCCTTGTTGGAAGTCTTGGAAAACGGCTTGCAGGCGGCCTTCGACTTCGCCGAGGAAAATGGATGACGCATGGCGGGCGGCTTCTTCGGCATGGAGCATGATGGCGATGCCGCCCATGAACACGGTTTTGCCTTCTTCGCGGAAGCGGTCGGCCAGTTCAAAGGCTCGCGGCGCCTGGCAGGTCAGCATGCAGGAGATGGCGACTAGGTCGCAGGAGGCGTCAAAGTCGATGTCCTCGACGTTTTCGTCGTAGAAGTCGACGTCGACATCCGGCGGCAAGGCGGCGGCGAACACAGTCGGGCCTACGGGCGGGAGATTGAATTCAGGCTGGTTCAGCAATTTTGGCCAGCGCGGGTAGATGAGTTTAAGCTTCATGGGAAGTTTCCAGAACCGTAGCAGTGGTCTGCGAGTCTGCGATGGTGATGGTCATAATGAAAGGCGCATAGCGGGCGGCGATGGCGTCAGCCAGGTCGGGGCCGTGGAGATAGGCGGCTGGGCCATGAATGCCCAGGGTAATGGCCGCTTCGCATAGCGGGATGGAGCAGAGCGTTGGCACGAACAGTGCGCCGCGGCCCTGGGTGCGGCCGTTGGCGACATAGTCCTGCCAGAAAAGGGCGTTTTCAGCGGCGCAGCCTTCGCCGTTCCAGCCGAGGAGCGCGGTGGCGTCTGGCCTCCACTGGGGGCCGCAGTCGATGGCAGCGAGGATAGCGACGAGGATGGCGCGCTTGACGTTGGGGCCAGCTCGCCGGAAGTCGCTTAGGTCGCAGGACGGACATTCTGGCCGGCTGGTGATCTGGTCGCGCAGATCGGACAGGTCTGTGAAAGCGAAGGCCAGGCCGCTCTGGAGAGCGCTGGCCGTTGTGGCGGTGATGGTGGCTTGGCCGATGATGGTCATGACGCCTCCTCGACCAGCAGAGCGTGGTTGATGCCGCCAAAGCCGGCGTTGATGGAAAGTATGCCGCCGTCCTGGATGGCGGCGGGGAAGGCGGAGACCGCCTGGGCGGCTCTGGGGTCGGGAACTGTCAGCCCGGCCTGGGGCGGCAGTTGGCGGCGTTGCAGAGTGGCGGTGGCGATGATGGCCTGGATAACGCCGGTTGCTCCCATGGTGTGTCCGAGGTTCGCTTTCAGTGAGAACAGCGGCGGCAGGGTAGGCATCAGGCTGGTCAGGGCGGCCAGCTCGGCGTCGTCGTTGTAGACGGTGCCGGTGCCGTGACCGATGATGGCCGCTGGGGTGCGGCCGGCCAAGGCGGCCTGGCAGGCCCGGCCAAGCCAAGTTCCGGCTCGGTCTGGAGCGGTGATATGGGCTGCGTCGCAGGTTTCGCCCCAGGCAGCGATGCGGCCGCAGGGCTGCTTTGGCCGAGCGGTCAGGACGACGGCGCCCGCAGCTTCGCCGAGAGCCATGCCGTCGCGGTCTTGGCTGTATGGCCGTGGCGTGGTCGCGGCAAGCGCGCCGAGGGAGGCAAAGCCAGCGGTCACGAATTCGCTGGTGATGTCGCAGCCGACTACGAGCGCGTCTGAGCATTGGCCAGCGCGGATGGCCGCCGCTGCTGTGGTGATGGCGGCCTGTCCAGAGGCGCAGGCCGCTGCCACCAGCCAGGCCTGCCGAGCGCTGAAGAGGCGTTTGGCACTGTCGAGCAGGGCGCGGCTGGTTTCGATGGGGCTGCCGTCTTTTTCCAGCAGGTCGATGGCGCCGACGGTGGTGGCCAGGTAAAGGCGTTCCGGCAGGCGTTCCGGCAGCTGCTGGCGCAGGCTGACCAGCAGTGCCTCAGCGCGTGATTGACCGGGCGCAGTGTGGCTGTCGAGGTCATGGCATAGAGCCAGGGTGCGGCCTTTGCCGTCAAAATGCAGCGGCGCCGTGAAGGACGTCTGCCTGGCCAGCAAGGCTGCGAAAGTCGTTTCCACGCCTTCGCCGAGAGCCGTCTTGAGGGCAGTATGTTCAATCCAGACGTCAGTCATAAAAGGCGCCTTTTTTCCATTGTTCCAGGCATTCTTGGAAGATGTCTGGTATGAGCAGGCAGGGCTTTCGCGTTTTGATGTCGTAGAACATCTGCACGGTGAAGCCGGTCGCGGCGAGTTCGCCATTGGGTTTGGTGACGCTGTATTCGACGTTCAGCCGCGCACCTTCGCACCAGAAGAAGGTCGCCTTGACCGCGAATTGCTCGTCAAGCAGCAGCGGAGCGAAGTAGTCGACATGAGCCTGGACGATAGGGGCGGCGACGTCATGTTTGAAATAGTGGTCGTAGGTCAGGCCGGTTTTGTGCATCAGTTCGGTGTGGGCGTCTTCAAAGAACTGCAAATAGCGGCCATGCCAGGCGATGCCGAGGGCGTCGACCTCGCTGAAGCGCAGTCGCCGCTGAATGGTGACGGTGATCGGCGCCGGGTCGCCGGGATATTGCTGAAAATAGTGTTGTTGTCTTCTCATGCGTCTTTCACGGTGAAGAGCAGCTGGCAGACGGTTTCGCCGGCCGGGGTTGTGGTCACGGCCTGCCAACGGCCGTTGCGGCGGGTGAGGGCAAGGTTGACGGACTCCTCCGGCTGGATCGGCTTGAGCGATTTCAGGCGGACGATTTCGGCCAGGCGAGTCGGCTGGCCGCGGATTTCCTCGGCGAGGATGACGGCCAGTTGGATAAAGCACAGCCCAGGGACAATGCTTTGTTCGGCGAAGTGGCCGTCAAACCCGGGGAAAGCGCGGTCAAAGGTGATGGACAGGCTGCCGCTGCGTCTGTCGTCGGCAATGGCGACGGAGCGGAGGCGTTGCCGCAGGGCGTTGCGCAAGAAGGAATTCGACATGGTCAGTTGGAGGTAGGGTTGGAATTGGGGGGCGGCTGGGTCAGGACAGTGAAGCGGATGAAGTCGAGGTCGCAGCGGAAGGCCGAGCCAGCCAGCTTGGCAGTGACAACGCCTGGTCGCCAATAGCTGCCAAAACGCTCGATGGTGTGGTACTGGCATTGCCAGCGGGTGGTCAAGAACCCTTTTTGACGCTTGGCGGCCAGCACGAGAGGGCGGCCGGAGAAGTGGTATTGGACAGGCTTTGCTTCTGGACATGGGCTGGTAAAGGTCACTTCCTGTTCGTAAAGGCGGAAGTCATCCGGCAGCTGCGGTGTGTTGAAAAAGAGAAGATGGTAGAAATGCTGGTGCAGGTCACGGAGGATTTTGGCGTGTTTTTCAGGGAAAAAGTTTGAGATATTGAGTTGGTTGATGACGTTGTTTTGGCTGGTGATGGTGAACAGCTTGGCGCCAGTGGGGGAAAGGCCGGTGAGGGCGATGGTCTGTTTGTCCAGGTCAACTTCTCCGACCACGAGCATAGGTATGCTGGCGAATATATTGCTTAGAGTGACTTTGGCTTGGAATTTGGCTTGCCGGGGACTCTGCTGCTGCCAGAGCGCCAGTTCCTGCCGGAGCTGTTCGGTCAGCTCCGGCGTTGCCGCAGTCTGGAAACTGCGGCAGCCGGAAAGTACTATTGCCGCGGAAAGGCCGAAAGTCAAAAGGACGATACGGTTTTTCGGTATGCGCAGCCGGAGCAGGGCTGGCACGACCAGGTATCCGGTGAGATAGGCGACAGTGATGCCGACGGTGAGCGTCAGGCCGATGTGGAAGAGGATGGGGTGCTTGGAAAAGAGCAGGGCAGCAGTCGCAAACACAGTTGTCGCCGCTGACATGCCCATGGCGAACGGGATGGAGGAGCTTGGGCCGTCCTGGAACGCCTGCACAGCGTAGATGCCGTAGTCAATGCTGAGGCCGGTCAGGATGATGCCTGCCATGGCGATGATCAAGTTGAGCGGAATGCCGGTCACAGCGAGAAAGCCGCCCAGGACAATGGCGGTAGTGACGACTGGCGCCAGGGCGAGAACAGTCAGGCGAAGAGAGCGCATAAAGAGGGCGACGATCAGCACGACGGCGATGCTGGCCGCAGCCAAGGCGAGAAGCAGCCGCCCCGTGAAATCGCTGGCCAGCATTTGCTTGAAAGCCTCTGGAGAGACAACTGCGAAGTCGGTCTCCCCAGGTTTGGCCGCAGCTCGTACCTGGTTGATGAATTCGGGCTTGTCTGCGAAAAATAGAATGCCAGCCTTCTCGGAAAGCATCATGTCGAGGGACGATTGCACGAGCGGCGGTGGCTGCGCAGGCGGCTCGGCGAGGCCAGCGCGGAGCGCGGTGAAGAACGGGGCGAAGAAGGCGGCTGGCAGGCCGCTTTTGGCTGCGGCTGCTGCCAGTTCCTGCTCCAGGCCGTCGACGTCAAGCTCGCGCCAGCGTGCGAGATGTGCGGCTCGCGTGGCCGGCGCTGGCCACAGTTCGGTCGGTGCGAACGTCTCCAAGTCTTGCAGCCGTTGTTGCCAGTCTTCCAGTTTGACGGCTGGGTTTTTGCTGACGATGAGCATGGCGGGCTGGGCGCTGGTTTGCCAGGCGGCCTGGAAATCGGCTTCTTCGGCGCGGACTGTTTCGGGAACGCCGTCAAAGGCTTCAAAGCGGAAGGAAGTTTTGAGAAAGCCAAGCGTGGCAGCGACGGCGGCCACAACGATGATTAGCCAGGCAGCGACAATGGCGCGGTCCTGCCGCGACGATGGCAGTTGGGTTGGGACAACGGCTTGGGCGGTTCTGGGCCGGAGTACGGTCGGCAGCAGGAAAAAGCTCAAGTCCAGGCTGAGTATGAGGGCGAGCGCGGCAAAGAGGCCAAGCTGGAGCAGCGCTGGACTGCCCGTGGTCATGACCAGGGCGAAACTGCCGGCCGAGGTCAGGGTGGCGGCCAGCAGAGGCGCCGCTAGGCCAGCCAGTCGGCGCGGCGCCATCCGCCCTCGAAACGCGGCATAGACGTGAATGCCTTGGTCAACCGCGAGGCCGATAAGACCGCCGCCCAAGCCGATGACAAAGAGATACAGCTCTGGCCAGAGAAGCGCGGACAGGCCAGTCGCAATCAGCGACCCAGCCAGGGGAAAGAGCGGAATCCACAAAGCCTGGGGCGAACCGCGGTAGACAAGGAAGAACAGCGCGACCAGGAAAACGACGGAGAGGACAGACACCACGGTCAGGTCTCGACGGAGGACGTCTTCGTTGCCAATGGTGTGGTTGTGCGGCCCGATGACGCGGCAGGTGAAGCCATCCGGGGCGTTGGCCAGGACGCGATTGAGATCAGCGAGCAGCTGCCGGGCGACTTCGCCATCAGAATAGGGGATTTCCGTTGCCAGGTTCATGACGGCGCGGCTGCCGTCCGCAGTGGCCATAAAGGGATGGTTTTCCGAGAATCCGAGTCCGGAGAGGCGACGCAGCGTCTGGAGCTTGAGGAGAAGACGCCCCCGAACGCCGAAAGGGTCTTCGCGGAACATGGCGACCGCGCCGACAGTCGGCTGGGCGAGCATTTTCCAGGCTTGGGCGACGATTTGCTCCGGGTTGCGGTGCGCCTGGATTTGGTCTGGGCTGACGATTTGCGGCAGGCAGGGGGTCAATGCGGCCAGGGCTTCGGCCAGCGGTTGGCGGCGGAAGCGGAAGCCGACCCGGGTGATGCCAGGCACGGCTTCCAGGTCAGCGGCAGCTTGGTCGAGCCAGGGGATGGCGGCTTCCAGTTCGGCTGGGCCAGGTGCCTTGATGTCCACCCAGAGCCGTTGGGTCATGCCGCTGTCCGCCAGGACTTGGGCGGTTCTGGCGGTTTCCGAGCCGGTCGGGAAGAGTCCGGCCAGGTTGCTGGTGTAGCGGGCGCGGCTGGCGGCAATGGCGGCAAGAGTCAGGGTGACGAGCAACACTGTCCACAGCAACCGCCGCTGGCGGATGGCCACGAGCAGCAGTCTGGTTACGGTTGCCTTGGTTTGGGCGGAACCTGCCATGTGTCTTCCGGGATCGGCTGGTTGAGGACGGGATGGTTGAATTGAATGAGCATGCTGTCGCCATTGACTTCCAAAAGCAGGATATTATCGACCTGGGTGAAGTCAGGCGTGAAGGAAAGCACCAGAGTTTTGATGAAGTCCTGGAGAAAGGGCGTCTTAGGCGCCAGGCTGATGGATTTTTCGCTGCCGCCGATAAGGGTGAAGTCCTGGAAAATGGCGTCCACATCAGCGCCAAGCCAGTTGCCGAGGGATTCTTGCAGGGCTTTGAGCCAGGGAACCTGGCGCTCGGAAAGGGTCAGCACCTGGTTGCTTTCGCCGTCCCACTGAACTAGGCGGCCATTGCCCAGGATGCAGGCGTAGGCAAGCGGGGTGTGGACGAACCAGCCCAGGCGGCCTTGCTTCTCCATGACGATGCGGCCGGTGAAGGTGAGTTCCATGCCCAGTTCGGCTAAAGTTCTGGTTTGGGTGAAGTCAGCCTGGAGGGTCTGCACTGGAATCACAGATTTTTTCAGGCGGTCCAGGTCTGGAAAAAGCGGGGCGGCCGGTTTTGCGTTTTCGGCTGCGGCCATTGGCGCCAGCAGCGTCAGGGCGAGTGCCAGGGCGACTGGCGCACAGCGTCGCATTATGCATCCCACAGGCATAGCTTGATTTCTCCCTTGGCTATTGGCGTACGGTCGGGGTGGCGCTCGATAGTGAAGTCAACAAGGTGGATTTTATCGATGACAGCAGTTTCGCGGATAGCGATGTCGAGTTCGTCTCCGACGTGGACGTCGTGCTCGAATTGTAGGTTGGTTGCGCCGGCGAGCATGCCTGGCGAAATGCTGCCGTTATCGCGCAGGGTGTTGAAGGCGGCGCAGGCTTGGGCGGTGATTTCCAGCAGCGCTTCCGGGTCCAGGCGTCCGTCGGCGTCCAGGAAGCGGTTGTCCGGTCGGACAGTCGTGCGGATGTGGCTGACTTCGCCGGTGGAGACGACGCTGTCGATCATGGCTATGGGCGGCTGATGGGGGATCAGCGGCGCGGCTGGGCAGGGCAGGCAAGTGATGGTGGACAACCTGTTGGCGTTGCGCCAGCACATCGGGTCAGCCGCCAGGTAGTCGCCAGTGAGCTGATAGGCGGCGCCGCGGCAGCCGTAGCAAGATTCCGCCCGGTCGCAGTCGCGACAGGGCGGCTTGATTTTTTTCCGATAGTTCTTCAAATCGTTGAGGAGAGAGCTGCCAGCCAGGATTTCTGCCAGCGGCTGAGTCGTGACATTGCCGATGACGGCATTGAGTCCGACGCAGGGCATCACCTCGCCGCGTGGATTGACGAGGCAGGAATAGAGGTGGCGGAGGCATTTGCCGCCTACCAGCGGCGGCTGCGCTTCCCAATGTCGGTCGTAGCGTTCGGCGTCCAGGCGCTGGAGTTTGAGGAAAAGTTTCTGCAAGCGGGGCGCTTCCACATTCAATTCGGCGTGTTCGCAGATGCGGCCCTGGGGAGTCATGATTTCAAAGTACGGCAGGATGCCGCGGTCGCGGATCCATGCCCACAGCTCTATCAGTCCGTCATAGTTGTCAGCGCAGATGACAGTGCTGGCCGCGAGGCGTCCGGGCTGGTCAAATCCGTGGCTTTGCAGCAGAGTTATCGCATTCATCGTCTTGGCGTGGGCGTCGGCCACGCCGGTCAGGCGCTCTTGCACGGTCGGGTCAAGCGAGTTGAGCTTCAGCACCACGCGGCAATTCAGACGACCAAGGCGGCGCGCGGCCTCGGCGTCGATTAAAGAGGCGTTGGTGAAAATTTCCGCGCCCATGCCGAGGCGGTTGATCAATTCGAGCTTTTCCCACAGCCGCGAATACAGCATGGGTTCGCCGCCCAGCACGACGATTTTCCGTGCGCCGAGGGCGGCTGCGGCGGCAATCACATCGTCAGCCAGCTTGGAGTCTATTTCCGCGTTGGAAGTTTCGCCGACGTAGCAGTAGGGGCAGCGGTAGTTGCAGCGGTAGTTGAATTCGATTTCAATGGCGAGCAGGCGATTGGCGGCGACGGCCTGGCGGATGTCCTGGTCGGAAAAATCGAAATGGTCGTCGGTGAACATGGCGGTCATCCTTTCCGGAAATCGAAGAAGCGCACCGGTTTTCGCGAACGGCCATAGATGCGCTGGCGAGCTTCGTCCGGCGGGACGAGACAAGTGGGGACGTGGATGCGGGTGCGGGCATACAGCTTTTCAGTGATTTCCGCTGGGGTGACCTGGGCGCCCTCGGCCAGGACGACGAAGATGGCGACCTCGTCAGACAGGGATGCTCCCGAGACTTCCAGGTAGTAGTCGACAACGCCGGGGATGTTATCCAAGACAGAGAAGAAGGCGTTGGGGAAGATGGTGGTGCCGCGGATTTTGAGCATCTGAGCCTGTCGTCCGAGGATGGGGCCGATCCTGGGGGTGGAGCGACCGCACGGGCAGTCGCCAGGCACGAGGAAGCTGATGTCGCCGGTGCGGAAGCGCACCAGGGGCATGGCCTCGACTTGCAGCGGGGTGACGGTCACCTCGCCGACTTCTCCGGGCGGCAGAACTTTGCCATCAGGAGACAGGATTTCGACGATGGCCAGGTCAGCCGGCGGATGCCCGCCTTGGCGCTCCTGGCATTCGGTGAAGCTGGTGGCGATTTCGCTGGAGGCGTAGGTGGAATGCGCGGCCTCCGGCCAAAACGTTTCCAGCTTCTGGCCCAGCGGCGTCAATGACATGTCCTGACGCCGGATGGGTTCGCCGATGCAAACGATTTTCTTGACCGAGGACGCATCAACGCCTTGTTCCGCCAGATGGGCGCCAAGCTTGGCGAGGAAGGACGGCACGCCGACGATGCCTTCGGGCCGCAGGGCGCTGATGATCTGGGCGTGGCTTTCGATGGTATTGAGGCCGTTGCGGATGGCAGCCGCGTTCATGGCGACGACGCCCCGGTAGTAGGCCAGGCCAGCGATGAAGCAGCGGTCGATGGTGCAGGTCAGAAGGATGCGCTGGCCAGGCAAAAAACCAGCGGCCAGGAAGCCGACGGCGTCGTTGTAGGCCAGGCGGTCAAGATCGCGTTGGGAATAGGCGATCTGACAGGGCGTGCCCGTGGTTCCGCTGGTGAAGCAGAGGTCGGCGGCCTGCTGGCCCTGGGCGATGAAATCCTGGTTGTGCAGGCTCAAGTCCTGTTTGCTGGTGGTGGGCAGCTGGGACAGGTCTTCCAGGGTGAGGTCACGCTCCGGCAGCCCAGCTAGGAGCTTCCGGTAGAAGGGGGAATGCTGGCGGCAATGGCGCAAATGCTCGTTCAGGAGCCGCGTCTGCATGGCGCGGAGGGCGTCACGATTTTGCCAGCCAAGGTCGGTTGGGCGCGAGAAGGCAGCCGTAGTCATGGTTCTTCCAATTTGGTGATTTCCGCCTGAATCAGCGTTTTGACGTGCTGCTTGAGGAGGTAGGCATTGCCAAAGGAGGCGGCTTCATCGGCAGCGATGACAGGCATCCGGCGCACATGGATGCGACCAGCCTGGAAGCGGAAACGCCGATCCGGGATGTATTCATTGCCCACAATGCAGCAGGGGTGGATGGGAGCGTGCAATTCCATCGCGATCTTGAAGATGCCGCTGCGAAATTGATTGAGGTTGCGGCTGCCGGAACGCGTCCCCTCGGGAAATGACGCGATCGGCACATGCGCACCCAAGGCAGCGGCGATTTTGGCGCGAGACTCCTCATAGTTGTTCTTGGTGGTGTCAATATAGCCGCAACGACGCGCAAAAAAACCAAACAAGGGAAGGCGCATAGGCCAGCCGTTGACGAGCTGAAGCATGGGCAAACCGAGCATCGCGATGAGAAAAGGGTCGGAAGCGGAACGGTGGTTGAATACGTAGACGCCCTCGTCATCCTCGTCAGACGGCGCCGTCGAGTCATAGATGACCCGGACCCAGGGCCAGACGGCAATCCTGACGATGATGTTGCCGTACCAGAGGATCAGGTGCCGGAACGCAGTTCTCGACCAGCGCACTGGCAGCAAGAGGCAGACAGCGGCAGGGAGCGCGCAGACCAGCAGGTAGGCGAAGGTCCAGAACGTCATGGACATGTAGAGATAAAGCGACAGCATCAGGAGTTTTTCTGGGCCGAGGGTTATTTCTTCTGCAACTTGGCGGCCAGGTCGGGATTTTCCTCAACCAGCTTGAGGAAGAAGGCATGGAGGTCGCCGAGAGTGACGATCTGGCGCAATTCCTCGTTCTGGCGCAGGGAGATGCCAAAGGTGCGCTGCAAACCGACCATCATGTCGACGATGTCCAGGCTGTCCAGCCCAAGATCGCGGAAAATCTCCTTCTCCGGCAATAAGTCGGCCGGATCAATTTCAAATTGTTCGACAAAGACCGCGTTGACCGCGGCGATGATGTCTTCAGACAGCATGATTTTTTCCTTAGTTACCGAGCAATAGGGGAAGAAAATCGAGGGAAGGGCAGTCAGGCGAAGGCTTTCCCGACTAGAACGGCGCTGACGCCGCCAAAGGCAAAGCTGTTCTTGACAAAGGTGCCGATGCTGGCGGGTCGGTTGGCCTGGACATGGTCGAGCCCAGCGCAGTCCGGCCCTGCCGCAGTCAGATTCTTCGTCCCGACGATGATGTTTTGGGCGAGCATTTCGAGGACGGCCACTAATTCAATGGCGCCAGAGGCTGCGAGGGTATGGCCGAGATGGCCCTTCAGGCTGGACACGGGCGTGTTGGCGCCGAACAAGTCTCGCAACGCCGCTGCTTCTTCGGCGTCGCCTTGGCGGGTGCCCGTCGCATGGGCGCTGACCAGGTCGACGTCTTCCGGCCGCAGGTCAGCGTCGGCCAAGGCGGCGGTCATGCAGCGGCCAATGGCGCGTTGGTCAGACTGGCTGATGTGTTCGCCGCTGCTCATGGTGGCGTAGCCAGTCACTTCGGCGAGGATGCGGGCGCCGCGGCTGACGGCGTGTTCCAGCGACTCCAGCACGACGATGCCGGCGCCTTCGCCGCAGACCAGCCCAGTGCGGGCGACGTCAAACGGCCGCGAAATCTGGTCAGGCGGTCGGTTTTCCTTGTTTTCGGCCTGGGCGAACAGCTGTTGGAAGGTCAGGGTCACGGACGGGGTCACCTCGTCGCTGCCGCCGGCCAGCATGACGTCCTGGCGGCCGAGCAGAATCTGTTCATAGGCGACGCCAATGGCTTGCAGCGACGAGGCGCAGGCCGAACACGGCGAAAGCTGGACGCCGCGCAGGCCCATGGCATTGGCGACATTGAAGGCGGCGGTGTGAGCCGCACTCTTGAAAAATTGCTGGGCGGAGATGTAGTCCTGGCGGCCTTGGAGCAGGAGCGAGCAGGATTCCATGATGCTGGATGCGCTGCCCATGGTTGTGCTGACAGAGCAACCGGCGCGGCCAGAGCCGAGGATGTCTTCGCTCAAACCGCTTTCTGCCACCGCCTGGGCAGCCGCCAGGGTGGCAAACAGTGCTGCTGGTCCCATGGAACGGCGAAAGCGTCGGTCGATTTTCATGACCGCGTCCTGATCAAGGGTGACCGGGGCGGCGACAGTGTCCGGCGGCAGGGTGTCAGCCCATTCCGGCATGGCGCGGACGCCGCAGGCGCGGTTCAGCAGGGCGGCCAGGAGGTCCTGGCGGTTGTGGGCCAACGAGCTGATTACCCCGGCTCCTGTGATGACGACGCGCGTTTTTGGCATGACTATGCTCCCAGGCGTGAAGACAGCAGGCGTTGATATGTTTCCTCGCCAATGACCTGTCGGAAAAGTAGAAAAGAGACTAACATAACTCCTAAAACGCCGGGCACCAAGGCGCTCTGGCCAATGGCGTGCCAGTTGCGGACAGGAAGGCGTCCAAACAGGCGCGGCCCGCCCGCGCATTGCCTCACGCCATACGCGCTGGAGAGCGGCGGGATGAAGTCGCGATGCGTGAGCGGTGAGGACGTGGCCAGGACGGTCAGCTTGCCCTCGTATTCCGGGTGCGCCTGGTAGATGGTGGCCAGGAGTCTTTTTTCGGCGGCGGCCTTGTCAGCCTGGTACGCTGCGTCACGTCCTTGCTGCCAGGTCTTGGCGGCGTCAAGGCCGGTGCTGGCAAAGGCCGTGATGGTCTGGACGCGGCGGCCAGCAGCGGTCTGTTCGGTCGCTGTGACGATGCCGGTGGCGGCAGCCTCTTCTTGGCCGCGCAGGATGCGGTTCAAGTCAAGCGAATTGAGGCAGGAGGTCAGCCGCGGTTCCACGTCGAGGCTGGCGTCGAGGACGCCATACAGGGTGAAGAAGCCGCAAGTTTCCGGCAGCCCGGCGATTTGTTCGCGGTAATACGCTTTGACGGCTTTCGGGGGAAGCAGTTTCAGGATGGCCTTGGGGTGAATGGCGAAGTAGGCATCGTCGAAAACGATGGTGCTTCCGTCAGTGCATTCGATTTGGTGGCAGTTTCGGTTGACCAGGTCAAGGCCGCGGCGCGGGACGACGCCGGTGCGGATGGTGACGCCGTGCCGTTTGGCTTCGCGCAGGAAGCCGGTGAGGAGGGCGCGGCCGCTGCGTCGAACTCTGGCGATGCGGCTGTCCAGGCCATGGCTGATCCGGAAGTGGTGGTTGACCGAGCATTCGCCGGGTGGAGTGCCATGGCAGGTGGCATTGGCGGTGAGCGCGGTGCGCAGTTCGCCAGCGATACCCAGTCGATCCAGGAATTCGTCTAAAGTCAGGAAGTCGTATTCGGACGGGCTGCTGTTGAGTTGTTCGGCATCGCAGCGCACGTCGAACATGGGGGTGTTGGCAAAGGCATCCTGTTCGGCTTGGTAGTAGGCGAAGATTTTGTCCCGGTCAGCTGGGAAGCGTTGGGACAAGTATTCGGCGATGGCTCGGACTCCGCGCGGCCAATCATAGCGGCTGCCAGTGGGCGCCAGGCACAGCGTGCTTTGGAAGGGTTCTTCCTGGACCAGGTCGGCGATTCCGAGCATGGCGAGCATTTGGGGGAAGGCATTGTCAAAGCCGCCGGTGAAATGGAAGCCCGTGTCAAACGGCACGCCTTGGCGCTGGAAGCGGCGCAGGAGGCCGCCGACGCGCGGCGTCGCCTCCAACAGCGTCACCCGGCGGCCAGCCAAGGCCAGCAGCACGGCCATAGTCATGCCGCCGGCGCCGCTGCCGACAACCAGGGAATGCGGTTTGGAAGCCTTGTTTGTCATGGGTCACATCACCAGTCCGCCGTTGACTGCGATGACTTGACCATGAATATAGGTGCTGTCCGGACCGCAGAGGAAGCTGACTACGCCGGCGACTTCATTGGCGACTCCAGCCCGCGCCAGCGGTATCAGTGGCAGGATGCGCTCTTTGGGGAGTTCCTTGGTCATGTCGGTTTCAATCAGACCAGGCGCGATGGCGTTGACTAAGACGCCTTTGCGCCCGACTTCGCGGGCCAGGGCCTTGACTGCGCCAATCAGGCCGGCCTTGGCAGCGGAATAGTTGACTTGGCCGGCCTGGCCGGTCTGGCCAGAGGCAGAGCTGATCGCGATGATGCGGCCGCTTTTCCGCGCCAGCATGCCGAAGACAAGGGGCTGGATAGTGTTGTAGAAGCCATCTAAGTTGGTTCGCAGGACGTCAGACCATTGCGCCGGCGTCATGAATGCGAATAAGTTGTCGTCAGCCTGGCCAGCGTTGAAGACGGCCACATCCGGTGCTCCGCCTTCGCCGAACGCGCCTTCGAGCTGGCGGCGGGCCTCGTCGCGGTCGCCGACGTCGAAGGTGAGCAGGGTGAAAGGGACGCCGCAGGCCGCGACGCCGTCAGCCAGCTCAGCGCTGGCTGCGGATTCCTGTCGGCAAGTGGCGATGATGGCATAGCCGTCGCGCGCCAATCGCAGGGCCGTCGCCCGGCCGATGCCGCGGCTGCCGCCGATGATAAGTGCCGTTTTTTGGGTGGTATTCAAGGTTGTGCCTCGCCGTCTCCGGCCGGCGTTGTGCGACCGATAGCCGCCAAGACGGGCGTTCCCTAGGCTGGCGGTGTTCTGAAAACGTGATGTTTGGTTAAAAAAGATAAAATTTAATGCAAAGGCAATGGGAAGTCAAACTTTAAGATGACAGATAGGGATTTGCAAAGGCACCAGGGCGCCATAAAGTAATATCTATAAAATGCTGCGTTTCGTTTTTTGGCCTGGCGCTGATCTTCTTTAGGTCTTGTTCAGCTTGGACACCCGGGGGTGGCGATTGTGCGGATGAATGAATAGAGGGCTGGAGTTTTGGCGTTTTTCTTGCCAGCGGCCCGTTATATGGTTATGACAGAATCAGATGGAAGGAGTGGAAAAAATGTTTGCCCGTATGCTGCCGAGAAGTTTGTGCCTTGGTGTGGTGGTGCTGTTGGTTGGGGTAGTGAGCGGATGCATGAACAAGGGATTCGTCTATCCTATCAACGCCGGAAATTTGTATTCCGAGCCGGATGTTCTTGTGAACCGTCCCGTGTATGTCGTTCCGTTTAGCGACGAACGCCCTCCTGAGTACAATTCACTGAAAAGGTCCAATCTTGCTATGATTCCCTTGGTCCCGTTCAGCACGGGGTCGATTGAGCATCCGGAACAAAAATGGCGGCGCGCCTTTCAGCCCCAGTTTTCGTTTCCAAGGGAAGACGAGCCGAAGCGCAGAGGATTTGTGCCGGTATGCGACACGTTGACAGAGGCAGTTTACTATAGCACGACGCAGTCACGGCTTTTCAGCCGCGTCGAACCAGCCCCTGCTGAGATTCCTGCAGGCAGCCTAGTGCTGGATTGCCGCCTCTTAGGCACGAAAATGACCTTGTCTAAAATTACTTATGGGATATCCTTCCTGGCCATTGTGCCTTGGTATGTGATGGCCTTGCCCAAAGGCGTGGCTGGCAACAGCCTTGATATAGAATTGGTACTCAGCAATGCCGGCCAGGTGGTCTGGCGGTATCCGTTCAGCAAGTACAGCAGCAAGGTCTTCGGCGGATACTACAACAGAGACAATCTTTTTATCGGTTATCCGGAAGGCATGCAAGAAGGCATGAACGAAGCCTTGGCTGACCTTGCTGCTGCCATGCGCCGGGAACCGGAAAAATTTCGGTAGTCGTAGCTGCCCATGTTGCTTTGCCAGGAGAGCTGTTTTCCCAGGATGCGCCGAGAAGCCAGGCGTCATTCTGGGGTAGTGCCTGCGGCGTTTCATGGCTGGTTCAGTTCGGGTGATATGAAACGATTTTTTATTGCTGTTGCGTAGTTCCATTTGGCGCGGGAGTCGAGCATTTCATGAAAAAGAAGGCGATTTGTCTGGTCTGCGGCGGTCAATCGACTGAGCACCAGGTGTCGTTGTTGTCGGCCATCAATGTCGCGGCTGCGATTCCGCGTGACGAGTATGATGTCCTTGTTGTGGGGATTGATCAGCAGGGAGGATGGCATTGGTATCCAGACGGTGTTTTCCACGTCAACGGCAGTGATGCTGACCGCATTGCGCTGGCGCCTGGCGGCGTTCCGGTTTTTCCAGTGCGGCTGCCAGCCGGGGCGGCGCTGGTTGAACTCGAGAACCCTGGCCAACGGCAGTTTTTCGAGGTTTTGTTTCCGGTTTTGCATGGCGCCAATGGCGAGGACGGGGCGTTCCAGGGGCTGGCGCAGATGCTGAATTGCCCTTGCGTCGGCTGCGGCATTGCCAGCTCCGCTATTTGCATGGACAAGGCGATCACTAAGCGGCTGTTGCATGAAGCTGGAATCAGGACGGCGCGCGGTCTTTGCCTGCGGGCAGGCGCGAGTCAGCCGGGGTGTGACGAGATCGCGGCGCAGCTTGGCCTGCCTGTGTTCGTCAAGCCAGCCGGCGGCGGGTCTTCGGTCGGAGCATCCAAGGCGATGTCGGCCGAAGCCTTGGAGAGCGCCCTAGCCGAAGCCTTCCAATATGACGAAAAAGTCCTGGTGGAGGAGTACGTCGTCGGCCGCGAGATTGAATGCGCCGTACTCGGCAACCACGAGCTTTTTTGCGCTGTGCCTGGCGAAGTCATCCCTAAGGTCGGCTTCTATTCGTATGAAGCCAAATACACGATGGCAGACGGCGCAGAATTGCGTGCGCCAGCTGACTTGACGCCAGCGCAGGTCGCGGAAGTGCAGGCGCTGGCCAAACGGGTCTACGAGGCTCTTGATTGCGCAGGCATGGCCAGGGTGGACTTTTTCTTGCGGCCTGACGGCGCCTGGGTGCTGAACGAAGTCAACACGATTCCTGGCTTCACCAGCATCAGCATGTATCCGCGCCTGCACGGGCTGTCCGGGGTTTCATATCCTGATTTAGTCCGCCGATTGCTGCAATTATGCATTGATAAACACGAAGGGACGTGTAAATTGATACGTCAAGGCCGACCGTCGAGCCGATGAGCTGCTCGTCGGCCGCCTTGGTGAGTTGGCAACACATATCGACAAAGGAGGAAGCAATCATGCGCAAGACATTCTTGGCTCTTGGATGTGCGGCAATTATCGGTCTGTTGAGTGGGTGTGCGACACCGTATCCGGTGGGCACCATCTTCACGGAAGTCAGCCTGCCGGCGGGCGTCACCAGCCAGGCGAGCTACAGCAAGGTCGGCCGGTCGCAATGCGAGTCCATCCTGGGCCTGGTCGCCATCGGCGACGCCTCGATCGAGCAAGCCTGCAAAAATGGCAACATCACGAAAATTCATCACGTCGATTGGAAGGCGCGCAACATCCTTGGCGTCATCGGCAAGTATGAATGCGTCGTCTATGGCGACTGAAGCAGGCTGACACAGCGTGACTGACCTGGGGACAGACCCCAGGTTCTTCGGCCGGAGCAGCTCGGCGCACAAGGCCAAAGCCTTGCAACCGAGACTCCGGCCGCGATTTTTTTGTCGCTAATGAGAGCAGGCGAGATGCACCGTATACTTCGCGAAGGGCCGCCGGGGATGTTGGTGGGCAAACTTTGCCAGCTCATCGTCTACTTACCCACTGTGCTTGAGTACTGGAATTTAATGGAGCCGTCATGACTAATCGTTTGCCAGGCAGCTACATTGCCACTGGGAACATCCCCAACGCCACCACTTCTTACCACGGCGAGGTGCTGTCGCTCCTCTTCGGCTTCTGCGAAGGGGCGATGAAATTCAACAACCGTGTGTTTATTTATGGCGACCGGCTCATTCGCGTCAATTTGAACTGGATACGCGATTACGTCCTGACCATGAAGGGGTTCCGCTACACTGAGAAGGATCTCCGCAGTTTCCCTGACCTCCTGCTGGAAAAGCAGCATGACAAGGGCTTTTTCTACGAAATCATCGCTCCGGTGAGCGACATGCACTCTGGCCGGCCTTGGGTCAGAAATGGCGTGATCACGCAGATGTCCTCGCCTGAATGTTGCTATTATGAAGAGGGCATGGACTTTGGTCTTTGCCGCTTGGAGCTTGAAGCCGACATCGAATACCTGATGGTCGAAGGAGTCTATATGATCTGGCAGGCTACCGGCGATGACCAGTGGCTCGCCCAAGCCATGCCCAAACTCGAAAAAGGCCTCGACTATGTATGCAGCGACCCGCTCCGCTGGGACAGTCACTACCAGCTCGTCAAACGCCCACGCACTCTTGATACCTGGGATTTTCTGGACAATATGCGCTCCAGCTATGACCGCGCCATACACCCCGATGATCCCATGGGTATCTTCCACGGCGACAACACTGGCCTCTACAACGCCAGGCTCATCATGGCCAAGCTCCACCGCTATCTCGGCGATGACGCCGCTGCGCAGCGCCATGAGGAACTGGCCGCTGCACTCCGCGAACGCATCATGACTTTGCTTTGGAATGGCGATTTCTTCCGCCATTTCCTTGCCCTTGATCCTGTTGACTACGGCGTTGACGAAGAGCGACAAATGAGTCTTTCCAACGCCTACGCCCTTAACCGCAATATCCTCAGTTTCGCCGAAAAAAAGCGCGTCATCGCCGCCTATCGCGCCATGCGTGACAAATACCAAGGCGAATACGACGACTTCCGTAATCTTGAGCCGCCTTACCCGATGTTTCACAGCCGCAAGGCCGGCCAGTATGTCAATGGCGCCATCGCGCCATTCGTCGCTGGACAGCTCGCCCTCGGCGCCTTCGAAACCGGCGAGGAATCCTACGGCGTGGACATTCTCAAGCGCATGGCGCGCAAAATCAGCCGCGACGGCAAGGTTGCCTTCCTCTACGACTGGGAAGGCCAGGACATCGGCGGTGGTCCCCGCTGCTGGTGCGGCGCCGAACTCATGCATGCCCAATGCGCTGGCCTTGCTGGCGTCGTCGACAACGACAAGCTCTTCGCCGACGTCACGCTGTCGCCGCGCTTTGCCGCTGCCCACGAGCCGTGCGCCAGCGTCAGGCTGGAATATGCTTGCAGCGGTAAGGCCGTCGAGTACGACTTTGCCGCAGATTACCAAGCCCGCAGCCTGAGCGTAAAATTGTTCTCCGACCATCACAACGCCAAGTTGCGCCTGTATCTGCCTGACGGCGCTAGCGCCAGCGCCGTGTCGCGCAATGGACAGCCTACTGCCTGGCACGACGAATTAGTCGGACAAAGCCACTACGCCTGCGTTGACTCGCTTGTTGCTGGCGACACTATTGTTGTGCAGTATTGAACAGCCTGCCGTTTCCATGTGTGGCCAATCTTGACAGGTGACGGTGGACATGTAAAGTAACTATAGATTTTTACATAACATTGCGCCTGGCAATGGAGTAACGCCGAGGAGAATGGACTAAGGGAGGACTGCCGGGATGACCTTAGAAAAGAAAATCTATCAGCTATGGAAACAAGCATCTCACTTGGTTTACGCTGATGAACTGCCGGTCAATGGCACTAGCGCCGCCGATCTGGACAAGGATCATTTCGGCGAGTTCTTTTTGCGTAATCACGGCCAAGGCTTGGATGAAGCCTTGGAGAAAGAAGGCATCACAATCGGTCGGCTGCTGAATAATCTGGGGACTCGTACGCGAAGAAAGGCTGAACTTGGCCGGTTTGTTGATGTTTGGACGGAAGCCGCAGCGTTTCCGACCCGAGCTTGTTATCAAAGCCGTCTCTTTTTTCGGCAACGATCCGACCGGCGACCTCTACCGGGATAGTGAGGACATCGACGGCTGTATTCGGAACCTGCACAAGGGCGCCATGTCTTTCCTGAACCGCAATCTGCGCCATGTACAGGGGGACAAGGGATTCAACTCCCTGGGCGACCTTGAGATTTCATTCGCCGCGCTGGAGGAGCTGGTGGTCAATATGTTATTGCATCGCGATTATTTCATTTCCGCGCCATGGCGGATTTTGATCTTCGATGACCGCGTGGAACTCATCAGCCCCGGCATGCTGCCGAATAATCTGACTGTCGAGAATATCCGTAGCGGCGTGTCTATCATTCGCAATCCGATTATCGCCTCCTTTGCCACCAAGGAACTGCCCTATCGCGGCATTGGCACTGGCATCCTCCGCGCCCTGTCCAAGGCGCCCGACCTGGAACTGGAATCAAGCCAAGAACACAACCTGTTCACTGCGCGAATTCCCCGAAAGATTGAATAATGACTAACAGCCATTGTAAAAAACAGATCGAATCGCGCAGTGCCTGAGGACTCTTCCCGACAGCGTTTCATCGAGGCCAAGGGGCGTGTGCGAGGAGCAGATGCGGTCACCGTCACCAAGAACGAGATTCAGGTATACTCAAGAAGTCAGGACATTTCATCCTTGCCATCGTGCGGGTTGACGGCAAACGCATAGACCGGTTGTCTGAGCTGCTGAACAAGGGAGAACCCCCGGGATGACCTTAGGAAAGAAAATCTATCAGCTATGGAAACAAGCATCTCATCGTGGTTATGCCGATGGGCTTCCGGTCAGTGGCACTACCATTGAGGACCTGGACAAGGATCATCTCGGCGAATTCTATTTGCGTAACCGTGGACAAAGCTTGGATGAAGCCTTGAAGAAA
>Ga0209510_1001604_pt1 | contig 25231 bp, 19 predicted proteins | sample BiotimSIPDNA_FD_185749 | JGI IMG/M metagenome (GOLD analysis project Ga0209510, IMG submission 185749) | Anaerobic biogas reactor microbial communites from Washington, USA - Biogas_R1 time_0 SIP DNA (SPAdes) (version 2) | ecosystem: Engineered > Bioreactor > Anaerobic > Unclassified | place...
ATTTTCGCTTGTTTTCTAATTGCAACACTAAGATAAGTGAAAAATCTGACACGGCAAAATCCTGGGCAACTTTTTGTTGCTCAGGAACTTATAAATAAAGTTAAATTATAGTGTTGCGGAATTAAGGGTTAAGTAGAAATAGATAGAGGAACAGTCAGTCAAGAAAAATCCCTCATTCAAGGCTTTTCATTGTGATTTGCTTAGAAATTAGCACCTTTGTGTATAGAGTAATATCTACACGCTAAAAGGAGTATCATGGCAACTTATAGCAAACGAGAGCCTTAAAAGATTAGGGGAATAGACCAAGACAGATGGCAGGGAAAGATTCTCATCTTTGATAGTCCTTCATGTATTGAAATACAATGGTTAGTTGATGCAAGGGAACTCCATGTGTGTGAGGTCAAAAACGCACGCATGGTTCATGGGGCATCGCACCATTGTTCATGGCCACTTGAAGCATTGTTCGCCTGCTGTTGCACCATTGTTCATTTTCCATTGAAGCATTGTTCGTTGAAAAGTGAGGAATGCTTCGGTCATGTAATGTATCAAATAGTAGAGAAAGTCTATCGTTTCATGCTCTCAAACGCATGGTTTTATTCACTCTTTCCATCGAATGAAGAATGCGAGTTTTACGAATTTTGGTTGATGGCTGAATTTGAAAATAAAGAACAGGTATATTCTGTGACCAGCAACTATATGGTGTTTACTCACTAACCATATGGTATTTACTTGCGAACCATATAGTCGAAAAAAAGAAGATGTGCCTTTTAGGAAAAAGGAAGAATGCGTTATAAGCACAACAAGTATGCCAGTTTTGGATGGTTTTTCAGAAGAGAACTTATCCCGAACTGGCATTCTAAATAGAATTCCGCACATAACCTAATCGTGTTCTGGTTATGTGCGGAATTGAAGAATCTTCTACAGGGACTCGCTGGGACTTATTTAAGATCCTGACGATGTTGTTCCCTGTTGAGGATATGTGAGGAATAATGATTATTCCTGTACGTAGTTTGTCAGCTGATCTACATCGAGTTTGAGGATGTAGTTGAAGTGCTTGGCAACCTCGCTTTCAGCATAATTGACGAAGACGCCAAGTGACTTGCTGAAGAGTTCTGGAGCACGTTGTGTGTCCTGAAGGAGGAGGTGGCACATGATGGTGAAGGCCGTCATCTCGTAGAGCTTGCGTGCGCAGAGGTCGAGGAAGTCTTGATTGCCAGGTTCTTTTGCTTTCTCTGTGCAGTAAGTGAGTTTGTCTGCCATGTCCTTGATGCGCTCTGCCACTGCTGCGTATTCTGCTGCCACAGGCTCTGCTTCGAAGTCTTTGATGACCTGAGCGTAGAAGCCTGAGGTGATGTAGCGGATAGCGGCTACGGTCTGGAGTTGGGTAGTTCCCTCGTAGATAGACATGATGCGGGCGTCGCGATAGACACGCTGGCACTTGTATTCGAGCATGAAGCCTGATCCGCCATGAACTTGGATTGAATCGTATGCGCTCTCGTTGGCGAACTCTGAGTTCATACCCTTGGCGAGCGGAGTGAAGGCATCGGCGAGTTTGCTGTATTTCTTGAACTCTGCACGCTCTTCTGCTTCGAGCTTGCGCTCCTTGGAAATGTCGTCGAGGCACTTATACATGTCCACGTAGCGGGCTGTCATGTAGAGGAGTGAACGGCCTGCGTCGAGTTTAGCCTTGATGCGTGCAATCATGTCATATACAGCAGGGAAGTGGATGATTTCCTTGCCGAACTGCTTGCGGTCGCGTGCATAGTTGATGGCTTCCTCATAAGCGGCTTGTTCTGCGCCCACTGACTGGCTGGCAATGCCGAGGCGAGCGCCATTCATCAAGCCCATCACGTATTTGATCAGTCCGAGTTTCTCTGAACCGCAAAGTTCTGCCTTGGCGTTTTTATAGACGAGTTCGCAGGTAGGACTGCCGTGAATGCCGAGTTTGTTCTCGATGCGGCGCACGTCCACACCGCCATTGCGCTTGTCGTAGATGAACATGGAAAGACCACGACCGTCGCGTGTGCCTTCCACCGAACGAGCCAGCACGAGGTGGATGTCTGCGTCGCCATTGGTGATGAAACGCTTGACACCGTTGAGACGCCAGCAGTTTTCTTTCTCATCGAAAGTGGCCTTGAGCATCACTGACTGGAGGTCGGAACCTGCATCTGGCTCAGTGAGGTCCATAGACATGGTTTCGCCTGCACAGACACGTGGGATATAGCGTTTGCGCTGATCCTCGTCGCCAAACTCGTAGAGTGTCTCGATACAGTCCTGAAGAGACCAGATATTTTCAAAACCAGCATCGCCTTCTGCAATGATTTCGTTGGCTGCTGTGTAAACCACATTGGGGAGGTTGAGGCCTCCATAACGGCGTGGCATGGTCATGCCACATAGACCTGCCTTGATGGTAGCATCGAGATTTTCGTAGGTCTTGCTGGCATAGCGCACACGACCATTCTCACAGTGAGGTCCTTCGGCATCCACATCCTCGGAATTAGGACCGATGATGTTGGCATTGATGTCGCCTGTGATTTCAAGCAGGCTGTCGTAGTTCTCCTGTGCATCCTCGTAGTCCTTGGGTGCATAGTCATACTGACCATGGTCAGCAAAGTTTCTTTCCTTCAACTCAACGATGCGTTTCATCAAAGGGTGCTCCATGTGAAATTTAATCTCAGGAACGTCTGTATATGAATTTGCCATTATTTCGAATTTTTCTTGTAGTACTTGATAAGTTTTGGAACGACCTCTTCTATTGTGCCGTTGATGATGTAGTCGGCAATCTGGTTGATAGGTGCATTGGGGTCAGAATTGATAGAGATGATGATACCTGAATCCTTCATGCCTGCCACGTGCTGGATGGCACCGGAAATACCACATGCGATATACACCTTAGGGCGTACAGTTGTACCTGTCTGACCAATCTGGCGATCGTGGTCAATCCAGCCAGCATCAACTGCTGCACGGCTTGCGCCTACCTCTGCATGGAGTTCTTTGGCGAGTTCGAAAAGGAGTTTGAAGCCTTCTGGACCACCTACGCCATAACCACCGGCAATCACGATAGGAGCACCTTTGAGATTGTGCTTGGCTGCCTCCACGTGGCGATCCAGCACCTTGACCACATAGTCTGTGGATGGAATGTATTCGGCAGCATCATATCTGACTACTTCACTCTTGTAGTTCTCGTCGAGGATTTCTTTCTTCATCACACCGTCGCGCACCGTGGCCATCTGAGGACGGTGGTCGGGATTGACAATAGTGGCAATGATAGAACCACCGAAGGCAGGGCGAATCTGGTAGAGCTGATCCTTGTAGTGCTTCTCCACGAGGTTGCCTTCAGCATCTTTCACCTTCATGTCGAAGGAGCCTATTTCGAGTTGGGTACAGTCTGCTGTCAGTCCTGAATTGAGGGCAGATGACACACGTGGACCGAGGTCTCTGCCGATGACTGTAGCACCCAAGAGGCAAATCTGTGGCTTTTCCTTCTTGAAGAGATTGACCACAGCAGAGGTGTGAGGAAGTGACGTGTAGGGGAAAAGACCCTCTGCGTCGAAAATATGTACCTTGTCCACACCGTAAGGAATCACTTGCTTTTCAACATCATCGAGATGAGTGCCCACGAGGACTGCCTCCAGTTGCACACCGAGTTGGTTGGCGAGTTTGCGACCTTTGGTGCAAAGTTCCAAACTTACATCAGCAACCTTGTTGCCTTCAAGTTCACAATATACAAATACGTTATTCATGATTATCCGATGGTGTTGCTTTCCATGAGTTCTACAATAAGGCTCTCTACATCAGCGTCTGATGAGGTGAGGGTCTTGTTTTCTTTGGCCTTGAAGACGATGTTCTTCACGGCTTTCACGTTGGTAGGAGAACCTACTTTGCCAATCTGTGCTGGATCTGCCTCAATGTCAGCTGCGCCCCAGGTGGTGAACTCACGATTCTTGTTGGCCCACACGCGCTTTACGTTGCGAACGCGGCATGGAGCAGCAGAACCATTGACCGTTACTACAATAGGAAGTGGACCTTCTACGGTCTCAACACCACCATCGATGTGGCGCTTGGCTACAATCTTCTTAGCGGCTTTGTCGAGAGAGATGATTTCCTCTGTGTAGGTGATCTGTGTGAGACCCAGTTTCTCTGCTACCTGTGGACCTACCTGAGCGGTGTCTCCATCAATAGCCTGACGGCCACAAATAATGATGTCGTAGTCACCAATCTTCTTGATGGCTTGAGCCAAGGTGTAGGAAGTGGCAAGGGTGTCAGCGCCACCAAGTGGACGGTCTGAAATGAGGATACCATCGTCAGCACCACGGAAAATGCCTTCCTTAAGCACTTCGGCGGCCTTTGGCAGACCCATGGTGAGCATGGTGATTGTAGAACCTGGGTTTGCGTCCTTCAAGCGGAGTGCTTGTTCGAGGGCATTGAGGTCCTCTGGATTGAACACGGCAGGGAGTGCAGCACGGTTTACTGTTCCCTCCGGAGTCATCGCATCAGGTCCTACGTTGCGTGTGTCAGGCACCTGCTTTGCGAGTACGATAATTTTTAAACTCATAGTTAATTATAGATTGTTTGATGTATAATTATCAATAGGTATAACCTTGTCCATGAATAGGCACGGTTATAACGTTGCAAATTTACGACTTTTTTTTCAGTGGTACAACTAAAACATAGTTTTAATTGCTCAAAAACATGAAATGAGTGCAAAAGAAAGACTTCTTACTGAGAGGGAAAGTTCCGTTGTTGGGCATGCGGAATGTTTCTTCTCAGCTTGATTTTAATGGCTTAAAGTGGATCAACGTCGTAGTAGATGTTGAGGCTTTTAGCCACAGGGAGTGCCATCATTTGCTGTTGGATGGAAATGAGTGTCTGTCGTACTTTTTGTGGTGGGAGATTTCGCTCTATTTTGAGCATGATTTTGCGGATATAGAGGGATTGTATGCGTGCTACAGGTGGTCTGTCTGGTCCTAACACTCTTTCGCCAAAGACACCTCTGAGTTTGCTGGCCATCTCTGTGGCGAGATGCTCAAGCAGATGGTCGTCTGTGTGACGAAGATACACGTAGATGAGGCGACGGAAGGGCGGATAGTTGAACATTTGCCGTTCCAGCATTTGGGTGTAGAACATTTGCCAATAATCGCCGTGGGTGATTTGACGAATGATGTCGCTATCGGCAGAGCGTGTCTGGAGAATGACGAGACCTGGTGTCTGATTCCTTCCTGCTCTCCCTGCTACTTGACTGAGGGTCTGAAAGGTGCGCTCGTAACTTCGGAAGTCGGGCAGGTTGAGCATGTTGTCGGCATTGAGGATTCCTACGGTGGAAACGCGGTCGAAGTCAAGACCCTTAGTGACCATTTGCGTGCCTATGAGGATGTCAGCCTGATGGGTAGAAAAGTCATTGATGATGCGCTCGAATTGTAGGCGGGTCTTGGCTGTGTCAAGATCCATGCGGAGTGCCTTTGCCTCGGGAAAGATCTGATGGAGTTGTTCTTCAATCTTTTCTGTTCCTGTGCCCACATCTATGAACTTCTTCTCTTCACAGGCAGGGCAGCAATCAGGGATTCGGGTGGTATAGCCACAATAATGGCAGGTGAGGGTGGAAGTTTTCTTGTGAAGTGTGAGTGTCACGTCGCAGTGGGGGCAACGAGGCACCCAGCCGCAGGTTTTGCACTCAATGAATGAGGCGAAGCCACGTCGGTTTTGAAACAGGATGACCTGTTCCTTATGGTCGAGGGAGGTGCGCATGGCTTCTATGAGGCGTGGGGAAAAGATTCCCTTCATCTGACGTTTTCGCTTTGCTTCTTTTATATCAACAACCTCAATGGTGGGTAGTTGCATGTTCCGAAAACGTTGTGTGAGTTTTACATATCCATAGATGCCCTTGTGGGCCAGATGATAAACCTCAAAGGAGGGGGTGGCTGTGCCTAACAGAGTTTTAGCGCCAAACTGGTTGGCGAGCATGATGGCTGCATTGCGGGCATGATAGCGAGGTGCAGGCTCTTGTTGCTTGTAACTCTGCTCGTGTTCCTCATCTACGATAATGAGGCCGAGATTTTGATAGGGGAGGAAGATGCTTGAGCGTACTCCAAGGATGATTTGATAAGGTTGGGATGATGCCTGCCGCTTATAGACTTCCAGTCTTTGTATGTCTGTGAATTTTGAATGGTACACACCCATCTTTTCTCCGAAAAATTGTCGGAGACGATCTGTGATTTGAGTTGTTAGCGCAATTTCTGGAAGCAAATAAAGGACTTGCTTTCCTTGCTTTAGTGCTTTGGAAATTAGATGAATATACAGCTCTGTTTTTCCAGAAGAGGTTACACCATGAAGAAGTGTGACATTCTTCTCCTGAAAGGATTCCTCTACCTCTTCAAGGGCTATCTGCTGAACATTGTTGAGAGGGTTGGGGAGGTCTGTTTCTGTGAGGGATGCAGTCGTTTTTCCACCTCTTCTGTTGCGAGTGGATTCCTTGAGTGCTTTTTCGTCTTTAGGTTTCATTGCGCCAGGGAGAGCCGCTTTCATCACGTCGCCCAGTGGGCAGATATAATAGTTTGCAATCCACTGCCAAAAGGTGATTTGATGTTCGTTTACGATGGGACACTCATCCAGCAGTTCCAGAATACTTTTCATTTCTACTCCCATAGGCTCGTTGTTGTGTGTCTGAAGAACCACACCTGTGTATATCTTCTTTTTGCCAAAAGGCACAACAACTCGACAGCCTCTCATCACCTGTCCCTCCATCTCGGAAGGAACGAGGTATGTGAAGCTGTCGAATGGTATAGGGAGTATGATGTCTGCAAACATCAACTGCTGATCTCCTGATTAGAAGAGGTAAGTGAGGGAAATCTGATGCATGTTGTTTTTCATCTTGCCAGAGACAAGTTTGCCTGCGTCATCAATGAAATTGAGTTCTGCAGTCTTGCCAATACCGAGATTGTAGTTGTATCCAACACGCACATGACTGAGCACTGTGGCGCCAAGACCAAAGTTCCAACTGAATTCTGAACTCTTGATTTCCCAGCCTTGATTGATGGTGGTGAAACTCCAATGGCGATCACCTACGTTCCATGAGAACTGAGGACCTGTGGCGAGGTATACGCTGGCGAGGCTGCTTAAACCAACGGTGTATTTTGCGTTGATAGGCAAAGAGACATAATGAAGAGTCTTTGATGTTTCAGTGCCTAACCCATCAGTGAACTGAGCCACGCGATTGTCGTAGAGAAGTGAGATGTCTGCGCCAATGCCAACGATTGGGACAGTTACATCCGCTGTTACACCTGCAAAGAAACCTGCGCGGTTGTCACTGTCGATATTGCCTGGCAAGTTTTTTGTGCTGAAGTGGTTCACGTTCAAACCGCCTTTGATACCCAACTTGACCTGTGCCTGAGAAGGCATTGCGAATGCGAGTGCTGCGATAAGGACGGCAAGACTCAAGATGTTCTTTTTCATAAGTTTGCGTTTTTTAAAGTTGATGATAGGTAAATGATATTTTTGCAAAGTAAATACTTTTTTCTCACATGATGAAATTTTTACTCGAAAAAGTTTGCGGAGGCATTTCTCTGCATGTTTAATTTTCAGCGTTAGTTCGACAAAATCAGAAGAAGAACAGCGGATTTCGATGAGTGTCGCTCAGAGTGCCTCTTTTCTGGTCTTTTTTTTGACCTCTTGTGCCATAGTGTGCATCTGGGTGATTGTGATTGAGACAATTGAGATAAGGAAAGAAAAGATGATGGAATTATCTAATACTCCTATCGAAGGTATATCGAAAGCATATCGAAGGCTTGTGGAATAATGGGGGTGGGAAATTTATTCGTAAAGGTTTTTTTGTCGTGTTTCTTGCACCTTCAACTCCTTTTCCTCTCAAACTCGATGAAGATTTGGACTTTGCAAGGATAATGAAATGAATCAGTATTTTTTATCTGATATGCAATACACCTTTTATGATAGATATGACTTGAGTGGGCTTTTGCCATTCTGGATTTGCCATGCTCATGTTGGGCAGAAAAATATACAATTGTAAAATTGGGCTTAGCAATTGACAAATCCTTGTTATTTTTATTTGGTGCTGATATTATTGAAAATCAGGTAGTTATATGGTTATAAACAAAGGTGTTGATAACTTTTTTGAAAAAAAAATAATAAAAAGTGGGGAATTGTGGGGAATTTGTGTATATTTGCAAATAATTTATAAAACTCCTCTTTAAGAGGCTGAGAAATAGAAATAAAAAAACAAAAAACATGGCCATCCGATTTATAGGTGATTATGGAGCAAAAGCTGATGCGAAAGGAAGGGTTTTTCTTCCTGCCTCATTTAGGAAAATGCTTGAGTCGGAAGGGGAGAAGAGCCTGGTTTTGCGCAGTGACGTGTTCCAGAAGTGCTTGGTTCTCTACCCTCAATCGGTGTGGAATGCGCAAGTGGATGAGTTGCGTAGTCGTGTGAATCCGTTTAATCCCAAACAGGTGAATCATCTGCGCATGTTCCAGACAGGAACGGATCAGGTTGAACTGGATAGCAATGGCCGCTTGCTGATTTCAAAGAGGATGTTGCAGTATGCTGGTATTGAGGGAGAAGTGAGATTTCTGGCCATGATGGATAGAATTGAAATCTGGAGCAAGCAGGTCTTGGACGACTTGGTGGCGAATAGTGGTGATTTGGGTGAGGAGTTGGAGGCGACTTTTGGTCAAATGTCATTATAAACAAACGAAAAGATAGGAGATGAGGCGATGGCAGAACAAGAGAGTGTATATCACGTGCCGGTATTGTTGAAAGAAAGTGTTGACGGACTAAATATAGGGAAAGGCGGTAGTTTTGTGGATGTGACATTTGGAGGGGGTGGACATAGCCGTGAGATTCTTTCAAGACTGGATGCAGAAGGTCATTTGTATAGTTTTGACCAGGACGCAGATGCGGAGAAGAATGCAGACGGCTTTGATGAGAAGAAATTCACGTTTGTTAGAAGCAATTTCCGTTTCTTGAAAAACTTCATGAAATACTATGGAGTGGAGGGAATAGATGGGCTATTGGCTGACTTGGGAGTTAGTTCTCATCATTTTGATGACAGTGAGCGTGGGTTCTCTTTCCGTTTTGAGGGAAATCTTGACATGAGAATGAATCAGCGAGCCGGTAAGACTGCTGCAGATGTGGTAAATACCTACGACGAAAAGCAGTTGGCAGATATGTTCTATCTGTATGGAGAATTGAAGCAGAGTCGCAAGTTGGCGGCAGCTGTGGTGAAAGCAAGGCAAGCGAAGAAGATTCAGACGATAGGTGGTTTTTTGGAAGTGATGAAGCCTTTCTTTCGTGGCGAGCGTGAAAAGAAAGAAATGGCAAAAGTTTTTCAAGCCTTGCGCATAGAGGTCAATCATGAGATGGATGCTTTGAGGGAGATGCTGAAGGGGGCTACTGAGATGCTGAAACCAGGAGGAAGATTGGTGGTCATCACTTATCACTCGCTGGAGGATAGAATAGTGAAAAACTTGATGAAAACAGGAAATGTGGAAGGCAAGGAAGATAAAGACTTCTTTGGAAAAGTGAATACTCCTTTCCGCCTTGTGAACAGACAGGTGATTGTGCCCACAGAGGGAGAGATGCTGTCCAATCCACGAAGCCGAAGTGCTAAATTGAGAATTGCAGAAAAAATATAATTGATAAAATCCACGCTAAGAAAAGCGATAAAGTGAGTTATTATACATTATTTATTTAAAGAAAAATTAATTGATAATTAGAAAAACAAGCCCCAGAGCCTTATGTATGAGAAGAAAATAGGAAAAGAGCATTTGAAAGAGCCTCAGATGACTCTTCCAGATGATGTAGGGGCTGACGAAGAACTGAGAACGGAGGAGCGTGAAGCGATGGATGCTATGCGGAAGTTCACCAATGAGGATGAAGATGATATTGGTGAAATTTCGGTGAAGTCTATTCTGGGAGGTGATTTCCTGATGAGTAAATTCATGATGAAGCAGATTGCTTTTGTGATTTTCTGCGTGGTCTTGACGATTATCTACACAGGAAACCGCTATGATAGTCAGCAGGACGCCATTCTCATAGACAGCTTGCGCGAACACTTGCAGGAGATGAAGTATAATGTGCTGACTCAATCAAGTGAACTCATGAACTTGACCAGACAGTCGAATGTAGAGAAGGCACTGAGGTTCACCTCCGACAGTTTGTTGCGCAATTCCATCACACCACCTTATCTGCTGGAAGCAGGCGAGGGAAGGCGCACGAGGGAAGAAGAGAAGGTGGAAGAAGTGTTGGTTTCTTCAACTCCTGCTGATTCTGCTGCAGAAGAGAGCGAAAATATGGATACAGTGTCTCAAGCCCCTGTGGCAGAGAGACCCGAAAAGCAAAGGAGCATTCCTGATGAAGTTCGATAAGAAATATATAAATACTCGTATCACAGTGATAGTGGTGGTGGCTGTACTCATCGTAATAGCTATCATCGCTCGTGCTTCTTATACGGCGACAGTGAAGAAGAATGATTGGCTGAAGGTTGGTGCGGTAAGTGTGAGTGACACGATGCCATTGCCTGCTGCACGAGGCAATATCCTCAGTGCAGATGGTCAGTTGATGGCGAGCAGCCTTCCTGACTATAAGGTATATATAGATTTTTTGTCAGGCGTGGAAAGGTTGAAGGACTCTGTTGCTCCTAATGGTGATAAGATAAAGAGGTTTAATCCCGAACAGTTGGCGGAAAAGGATTCCATGTGGAGAACCAATATGGATAGTATCTGTCGTGGCTTGGCAGAGATTTGTCCTAATCATACTTTCGAGGAGCATCGGGAGCATTTGATGAAGGGGCTGAGGGAACGTAAGAGATATTGGGATGTTTCAAAAGGTCCTGTGCTGAACTTCATCCAGTATAATGAACTGATGAAACTGCCAGTGTTTAATCTAAAAAACCGTTATCGGAGTGGTTTGACCGTAGAGCCTCGCAACAATCGCAATAAACCTTTTGGGTCTTTAGCGAGGCGAACCTTGGGTGAGATGTATGGCGCAAAGGATTCAGCTCGTTCGGGATTGGAATTGGCTTATGACTCTCTCTTGCGAGGTGAGCCTGGTAAGAAACACAACAAGAAAGTGTTACAGAAATACTTGTCAATTGTGGATAAGGAACCAGTGGATGGTTATGACCTTGTGAGCACGATTGATGTGAGCATGCAGGATATTTGCGAGAGTGCACTTCGTGAGAAGTTGAAGGAACTTGAAGCTTCAATGGGTGTGGTGATACTGATGGAGGTGAAGACTGGTGACGTGAAGGCTATCGTGAATTTGATGCGCTATGATGATGGTGAGTATTATGAGGCTCGAAACTATGCCTTGTCCGCTTTGATGGAACCAGGTTCTACATTTAAGACTGCTTCTATCCTCGTAGGTATGGATGATGGATACATTAAGCCTACGGATTATATTGAAACAGGAAATGGTATCTTTAACATGTATGGAGCGCAAATGAAGGACCATAACTGGCATAAGGGTGGTTATCATACGATAGATGTGCCTCATGTGTTGATGTTTTCCAGCAACGTAGGCGTGAGCCGACTGATTGACAGATACTATCATGATCAACCAGAGAAGTTTGTGGAGGGTTTGCGTCGTGTGGGTATTGGCACTCCTTTGGGATTGCCTTTTGCTGGAGCAGCCAATCCCCAGATTCGTATGCCTCGTAGAGATAAGAGGGGTGGCTTTAAGAATTCTGACAACTGGTCGGCTACAGCCTTGGCTTGGATGTCTATTGGATATGAGTCGCAGATTCCTCCTATCAGTACGGTGAATTTCTATAACGCTATTGCAAATAATGGCAAGATGGTTCGTCCCCGTTTTGTGAAAGGAATTTCAAGAAATGGAGAGATGGTTGAAGAGTTCCCAGTGGAGGTGATCAAGCCTCGTATATGTCGTCAGCAGGCTTTGGATGACATTCGCAATATCCTCTATCGAGTGGTGAATGACAAGGAGGGACTTGGTAAGCGCGCTGGCAACCCTTATTTCCATGTAAGTGGTAAGACTGGTACTGCTCAGGTGGCATCAGGTGGAGGTTATAAGAATGGACAGAGCGAACATCTTGTAAGCTTTTGCGGATATTATCCTTCGGAAGATCCTAAATACACTTGTATTGTTGCTATTCGCCACCATTTCTATGTGGCAAGTGGTGGAGGTCAAGCAGGTCCTGTGTTCTCAAAGATTGCTCAGCGCATCTACTCTAAGAATGTGACGGCTGATATCAATTTGGCAAAGGATTCTATGGCGGTGCATGTTCCAGATGTGAAGAATGGTAATGTTATTGCAGCGCAATATGTGCTCGAAAATTTGGGATTGAAGTCCGAAGGCGGAAAGGGCTATCAGTGGGGAATGGCTTTTAGGACGGATAGACATGTGGAATTTCAACCCGTGAAGATGAGTGAAAATGTAGTGCCGAATGTGATAGGAATGGGGGCGAGAGATGCTGTTTCTGCATTAAGCAATCGAGGTATGAGAGTGAGGTTGAAGGGTAGAGGGAAGGTGACAGCTCAGAGCATCTCAAGTGGGATTAAGGTGGTGAAGGGACAGACCATTTCCATCACACTAAATTAAAAGGAATAAAAAAATGGAGAATATATGAAACTGAATAGTCTTGTAAGCAAACTAAATGTTCTTGAAAGTAAGGGTGATATGGAGCGCAACATCAGTGGTGTTCAGATAGACTCTCGCCAGATTACTGATGGGAATCTGTTTATTGCTGTGAGAGGAACGGTTGCGGATGGCCACAACTATATTGATAAGGCTCTTGAACTGGGTGCAACGGCAATCTTGTGCGAAACAATTCCAGAGGAAGTTAAAGAAAAAGTCACCTATATTCGTGTGGAAAATACCGAGCGAGAGGTGGGACAGGTGGCTACGACCTTCTACGGCAATCCGACAAGTAAGATGAAGTTGGTGGGTGTGACAGGTACAAATGGAAAGACGACTATTGCTACAGTGCTGTATGAGATGTTTCGTTTTATGGGGCATAAGGTCGGCCTGCTTTCCACGGTTTGCAACTATATAGATGGCGAAGCTGTGCCTACTGAACACACGACTCCTGATCCAATCACACTCAATGCTCTCCTGGCTCGTATGGTTGAGGCTGGATGCGAATATGCATTTATGGAGGTGAGTAGCCATAGTATCGTTCAGAACCGTATTGGTGGCTTGAGGTTTGTGGGTGGTCTGTTTACCAATATTACTCGTGATCACTTAGACTATCATAAAACTTTCGAAAACTACATCAAGGCAAAGAAACTTTTCTTTGACAATCTTCCCTCTGATGCTTTTGCCATTGTAAATGCAGACGATAAGAATGGCATGGTGATGGTGCAAAATACCAAAGCCTCTGTAAAGACCTATTCAGTACAGAGCCCTGTAGATTTTAAGGCTAAAATCATCGAGTGTCATTTTGAGGGCATGTATCTCAATATCAATGGACAAGAGGTTGGTGTGCAGTTTATTGGCAAGTTTAATGTGAGTAATCTTTTGGCGGTGTATGGTGCTGCCGTTATGTTGGGCAAAGACACACATGAAGTACTTGTTGCATTGAGTGCGATGAAACCTGTAAATGGACGTTTTGAGGCTCTTCGGTCTCCTTCGGGCTATACAGCCATTGTTGATTATGCTCATACTCCGGATGCTTTGGAAAATGTACTGAAAGCCATTCATGGCGTTTTGGAGGGAAAGGGTAAAGTCATCACGGTGTGTGGTGCTGGTGGCAATAGAGATAAAGGCAAGCGCCCTCTCATGGCTCGTGAGGCTGTAGCTCAGAGCGACCACGTGATCATTACAAGTGACAATCCTCGTTTTGAAGAACCGCAAGATATTGTCAATGATATGCTGGCGGGTCTTGATGAGGAACAGATGAAGAAAGTCATTGCAATTGTGGATCGCCGTCAGGCCATTAAGACTGCTTGTATGATGGCCAAGAGCGGGGACGTGATTCTTGTTGCAGGGAAGGGACATGAGGATTATCAGGAAGTGAAAGGTGTGAAGCATCACTTTGATGATAAGGAAGAGGTGAGAGCCTGTTTCTAAACATCCATTTTTAGTATGATAAAAAGGAAAGAAAATGTTATACGAGTTATTTAAATATCTAAACGAGTTGGGCATTCCTGGAGCTGGAGTTTTTGGCTACATTTCATTTAGAGCTTTGACCTCATTGATCGTCTCTTTGATTGTGTCAATGGTGGCAGGTGAATACTTTATCAAGTACATGCGCAAGAAGAAGCACATAGAGTCTGCTCGTGATGCTGCAACCGATCCCTATGGTGTGCAGAAGAAAGGAGTTCCTTCTATGGGAGGAGTTGTTATTTTGGCGGCGGTGCTCATTCCTTCTTTACTTTTGGGCAAGTTGGACAACGTGTATATGTCACTGCTCATTGTCACTATTGCTTTCTTTGGTGTTATTGGTTTTATCGACGACAAAATTAAACTTGACGGCAACAAAGACGGTTTGCCTCCAAGATGGAAGATGCTGGCTCAGTTGGTGTTTGGTGTCTTTGTTGGTTTGACCTTGTGGATTAGTCCTGATGCGGTGGTGCGTGAGAATGTGGAACGTGAGATAGGAGAGCGAGTTGAAGTTTATCATAAGAGTGAGGCTCGAAAGAGCACCGTGACCACCGTTCCTTTCGTGAAAAGCAATAATATTGACTACTATGAAGTTTTTGGATTCATTAAAGACGGCAAGACCAAACGTGCCTGTGGGTGGATTCTCTTCGTATTGGTCACTACTTTTGTAATTGCTGCTGTGAGCAACGGAGCGAATCTTAATGATGGCATGGATGGTATGTGTGCAGGAAACTCTGCTATTATAGGTGTCACTTTAGGCATTTTGGCTTATGTGAGTGGTCATATCAGATTTGCTGACTACTTGAATGTGATGTATATACCAGGTTCGGAAGAGATTGTAGTGTTTCTCTGTGCCTTTGTGGGCGCACTGGTAGGCTTCCTTTGGTATAATGCTTATCCTGCCAAGGTTTTTATGGGCGATACGGGTAGTTTGGCTATTGGTGGTGTGATTGCGGTGACTGCCGTCATTATCCATAAGGAGTTGCTTCTTCCCATTCTCTGCGGTATCTTTTTGATGGAGAGTGTCTCAGTGATGCTTCAGGTGGCTTATGCCAAGAAAGGAAATGCGAGAGGGGAGAAGTGGAGAGTGTTCAAACGCGCACCATTCCATGATCACTATCGCCACAAGATGGAAGATGGCGTGAAGTATCTTATCAAACGACCTCAAGGGTTATTGTTTGAATCTATGATTACAATTCGTTTCTGGATTGTCACAATATTGTTGGCTGCTATCACTATCATTACTTTAAAGATAAGATGATATTTGAAGAGGGGCATCTGAAAGTGTTGTTTGATACTTCTGTTAAAGATAAAAAATAGGTTTAAAATTGATAAAAACAAATATGAAGATGAAAAGAATCGTTGTTTTAGGTGCAGGTGAAAGCGGTGCTGGAGCTGCGGTGTTGGCAAGGAAAGAGGGGTTTGATGTGTTTGTAAGTGACATGTCCAAGATTAAGGATAGATACAAGAAACTTCTCGACGACCATCAGATTGCATGGGAGGAAGGTCTGCATACAGAGGACTTGATTCTCAACGCAGATGAAATCATTAAGAGTCCTGGCATTCCTGACAATGTGCCTATCATCAAGAATATTCAGGAGAAGAAGATTCCGATCATCTCTGAAATAGAGTTCGCAGGACGATACACGCATGCTAAGATGATTTGTATCACAGGTAGTAATGGTAAGACCACAACGACTTCGCTCATCTATCATATATTGAAACATGCTGGCTATAACGTGGGTTTGGCAGGAAATATTGGTAGAAGTCTGGCTTTGCAGGTGGCAGAAGAAAATCACGACTATTATGTGATAGAGTTGAGTAGTTTCCAGTTGGACAACATGTACGACTTCAAAGCAGATATTGCTGTGTTGATGAATATTACTCCAGACCATCTTGATCGCTATGACTTCAAAATGCAGAACTATGTGGACTCAAAGATGCGTATCATTCAGAACCAGACTCCCGATGATGCTTTTGTGTTCTGGAATGATGATCCTATCGTGACAGAAGAACTGAAGAAATATAATATTAAGGCAAAACTTTGTCCTTTCAGCGAGTTCAAGAGTGATAGTTCGATTGGCTACACCAATGAAGATGAATATGTGATTGAGGGTCCAGTCCCCTTCAATATGGAACAGGAGGAGTTGGCTTTGAGAGGGAAACACAATCTCTATAACTCGTTGGCGGCTGGTATTACGGCTGATTTAGCAGGTGTGAGCAAGGAGCTGATTCGTGAGGGCTTGAAGACTTTCGAGGGTGTGGAACATCGTCTTGAGAAGGCAGGTAGGGTTCGTGGTGTGGAGTTTGTAAATGATTCAAAGGCTACAAATGTGAATGCGTGCTGGTATGCTTTGGATAGCATGCGCACTCCTGTAGTACTTATCTTGGGAGGAAAAGACAAGGGTAATGACTATAGCGAGATTTTTGATTTGGTGAGGGAGAAATGTATAGGCTTGGTGTTCCTTGGTGTTGATAACTCTAAACTGCATGCGGCTTTCGACAACTTTGGCATTCCTATTGCAGATGTGAAGAGTATGAAGGATTGTGTGGACGAATGCTATAAGATGGCAAAACCGGGTAGCACGGTGTTGTTGAGTCCTTGTTGCGCAAGTTTCGATTTGTTCAAGAATATGGAAGATCGTGGTGATCAGTTCAAGGAGTGCGTGAAGAACTTGTGACGGTCTTTTTGGTTTGATAATGTTAGAGGATGACCTTTAGGAGATAAAAGGTTTTTCTATAGTTGATGAATGTGCAGATGAAGTAAAATCTCTATTTAATAATTATAAAGAGAGGGTACAAACATGGGTAAATTAGTGAAAGATTTTTTCTGTGGAAATTTATTCAAGGGCGACAAAGGAGTATGGATGATTTACTTCTTCCTTTGCATGGTTTCCTTGGTGGAAGTGTATAGTGCTTCCAGCCGATTGACCTTTGAGGGTGGTCATCATTGGGCACCAATGGTCAGTCAAGCAGGTTTTTTGCTTTTGGGATTGGTGGTCATTTTACTTGTTCACCGCATTCCATGTAAGTGGTTCATGCTGTTCCCTTTCATCCTTTTTCCCATTGCCTTGGTTCTTCTTGTATTGGCATTGATGGGTGGTGGAGAAATTAACGGAACGAACCGCTGGTTGTCTATAGGCTCTGTGAGTTTCCAGCCTTCAGAGATTGCCAAGGCGGCTCTTTTGATGACTGTCGCTGTGGTGTTGGCCAAGACACAATCAGAGAAGGAGGAAATCGTGAGAGGTAAGCGCAGAAAAGTCGTAGGAGCCATCAAGGGCAAACGCTATCTGGCATTTGCTATTGTGAGTTCGGCTGTAATGATCACTTGTTCCTTGATTTTTCTGGACAATGTTTCTACAGCCATGATGCTGTTCACGGTGGTTGTCGTGATGATGTTTATAGGTCAAGTTCCTAATGATTTGATGTTCAAAGGACTGCTGGTTGTTTGTGCGGCAGGAGCCTTCTTTATACTAATTACAATGGTTGTGCCTGAAAGCACATGGAAGGAAATCGGTCTTAAACGTGTGGCGACAGGTAAGCATCGTATTGAGCGTAAATTGGGTATAGATAGTGAAGCAAAGAAGGCAAATAGTAATAAGACAGATTTGCAAATCTTGCTTGACGATGAAAACTCTCAGGCAACCTACGCTTCTATTGCCATAGCCAATTCTGATGTGATTGGTCTTGGTCCAGGTAACTCTATTCAGCGAGACTTCCTTCAGCATGCCGAGTCAGACTTCATCTACGCAATTATAGTGGAAGAAATGGGTATTGGTGGCGCATTGATTGTGGCATTCCTATATTTAGTCCTGCTGATCAGAGTTGGACGAATAGCACAGAAGTCCACAAGTTTCTTTCCTGCCTATCTGGTGTTGGGATTTGGATTGATGATGGTGCTACAAGCCTTTGTCAATATGAGTGTGGCTGTAGGATTAGTGCCTGTCACGGGGCAGACTTTACCACTCATCAGTAAGGGTGGAACATCTATTCTGATTACCAGTTTCTACATTGGAGTGATTCTCAGTGTGAGCCGTTATGCGGAGAAAAAGGAACAGAAAGCTCCTCTTGTGGCAGCTGTTCCCAATGGCGAAACCAGTGAGTATTATACTGATGGGGCTATGTCGTAAAAAGATGTTGGCAAGACTTGCAAGGACGTAAGGTTGCAATGTCCTAAAATACAAAAGGATGTACCTCTTTCTTTTTAAGTGTGTTCATGGATTGATTTAATGACTTTTGTAGTTGGAAACCCAACATTTTTTTGTATATTTGCCCATTAAAATAAGTATCTTGTAAGTGTGTTGAAGAAAATGGAAGAAAATAAACCATTAAAAGTGATTGTCAGTGGTGGTGGAACGGGAGGACACATCTTCCCCGCAGTCTCTATAGCCAATGCCATTAAGAAGCAACACCCTGAAGCGGAAATCCTCTTCATCGGTGCTCTTGGACGTATGGAGATGCAGCGTGTGCCTGCTGCTGGTTACAAGATAGAAGGTCTTCCTGTTAGAGGACTTGTTCGCCCCTTGTGGAGTCCTAAGAATGTAGGTGTGATGATGGACTTTTTGAAGAGCAAGAGAATGGTGAAGAACATTATTCGTGAGTTCAAGCCTCAAGTGGTGGTGGGCGTGGGTGGCTATGCTTCTGCTCCCACACTCAATGCCGCCTATTCTATGGGTATTCCTTGCTTGGTTCAGGAACAGAACTCTTATGCGGGTGTCACCAACAAATCTCTGGCAAAGAAGGCCAGCAAGGTGTGTGTGGCTTACTCAGGCATGGAGCGTTTCTTCCCTGCGGAGAAAATCATCATGACAGGAAATCCTGTTCGCCAGAATCTGTTGGAGAATAAAATCAGTCCAGAGGAGGCTCGCAAGAGTTTTGGTTTAGAACCAGACAAGAAGACGATTCTCATCATTGGCGGAAGTTTGGGTGCTCGCACCATGAATGAGAGTGTGTTGGCCCATCTGAATGATATTCGTCAGAGTGATGTGCAGGTGATTTGGCAGACTGGTAAATACTATAGTCTTCAGATTGCAGACGATTTGGCAAAGGTCGAACCTGTGACAAACATGAAGGTGATGGATTTTATCAGTAGCATGGACAATGCTTATGCTGCTGCTGATATTGTGGTGAGTCGTGCGGGTGCAAGTTCCATTTCGGAATTGTGTTTGTTGGGCAAGCCGTGCATTCTTGTTCCTTCTCCCAATGTGGCAGAGGATCATCAGACAAAGAATGCCTTGGCACTCTCCACCAAAGATGCTGCCATCTTTGTGGCAGATAAGGACGCTAAGGATCAGTTGATTGGTATTGCCCTTGAGAATGTGAAGGACGATGCCAGATTGGCATCCTTAAGTGTAAATGTGAAAAAACTGGCTTTCGACAACTCTGCCAATATGATTGCAGAGGAAGTGGTGAAGTTGGCTAACGAATATAGGAACAAGAAAAACCAGATGAAGAGATGAAAGAGATGAAGTCGGTGTACTTTGTAGGTGCGGGTGGCATTGGTATGAGTGCTCTCGTCAGATACTTCCTTACCAAAGGTTACAATGTGGGTGGATATGACAAGACACCGAGCGAACTGACTGAAAAGTTGATTGAAGAGGGTGCTAAGATTCACTATGAGGAGAATGTAGAGACCATTGACGACTGCTTCAAGCAGAAAGACAGTACACTGGTGGTTTACACTCCAGCCATTCCTGAGAACCATCAGGAAATGAGATTCTTCCGTGAAAACGGGTTTGAGATTCAGAAGCGTGCACAGGTGCTCGGCTTCCTCACCCAGTCTCATAAGGGACTCTGCGTGGCAGGTACGCATGGCAAGACCACTACCTCCACTATGGCGGCCCACCTGCTTCATCAGAGCAAGGTGGATTGTAATGCCTTTCTAGGAGGCATCTCGAAGAACTATGGAACGAATTACATCCTTTCGGATAGTGATTATGTGGTGATTGAGGCAGATGAATTCGACCGTTCTTTCCATTGGTTGCGCCCCTACATGACAGTCATTACTGCTACAGACCCAGACCATCTTGACATCTACGGCACTAAAGAGGCCTATCTTGAAAGTTTCCGTCACTATACCACACTCGTCCAGCCAGGTGGCGTGCTCATCATCCATAAGGGTTTGGAGATGGAAACAGATGTGCAGGAAGGAGTAAGAGTCTATGAGTATGCTCGTGAGGAAGGGGATTTTCATGCAGAGAACATCCGCATAGGTGGCGGTGAGATTGTGTTCGACTTTGTGCATCCTCTTGGTGTTGTAAGAGACATTCAGTTGGGTGTGCCTGTCAGCATCAATATAGAAAACGGCATTGCTGCAATGGCTTTGGCCATTCTCAATGGCGTGAGTGAAGATGAACTGCGCAGCGGCATGAAGAGTTTCAGAGGTGTGGACCGCCGTTTTGACTTCAAGGTGAAGAATGAAGAGATGGTGTTCCTCAGTGATTATGCTCATCATCCCAACGAAGTGGAACAGAGCGTGAAGTCTGTTCGTGAATTGTATCAAGACAAGAAGATTGCGGCTATATTTCAGCCACATCTCTACACTCGCACACGTGACTTCTACAAGGAATTTGCCTCAGCCCTTTCACTGCTTGATGTTGTCTATCTTTGTGACATCTACCCTGCTCGTGAATTGCCAATAGAGGGAGTGACCAGCAAACTCATCTATGACAACTTGCGCCCAGGTATAGAGAAGCACCTTATCCACAAAGAGGATATACTTGATGTGGTCAAAAAGAAAGACTTTGACGTGTTGATGTCGTTGGGAGCAGGTGACATAGAGAACTTCGTGCCTCAGATCGCAGCTGTTCTCTCAACGTAAACAGAGAAGAATCTTGAGTTATCAAGACACCTTCTCGGCTGAATGAAATAATAAACTCGCAAACAAGAGAAGATATGAAAGTTGGTAAAATTGTAAAGTTCACCCTCGTAACATTTTTGGTGTTAGGTCTGTTGAGCTATGTGGTTTATGCCATGCTTTTCTTGTCAGGACCTGATGAAGAGGAAAGATGCACATCCATAGAGTTGATGGTAGAGAAGAATTCCGAGTCAGACTTTGTGAATGAGAAAGAAGTGGAAGACATTCTGAAGAATGCCAATGTCTATCCCAAGGGCATGCTGATGAAGGATGTGGACGCAGAACATATAGAAGACGTGTTGAGAAAGAATGAGTTTATAGCCAATGTGGAATGTTACAAGTCGGTGGGCGGACGCTTCCGTATCAAGGTTGAGCAACGCATTCCTGTCATCTTTGTGATTCCAGAGGGCAGGGATGGCTTTTTTGTGGATGCGCAGGGCCATATCATTCCCAACCGCAATAGTGCGACTGATCTTGTGGTGGCCTCAGGCAATATAGACAATGAATATGCCAGCAAAGAATTGGCGGAATTTGGTCAGTTCCTCCAGACAGAAGAGTTCTGGGATAACCAGATAGAGCAGATCTACGTGTCTAAGAACAAGAAAGGGCAACGTGTGGTAGAACTCATACCTCGGGTGGGCGACCAAGTGATATATTTGGGCGTGCTGGATGACTATCAGAAGAAACTTCGCAATCTGCGTCGCTTCTACGACAAGGCAGTGGATAAGGTGGGATGGAATAAATACGCGAGAATCAGTCTCGAATACGAGGGACAGATTATTTGCACAAAGAGATGAGCCTTCATAGACGGCTAAGGATTGTCGTCCTATTCGAACGAGGCAAGTCTTCACCTACGACTAAACCTCAGTCTTCATACAGGACAAAACATGCTTTTCACGGCAGGCAGGTCTGGGTCGTCCCAAATGAAGGAAAGGAAGAGTATTCCGTGAGGGCTTAGATTCACTCATTTTGACAAGAAAAAAATAATATAAGATAACCCTAAAGAATTTACATGATTATATGACTAATTCTGATAAAGATTTCATTGTAGCGATAGAACTTGGTTCATCCAAGATTGCAGGTATCGCTGGTAAGAAAAAGGACGGAACGATGCACATCCTCGCCTATGCTGAGGAGAAGTCGGAGGGCTGTATCAAGAGAGGAGTGGTCTATAATATAGAGAAGACCTATCAGTGCGTCAATAGCATCATCAGTAAGATGGAAAGCGTGCTGAAGACAAAGATTTCTCGTGCTTATGTAGGCATAGGAGGTCAATCCGTTCGTTCTTTCAAGAGCATGATCACTCGTAATCTGCTCACGCAAAGTTATATAACCAACGATGTGATAGATGCCATCCGACAGGAGAGCATAGAGATTCCTTTCAACGAATATGAAGTGCTTGAAAACTATCCACAGGAGTATGTGGTAGATTCCAGTGTGATTGCTGACCCTGTGGGTGTGATGGGCACAAATATCGAAGGAGGATTCCTCAATATTATTGCCAAGTCCAATCTCCGCACCAATATAGAGACTGTGTTTGGCAATGTGGGCATTGGCATTGTCGAAGAACTCATCTCTCCTCTCCAGTTGGCAAACAATGTGCTGACAGATGCGGAGAAGCGTTCGGGATGCGCCTTAGTGGATTTAGGCGCAGACACCACAACGTTGGTTGTCTTCAAAAACAATATTGTGCGCTATCTTGTGACAATTCCGCTTGGATGCAACAACATCAATAAAGACCTCGCCACACTTCCTATTGATGAGACTGAAACCGAAGAGGTGAAACTCAAATATGGAGATGCATGCCAGGAGTTTGAAGTTTCAGAAGAGATGGAACAGCAGACCTACACCACTTCTGATGGTCGTAAGATTGATGTCTCTGTCATCAAAAATGCCGCTGAGGCTCGTATGGGTGAGATCATTGCTAATGTGAACAATCAGATTATCAACTCTGACTATAGTGGAAAACTCTTGGCTGGTCTTGTCATCACGGGTGGTGGTAGCAACATGAAGAATATCACCAAGGCATTTGTCAAGAGCACCAAGATAGACAAGGTGCGTGTGGCAAACAAGGTTAATCAGGTGGTCATCAAGACCTCCAATGCCTCATCTCTCAAGGTCGATGATGTCACAACAGCCACCATCCTCTCCCTTCTCCTTGCAGGCAAAGAGCCTTGTGGCGGTGACGAGATAGGCCGTGCTCCCGATCTCTTTGATATTCAGCAGGCTGAGGCAGAACGTCAAAAGGCAAAAGAGGACGCCGACAAGGTTGCTGCAGAGGAAGCAATAGCAGGCAAGGCATTCGAGGCTATTCTTGACGACATCCGAGAAGCCATAGCCAAAGTCACTCAGCAGGATGAGGACCTCCGCAAGCATCGTCATGACAAGAAAACCCGTCAGCAGTCAAAGCAGATGGCACTCACCATCCTCGATGCCACGATTGGAGAGAAATATGAGAAAGCCGTACAGGCCATCCAAGGCAAAGACAAGTTCAAACTTGCCCTCAAGGGTGGTGCTGATTTGGCTGAAAAACTCAAGGCCGTAGTTGATGAACTGACAGAACATGTAGCTGCTGCCGAGAGAGATTATAGTGCTTGGGGCAAGTTCAAGCGTGCAATCACTGACATTGTGAGTGATGGAGAACAATAATAATTATTAAGAAAAAACCGAATATAGATATGGCTGAGAACGACGAATTTGGAGTATTCAATTTCCAAAAATCCGCCAATAGCATCATCAAGGTGGTAGGTGTTGGTGGTGGAGGTAGCAATGCCGTAAACCACATGTACAACGAAGGTATCCACGATGTGACATTTGTCGTGTGCAATACAGACAACAAGGCTCTGCAAGACTCCCCCGTGCCTGCCAAGATTCAGCTTGGTAGCGAAGGTCTGGGAGCAGGTAACCGTCCTGATCGTGCTCGCAAGGCTACAGAAGAATCTATCGAGTCTATCAAGTCCATGCTCTCAGATGGAACGAAGATGGCATTCATCACTGCAGGTATGGGCGGTGGTACAGGCACTGGTGCTGCACCTCTCATTGCCAAGACTGCCAAGGAGATGGGCATCCTCACCGTGGGCATTGTCACCATCCCATTCCGTTGGGAAGGAAACAGAAAGATTGACCAGGCTCTTGATGGAGTGGAAGAGATGAAGGAAAATGTAGATGCACTGTTGGTCATCAACAATGAGCGTCTGCGTGAGATTTATCAAGACTGCTCCGTGCTCACCGCCTTTGCCAAGGCAGACGACACGCTTTGCAATGCCGCTCGCTCCATTGCTGAGATTATCACCATGCACGGTGTCATCAACCTCGACTTCAATGATGTCAATACAGTCCTCAAGGCAGGAGGCGTGGCAATCATGAGCACAGGCTATGCTGCAGGTGAAGGTCGTGTGACCAAGGCCATCAATGATGCCCTCAACTCACCCCTTCTCAATGACCGTGACATCTTCCATGCAACAAAGATTCTCATTCATATCTGCGAACCAGATGAGAACGACCCTGAAAAGAACGGGCTCATGATGGATGAGATGAACGAGGTACATGAGTTTATGGCTAAAATCAAGCGTGATGATGTGGAAACCAAGTGGGGACTCTCTGTCGATCCTGCTCTCACCGACGAAGTGAAGATAACCATCCTTGCCACAGGCTTTGGTATCAAGGATATAGACTCTGACGAACTTGCCAGTCGTCTCATCTCTCGTGACAAGGAGCAGCAGCAACGTGATGCAGAGAAGGCAGAAGAGGAGGCAGAACGTGCACACCGACGTGAGAACATCTATGGTCCAGACAAGAACCATAGTTCCATTCGCCGCCCCATCTACAGTTATATTTTCAGAGAAGAAGATTTAGACAATGAGGATGTAATTAGTATGGTGGAGACCACCCCTACCTACAAGCGTACCAAAGAGATGCTCCGTCAGCTCACAGACATTGGCACTAACAAGAACAACGCTCCCGAGGCAGGTGTGACCATCAACTTTGGATAGCACATGGGCTCACGGAGTTCATATACCTCCTAAGAAAGACCGCTAAGAGTTTACAATGCTTTTAGCGGTCTTTCTTTTATCGCTCTCATCCCTTCTTGTTTGCCTTTTCCGCAGAATTCGCAGTTCACAGAATGCGGAAAAAGGACATTGTGTGAAAGAAAATTCGTCTAATATTTGTGTAGTTAAAATAACGTGAGTTCGACGAATTCAGAACAAAGCAATCTGTGTGTCAAATGTCCTTTGTACATTGATGCACGGTTTCTTTGGGAACAGGCAATATGCTGCAATGGCGCCCAGTAAGTTGACTAT
>Ga0209510_1001608_pt1 | contig 25201 bp, 16 predicted proteins | sample BiotimSIPDNA_FD_185749 | JGI IMG/M metagenome (GOLD analysis project Ga0209510, IMG submission 185749) | Anaerobic biogas reactor microbial communites from Washington, USA - Biogas_R1 time_0 SIP DNA (SPAdes) (version 2) | ecosystem: Engineered > Bioreactor > Anaerobic > Unclassified | place...
ACCGGTTTGCCATACACCTCTTTTAAATCATTCAGAGCAGGATCACTGGACCGCTTTCCGGCTCTGGTCATAAAGAATGCAACCTGCTTGATCTTGTCTTTATTCTGTAACAGATAGGTTCTTGAAACCGGTGCAATCCCTTTAAATCCCCACAATGGACCACCAATTAATACTACATTGTAACTTTCCGGGTTGTTCTTTATCGGATCGATATCTGTGGGAATTCTTTTCATACCATCTCTTCCACCATAAAGCCAGCCAATCAGACCCGATCGGTTTTTCTTGTCGATGATCTCTTCGATATCGGCTAAATCGTCTCATAGAAACCTTAAATGGAACCTGCTCCTAATGAAAAGTTCTGTCGAGGCTTTTACTTTTCGTATAATGTTTTAAACCACTTGCCCCAGATATGCTATCTGTGATATTTTTCAGTATTGTTGTACTTCATAATCAGCATATCCACCGTTGTTTATCGTCGGTTTAACAGCTTTAATCCGAGAGAATAACCTTGAAAGGATTTCTCCGTGAAATGCTTCGAAATTACCAATTGCAGTGAAAAAAAGCGAAAATCCTGCTATGTTTGGACCAGCTTTCAAAGTAGTCCGGAAGAACTGGATAATATTAAATGCTGGGTACTTAAAGGAGCTTATCTTCAGAAGAACAAATCACAGCTTCTTAAGTGCAGAAAATGCAACTATTATCTGATGATGAATCGTGATCATGGAATTGTAGCTGATACCCGCAGCGATATAGCTACTATTTGTTGCGACGGGGTCATCAATAGCGACAAAACACGCGCCCTGGAAAAAGTATGGGAAACTCTGATGAATAATGGCAAATACAATGTAATATTGGACATTTCTCAGGTGAATAATATCTATTCCTGTGGTCTGGGCTTATTGGTTAAAATGCACAAGGATGCACAGGCAAATAATGGCATGCTTATAGTAACAGGTGTACAAGGTTATGCCCTGGCTATTTTTACCAGCACCAAATTATCCAAACTGCTCTTCATGGCTGCAGACCAGAAAGCTGCTCTTCAATTGTTTGACCTTCAGAAGAAAAAACAGGAAGAGGCCGAAAAAGAGGCTGCTCAAAAAGAAATTGTGGCCGGACCTGCAGAATCTATTAAATCACCCAGAAAACGGATCCCGTGCTGGGATTTTTTTGAAAACCACAATCCAGTCTGTCAAATCAATTGTGATGAATGTCCCAAAAAGATCTCGCCTTCCAGAGATCCCTGCTGGGTTGTAGAAGGACTCATTGAAGGGGTTTCGTTTCAATACATAAATGAAAAATGCGAAAAATGCGATTATTTCCTGAAGTATGGAAAAAGAGTAACCCCCAAAGCTGATTCTAACAACGATAAAAACAGCAGTTCAGGTAAAGAAACATGATTGGAAACATTTGATGGCCCCTATTAAACCCACTTTTCTTTTGGTAATAAATTATCCTGAAAACAATGAGCTTTTTTTCTTCCTTGAGCGATTACCCTGAAAAAAAATCCTGAGGATTGAATCGTTTCATTTTTTGCAATCGCTGTACATCCTACTTATCGGTCCACAATATGCTATTCTGATGAAGCCCCATAGTGCTCAGGAGACTGGTGAAAGTTTAAACTTGAGGTAACATGTTGGTTTATTGCCTGCACGGCGAACACAGTCCGAGGTAACATGTTCCCTTAGGTTTTATATAGAATTCATCCCAAATTTTTCATCAGATAGTAAAGGTTTTATACCTGGCAGTATAATTTGTCTCTTGTCATTTTATAGTATTGTTTATTCTCATTGAAAAGACTTCTCTTCGGAGACTTGTAGAAATGACAATAACAAGGGCTTACCGAAGCAACCAACAGGTTTGCCAGGTCGGGCTTAAACTAAATCCCTGTCTATTGGACAATTTGGGATAAATTTTGAAGTTCTGACACTCTTTAGGAAAAAAGCGCAGATGTTGAAAATGTTCCTGTAATCACCATCACTGTACACACTTTGTACACGAAACATATATCAATAGCAGTCTTTTCCTCTTCCGCTCTTTATATTTTATTGCATAACTCATATAAAAACTGAAGGTGGTTATTATGTCTATCTTTAAAAAGACACTCGTTTTTTCCTTCATTGCCGGGTTGTGTGTATCTACCATTTTTGCTGAACCTGATCCCAATTTCCACATTTATCTGCTTTTCGGGCAATCTAATATGGCTGGTCCATGTAATAACCAGAATGCAACGGCCCAAGCCAGGGATCCCCAACCTGCCGATTGTGACACCACCAGCAGGATAAAAGTCCTTGCATGGGGTGATTGTAATGCAACCTCTTACCCCTGCGGATTTCAATTAAACAGGAGATACGATCAGTGGTATACTGCATTCCCCCCTTACCATAACTGCCATGAAGGGATAGGGCCAGCCGATTACTTTGGAAAGACGCTTCTGGATTCCATCAGACAGGATATTACAATCGGTTTTGTTCCTTGTGCCCTATCCGGTCAAAAAATTGAAGTATTTATGAAAGGAATGAATGCTCCTATAGATGATCATACCCGCCCTACCAATGGTGGAACCAAAATCAGCAGTGGTGGGTATGAATGGATGGTTAAGCGAGCTAAAATTGCCCAACAATCCGGTGTCATCAAGGGGATTCTGCTACATCAGGGTGAAGCCAATTCCGGTGAAAAAGATGCCTGGGTTAACAAAGTCAAAAGCATCGTGGCGGATCTGAAAAATGATCTCAGCTTGGGTGATATTCCATTTATTGCTGGAGAACTCATTCAAGATCCTGCAGCAGATCAAGGTGCGAAACAACTCAACCCTTATGTAAATAAACTTCCAAACGAGATCCCTAACTGTGGTGTAGCTTCCTCACAAGGGTTTAAACTCAGACCTGGAGATACCTGGAGACTTCATTTCGCCTGTGATGGTGTCCGTGAATTTGGCAGACGTTATGCTATGGAGTTTTTAAGACTTGCAGATACCATCCTGGTTCCCAGAAGAATAGACAGCACCAGAGTTATTTATCCCAGTATAGAAAAATATCAAAAGATAATGAACTCTACTGAAGGAGTAGTGCATATCTACACCCTCGATGGGCATCTTCTGCATTCTTTTAAAAAAACAAGTGTCCAGAATGCCATGGCTTCGGTGAAAGCTAAAGGGGTTTTTCTAGTTTCAAGAAAGCTGGAAAACGGTAAAAGTATCATTACACCTTTTGTCAGACAATAACCCGGAGTTAAAACAGGTTATTCCTTCCATTTTCTATTGAATTGACCAAAAGCCTGTGATTTTGCAGGCTTTTTTATTTTCTCTCCCCGGGCCAGGTTCCAAATCACAAGCACCAAATCCTGAAAAAATTCCAATAACCAATTATTGAAAATCCAAACAAGAAAGAAGCAGACAAAGACCCATATCCTGTTTCGGATTTCGGATTTTCCTATTCCAGTTCCTGTTTCGGATTTGATTTGATATTTCTTTTACTGTTATTTGCAGATCAGATAAAAAAAGGATGTACTTACCGCAAATTTTTTGAAAGCGACATTAGAATTGCGAAGAATGCTGTCGATACGGTTATGATCGAAACCAAAATGTGTTACATATCCGCTGCAATCACATCGGAATCGCGATATGCTTTTTCCAGATAACAATGTAAACAGGTACTTAAAATAAACAGGCTTTCCATTTTCCAGCTCTTTTAGATCAAAGGAATAAAAGATCGTTTTAATGAGAAACTTACAAAGGCCTATTAAACCGGTCTCCACAGGAACGGATATCAGAAGTACCCCATCGATGTCTGTTAAATTAATCAGATTAGTTATAGCGTTCTCCAGATTCCCTACATGCTCCAGAGTTTCGAAACAGGTAACGAGTTTGAATTTCTTTTCTATGGTATTCACTACATTCAAGTCAATAAAGTTGAATGCAATATTAGGGTATCTTTCGCTGGCAATTTTCAGATGATCTCTATTATGATCAAAACCGGTTGCATCTGATATGCCGTATTTCGATACAATTTTATTGGTAACAAAACCATTACTGCAACCTACATCGAGGTATGGTTCTTTTATCTTGAAAGCAGCCACTATTTTCATTATCTGCTTTAAGCGAATTATATGCGGTATATTTTTCAGCTTCTTTTCTCTGTATGTCGAAGAATGATCATAAAGCGGCATTGTTCACCCTGGCAGATTAATAGTTCATGATAGTGTGATTTTCCTGAAGTTTACTTTTTGCCGGTTTAAAAAGGCTTATCCATATCTTTCCCGGAAGGTAAAAGTTCAAAGCTAAAAAGAATCATCTTCCGAGTTATCTTTTGTAGTGTAGCCACTTTGCTTATCGGACCGACTGTGCCATTTTTTTAATACTTTCAATCTCTTCTCCGTCTCTTCCTTCTATTGCGGACTACTGTGGAAGCCAGGTGCTAAGATAGCGGTTTCTTTTCTGAATATTATTCAGATAGCCATTTTAATTTGAAATTATAGGGTCAGAGTGGGGTGTTGGTCAATGAGGAAAACAGTTGTAAAAACGGTTAATTAACGTTTGATGGATACGAGCACGCTGAAATCAAACCCGCCCAGAAGATTGAAATTACTAGTACCGCTGGACTCGTTGGAGAGATAGCAAGCCTGTAAGGGCTGGCAAAACGAATCAGTTCGTCGCTTCCGAAGAAATCCACCATTTCGTAGAAACCTTTCTGAATGTGTTACCCTGTTCTCAGATCTATAAGCTGCCTTGCCCACCGCGAGCAAATTATCGATTTTGTTTCTTATCCATTAATTCTGGCACAGATTGTGCTGAAAGTGTGGCGCAAAAATAATTTGAGAATTGAGATTTATGATTTTTGATTTAGGAAAAGACAGGAAATCGGATTTGAAGTCTGGAGTGCAGCGGTGAGAAATAGGAATGGCCAGGAATAATGAATCAACCTATTATAAACAATCCTCATGATAAATTTTTCAAGGAGGCATTCAGCCATATTGAGTTGGTAAAAAGTTTTATCAAAACATATCTTCAGCCCCGTATCAATTTTCAGATTAACCTGGATGAACTTCAGTTGTTTCAGAACGATTCGGTCGACAGCTCCTTAAAAGAATCCTTTTCGGACATTGTCTATAAAACTGAAATTATTCCAGAAAAGATTCCTGTATACCTGTTGTTTGAACACAAGAGTTATCCTGATTCGCAAATAGGTATACAGATGGAAAAATACAGACACATGCTAATAGAGAATTTGATCAAATCTCATTCAGGTAATGTCTTCTTTGTTATCCCCATAATTATATACAATGGTGAAAGAATCTGTGATTTTTCCACTTACCTGTCTTCATACAGTGAATTAAATGTCCGCATCGATTCAAAATATGAAGAGAGCTTAAACTGTGAGTTTTTTGATGTTTCCCATATACCGGATAACCAGATCAGAGGCTCTGCATTCCTGAGAATAGTTTTCTTTGCCATGAAATATGTTCATTCTCCGCAGATACTGAATAAACTGGATGAAATTTGCGTACTTTTTAAGGAAATGTCCAAGAAGGTAGACGTAAAAAACTTTTTTGACACATTTTCGCTTTATGTTCAAAATGCTGCACCTAAAAATCTTATAGAGCAATCGGTAAAAAAGATTAAAAGTTGGGAAAGGAGAAAAAATATGCCTGAAGTTTCAAGGGTTTTCCAAAGCATAAGGGATGAAGGTTGGCGAAAAGGTATGGAGGAGGGTGAGACAAAGGGTAAGAAAGAAGGTAAGATAGAGGGTAAGATAGAAGGTAAGTTAGAAGATGCTCAACGCATGCTTCAGAAAGGAATGAGTAAGGAGCTTATTCTGGAGATAACCGGCTTGCCTTTTGAAAAAATAGTTGAGCTGGAAAAAAGCATTGAAAAGAATGAAAATGGTTGATCCAAATCCGTTGCGATTTAGGAAAATTGTCGTTTTCTTTAAAACCTTAGGCAGCAGATTCTGGCATCTGTTGTGGTAACAGCCGGATCTGATAGGGATTGCTAAAACGTTCACGGTATAAATCTTGACACCAGCTACCAATTAAGACAAATTCATCGAGTAGACCTTCTTCATAAAAGCTCTTAAAAACAGAGTACAGTAAATCAAATTTTACCACGAAGCACCTTTTTAATTTCGTTCATGTCATTAAGAACTTTTTTTAATGATTCCTCATTTTTTTTACGTTTATCAATCGAGTCTAATACTGAAGCGGCCTTTTTGCTATGAAGGCAGCCGATATATTCCTGGACAACTCTTTTACCGATACGTCGCTGCAGATAAAGATACTCGTTATTACCAATCTGCTTAACTTTTGGTGATCCTCTAACTTCTGCAGCAATGGCTTTTTTATAAATGTTTTCTGCCTGGATAAGCCTATCGTATTCCTCTTTCAAAATATGGAAAACGATACTCATAAATTACCTCTTTAGCTGAATATATTTATATTAACCTACACTGTATATAATATGCGGCTATGTAGGGTAAAAATCTCGTTAATTTTTGAATAAAAGCAGATTCATTGATTTTATTTTTAAAAAATCCAGCTTTAAAATTGTAATGGGAAATTGAGGCCAACCAAAAAAATTTTAGATTTATGTTTTTTGATTTAGGAAAAGATAAGAAATAAGATTTGAGATATCTCTGGGCCCCTTGCAATTGATCCGAAAAATTGGAGGGTTGAGTAATGAGAAAACTGAACTGATTAAAAGAGAGGTCAATGAAAGTTAACTGGGTTTCAGGCAGGTTTTCCTTTTTAAAGGTAACACTACCGTCCATCCCTTTTCCTATTCTATTACTTTGTTATCCGTTATCCGTTATCCGTTATCCGTTATTCCGTTATTCCGTTATTCCGTTATTCCGTTATTCCGTTATTCCGTTATCCGTTATTCGATATTCGATATTCGATATTCGATATTCATTCTTCATTCTCCCAATCTCCTCCCCTCAACCTTCCGATTCCCCGGAATTCCCACCTGCAAATAACTATACACTCCATTTGTAAGCTTTCCTTCTTCCCACACCGGTTCATAATAGAAATTCAGGTTTATCCAGGGGAAAGGAGAATATTCTGCGGCCAGGATCGCAGAAACAATTCTTTTGCTGTTTTGGGGCCAATAAGGTACATGATCCAGATCCGGCTTTCCATCAGCGTACCAGTCATCTTCGATTCTGCCGTTCCCTTTGATCCAGTAATTAAGCTCGGTTCTGCCCCTTATATTATAGGGAAGATTAAAAGCTGCATGGATAGTAAAAAGGTCCATATCATTACCCCATGGCCAGCCCATCGATTCGCCCCAATGAGAGTGACGGCTTAGAACCCGGGAGTGGGAATAAACATATCTGGCCAGGTGAGTGTATTCAAATCCAGTCTGAATTAGAGGACCTTTACCATAATAGGCAGTGCCCAGTTGAAATGCATATTTGTTGGGATTTCCAGCATCTTCAAATACGGTTATGTCATCATTGAGGAATTCACCATAAAAACGGAACCGATTTACAAGAACGTTAAAATCCATCCCTCCCAAAAGATTGGAATTGTTGGTACCGCTGGACTCGTTAGAGAGATAGTAGACCTGCAAGGGGTTAGCGAAACGGATCAGTTCGTTGCTTCCGAAGAAATCTACCAGTTCATAGAAACCTATCTGAACATGTTTCCCTATTCTCAGATCCAGACGTTGCCCTGCCCCGTAGCGCGGCAAATTGGTTCTCAAATCGAGTTTTGTTTCTTTAACCACAGTTACATCTTTAAAGGACAGTTCTTTTCTATAAAAAGTCTCATCATCATAACCGCACAAGAAGGCTGTAGCCCCAATGATAGAGCCAAAATTGAGATTTATGTTGTAGAAATAGAATGGTGAGTAGGCAGTTCCGGAGAGACCGAGAGTGCCCTTGTAGCCTGGCCCCCATCGAAGTTTCATTTTACCTGAAGAAATTGTAAGGAATTTGATTTGCGACTGAAGGTAGGCTTCTGGAAGATTGAAGCGGAAATCCAACGCCCCTTCGATGGGCTTTTGGCCATCTTTCTTGATAAATCGTTCAAATTTAATGTCTTGGGCCGGAAAACCGATCCGGTCCTGAGTAGTATAGGCATCAGCGGAAATAACTGCGCTTATTATCGGAGAGTTATAGGTGACATTTCCAGAAATGACTCCAAAGAGATTATAGTCTTTATACTGTTCGTATCCCAGAATTGCTGCCAGATTAACTCCCAGAGATTGCTCTTTGGTGAGGAGCTCAAGGTTAAAGCGATCGGATGAAGGAGTTTTGAAATTAGAATACCAGAAGACTTTTTGGGTATCACTTAGAGACTCATTAATTTCCATGAGCGATTGGTAGGAGAGCTCGAAGCGATTGGATTTTGAGAAGGGGGGAGTTGCCATTGTCTCTGAATTAAGAAAAAAAACAGTTGCAAGACAGATAAGTGGTTTTAAATTCCGGTAAAAAGAGCAGGCGCGAATCAAAGTATCTCCAATCAAAGAAGAATTATGGTTGTTTATTTTCTATTAAGGACAAAATATCCACCGGTTTTTTTACTTCCCCGGTACTCTATGAAATTCATTTTTTTTAGTTTCGAAATCCACCTTTCCACTGTTTTTTTGGGTGAAAGAAGAATTTCTGCCATTTCCGGGATACGATGGGTAACGGCATTGAGCAGAATCTCTCGCAAAACAGTTACAGGATGTGATTCAATTACTTCTTTGCCACAGGTTAATTGGAATCCAACTGTTTCTGACTCACCTTGGTTGATAAATTGAATAATGGATTGATTCATAATTTGATTGTTGATTGAAATTTGTACTTCACAGCTTCTGCATTTTGCGGTTACTTATAATTTAATATTGTTCTGTACATGTTATCAGTTCTATTTTTTTACAATTAGACATTTAATTTGGATTTAGCTGAGTGTAAGCACTCGGTAATGACCGTTGCTCACAATCACAAAGTGATATTCCAGGGAAGATACTGCTCCAAGAAGGAAGCTAGAGAGCGAATATTTTCTTTTTTTACACTAAATTTTAAAACTGGGTTATTTTCCACAGGGTATAAGGGACTTTGGGAAGAATTAAATGACAGGCTGGTTTAATAAGGTTCCTCCGTCCCCTTGGAAAAGAAACAAAATGAAAATAGGTTTGGCCTTCGGTGGATAAAAAGAGCTTTGTGCACTGATTTGGTGATCATAGCGATGGGCTATGGTGTAGTGTACTCTCAAAAAACATGTAATCCTATCACAGAAATAATTGAAATCATACCAATAAGAGCTTTCAAAAGTTATTTCTTAAACATCATACTTCTTAATAAATTGTCGTATGCATAAAAAACAATCGATTTAAAGTCCTTGACTTTCACCCAAACAAATAACAACCCTCCTTACATAGAACAAACATCTTCTTTCATTTTACCCTCTTTAATGCATCCTCTATCATCGAATCTATCCGACGTTCCTGAAAAGTATCTGCTAACATCTTCAACTTTCTTGCAAAAGGGACATATTTTTTACCCAATTTTTCGATATGCTGAGCTCTTTTACTCAGTTGAAGCATATCCCCCCGCAGAATTAATTCATGAAGGATATTAAGTTCTTCTACCGGTGGTATAGTAAAAGGTTCAAGGTTTTCCCCTTCATCTTTCTCTTCATATACCCATTCAATATGCATTTGTTTTTTAATAATGCCTGCTAGTTTCTCCAGATTAATAGGTTTTGGCAAAAAATCATCAAATCCAGCTTTTTTATACTGCTCATCTTCCAGATCAGCCATACTTGCCGAAGTTGCTATCATGAAAATATTTGAAAAAGCGGGTATTTTTCTCAATTTTAGAGCAGTATCAAATCCGCTCATGCCAGGCATAAGTAAGTCCATCACAATTATATCAGGCTTAATATTCTGTGCAAGTGATATCGCCTGAATACCATTTTCGGCTTCTGATATCTCAAAACCCAATTGCGAGAACCACTCGGTGAGCACCTGACGATTTGTCTGTCGATCATCGACAATCAATACCTTTTTACGTGCCCCTTTATAACCGATAATATTTTTTTCAGTTGTTTTAAATGGAACCGAGACATCTGTAGTTGAAAAAGTGAGATCAAACCAGAACCTGCTCCCTTTTCCCAATTCACTTTCGACAAAGATATCACCGCCCATCATTTGCACTAATTGACGACTTATAGATAACCCCAATCCAACACCTTCGGCTGCTCTGATATCTCTGGCCTGTTCGAATGGTGCAAATATTTTTCCCAATTGTTCATGATGTATACCTGTACCGGTGTCTTTTACCTCAAAGCGAATGGCACACTTTCTATTATTTATTTCAACGGTTTCCTCACCGGATAAAACTGACACACGACACAGGACATAACCCGAATCTGTAAATTTGATTGCATTTCCCAACAGATTCAGTAATATCTGGCGAAGCCGGGTTTCATCAGCAATAATACCTTGCGGTAATTTCGGATCAATTTGAAAATTGACCGATATCTGTTTTGATTCAGCTTTAATACGGATGACATCTCTAATAGAATCCAGAAAAAGCAACAGATCTATTCCGGCTGGATGCAACTCAAATTTATTAGCTTCGATTCTGGACAAATCAAGAATATCTGAAATAAGTGTCAATAGATGTTCCCCGCTGCTTTTCATTATTTCAATACCGTTTTTTTGATGCTCATTAAGTGTAGCATCCCTTTTGAAAATCTGAGCATATCCCAAAATCGCATTAAGTGGAGTACGCAGTTCATGACTCATACTGGCCAGAAAGCGACTCTTTGCTTTATTTGCTGCTTCAGCAACTTCTTTTGCATCCTGGAGTTGTTTATTGGCATCAGATAATTCCTTCGTTCGTTTTTTAACAAGATCTTCCAGGTGTTCCCGGTATTTTTTCAACTCCTCTTCAGCCCTTTTTCGCTCATCGATGTCAATAAGAACTCCTGCAATTCTTGCTATCCTGCCATCTTTATCACGTAATGTAACAAAACCCTGAATTAACACCCATCGATAGCCATCTTTTGCATACTTGAACCGGATTTCATATTTTTTTTTACCAATATCCGATTGAGCAAACTTTACATTATCAATTATTTTACAGATTTTTTCCTGATCATCAGGGTATATAATTTTAATCAATTCATCAAAACCGACGTATTCTTTTTTGGGCTCATAACCAAGAGCAGTAAAACTATTGGGCGTTACATACCAGGTATTATTGACAAGATCCCAGTCCCATATACCAATTTTAGCAGATTCCAGAGTCATTCTCAGTCGCTTTTCCGATTCTCTAAGCTTCTCTTCAGTTAGTTTCCGCTGTGTGATATCGGTCAGCATTGCAAAAGATCCTTTATATTTATTTTTGCTGTCAAAAATTGGTGTAGATGAAACAAGCGCCCAGATTAGTTTTCCGTTTTTATGACGATACTGGCGTTCATATATCTCAGAAATACCTTGTTCACGCTTTGTATTTCTTTCTATAAAATCAAATCGATCTTCTTCAGGAATGAACTCTTCAAGAGACCGGTTAATAATCTCTTCTACATTGTATCCGAGCATCTCAGCAGCTCTTGTATTGACAAAAATAGCCACATTATTCTCATCCAACATCCAGATTCCTTCATTGGTGGTATCAACAATCCTGCGATATTTTTCTTCGCTCTCCTGAAGATTGCGGAATATCAATAGGCTTGTCAGACCATCGGAAAGCCTCCTTCCAATTTCCTGAAACAGATTTTTCTCTTGTTCTGTCCAAACCCGTGGATAAGACTGCTGGTCTAATGTCAATTCCCATGGTTTTCCAACCTTTGGAAACACTGCCATGGAAATCTGACTCTGAACCTTAAACTTATTTGTGAACTCTTTATGCAGTATATAATCCGCACCTGATATTACAGGCCTGTCGCCGGCATCAAGCAACAATTTGAAGATGTCTGCAACTATTTTGCTGGTTGGTACAACAAGTTTGTTAAGATAGACTTTTCCGTAAAATCCGGGTTTTGCACGTTCCATTGGAATTTGCCATGTAGGAGTATGGGGATCACAAGGATATATAAGAACAGCTTGCTCTGCATCAAATATTGAAAGCATTGTATCAAGGACATCGCTCATCATCTGCTCTATATCATTGGTCCCGCGAATTACCTTATTTATACGATCCATGCTTTTAAAGAAGTGAATTGTGTCAAGATGCTCCTGCTCAGCAGACTTACGATCATGAATATCAAGACGTATCCCGGTCATACGAGTAACTAATCCATTTTGATCACGTTCAAAACCAAATCCTTTCGATTGAATCCATCTATAAGTACCGTCAGCCTGTCGAAACCGTGCATCATACTTATATTCTTTAAAGTTTCGCGATAAAGCTTTTTCAAATTGTTTATTTACATGATCCAGGTCTTGCGGATGTACCCGATCGAGCCAGTCTTTTTTATGTGTCGGCGTTTCTTTTGGTTCATATCCCAGCATTGTATAATAAGCTGGAGTAGCATAAATCAGATCCTTTTTAATATCCCACTCCCAAATACCAATATGCCCGGCTTCTAAAGTTATTCTTAACTGCTCCTCCTTCTTCCTAAGTTTTTCTTCTGTTTCTTTTCTCTGAGTAATATCAGTAAGCATCCCCAAAGCACCTTTGTAATTTTTTTTCTCATCTATGATCGGAGAAGTAGATATCAAAAACCACACCTTGTGTCCATTTTTATGGCGAAGAGGTTTTTCATCAATCACCGAAATTCCATTCTTCAGCTTATTTTTACTTTCAATAAAATCTTTAATATCCTCTTTAAATAAAAAATGGGTATTGGGTTGACCCATCAACTCTTCAATCTGATACCCCAGCATCTCAGCCATTCGATTATTTACAAAAGTGGTTATATTATTCTGGTCTATCATCCAGATACCCTCAATAGTGGTGTCAACAATCCGTCGGTATTTTTCTTCACTCGCCTTCAATTCTTCGAACTGTTTCTGTAATAGTGGATAATAGCTCTTTTTTATCGATTTTTCACCTAAACCGATAATCTGTTTCAAGCGAGCGTTTCTTTCCGATTCGGCTTCAAAGTGCTCGTTCATAAATATTCTCAATATCTTTCAGTGATGGCGCTCTGGGGTTGGTGACAAGACATGGATCGTTTAATACATGGCGGGCCAACAAAGGTATATCCTCTTTTGTTACACCCATTTCGCTTAACGATTGAGAAATGCCTATGCTTTTCTTGAATGAGATCAAATTCTCTTGTATTTTACTTTTCTTCTGGACATAAGAAAGGCCATTGAGATCTAATCCCAATGCCTCAGCTACACGGAAATACTGCTCGGAAGCACTTTCAAAATTAAAATCGAAAACATAATCAAGCATAATACCATTACATAATCCATGACTCAAATCATAATAGCCGCCGAGGCTGTGCGCCATTGAATGTACCATACCAAGACTTGCATTAGAAAAGGCAATTCCTGCAAGCAGACATCCTAGCGACATTGAATCCCGGAATTCCATATCTAAAGGGTATTCAATGGCATTCTTTAGATTTTTCCTTATAATGCGTATAGCTTCCAAAGCCAGCAAATCGGTTATCATAGAACTTGCAATAGAAACACAAGCCTCAATCGCATGAACCAAAGCATCCATACCTGAATATGCTGTGATATTTTCCGGCATGGTGGTAGTTGTCACAGGGTCGATCAGTGCCACATCGGGTACAATTGCTTTGCTTATTATAGCAATTTTTACTCTTCTGGCTGTATCGGTTATAATTGCAAATTGAGATATATCAGCAGATGAACCAGCGGTTGTTGGAATACAGATAAGAGGAGGTGTTGGAATGAGGACTTTATCAACGCCTTCAAATGCTAATATATGTTCATTGTTATTGGATACAATTCCTACTCCCTTTGCGCAATCCATTGGACTTCCTCCACCCACAACCACAATTACATCGCACTGTTCATGAAGATATTTTTCAGCTCCTGCCATCACTTCGAAGTCCCTTGGATTAGGGGTAATATCCGAAAAAATCACATGATTAATGCCAGCCTTTTCTAAACTCATCTGTACTTTTTTTGCCCAGCCACAGCTAATGACTCCTGGATCAGTTACCAGAAATACTTTTTTTGCACCAAAATTTCCTGCATATTGCCCAGCCAGATTCAGGGAACCTTCGCCTATTACAAATTCAGGAACAACAAATTTCCTTGGCTCCATACTTTTACTTCCTTAATTAAAATTGAAATCAATAAACTGGGGAAAAGTCAGAAAAAAAATGTCTTTTCATGAGAAAAAAGAAATCAACATGAATATAAAGTGCAAAATATTTTCCAAAGATTTTGGCCCTAAATTCCCATCAGAAGATTTAAGATCGGAAGGGGGCTAAGCCTTCGAGATCTAGCCCATACATTGGTATTAAGGAATCTTAAAGTTCCCCCATAGGAGATCTATGCGGCTAATTAGAACCGGCAATTTCGAAAGAATAAAAAGAATGTTATTTAAAATTATCGCAAATCAATAATAAGAAGCTTTTACCAGGTCAACGGGATATTCGATATTTATTTACCATAGATATAAGATCGTTCACATCAAAAGGTTTTTCAATGAAATCGTCAGCGCCCATTTTTTCAGCTATCTCGCGGTCTTTTAACTGTGTCGCAGCAGTCATAAAAATCACCACGGAATCCGGATTTTTCTGTTTGATTTTTTTACACACATCCCATCCATCGATATCTGGTAAACGAATATCCAGAAGTACAATCGAAGGATTCAGAGATTCAAACATTTCGATTCCCTCTTGACCGGTAGTTGCGATACTACATTTTATTTTTCTCATCATTAAATTAAACTTTACAAGCTCTCCAATTATTACCTCATCTTCAATAACCAGCACTGTATCATTCATCACAGATCTCCTTAGGGAGAGTAAAATAAAAAGTAGCGCCCTCTCCATACATTGATTCAACCCAGATCTGCCCTCCCTGTGAAGCAATAATCTTTGAAGCAATTGATAAACCCAGGCCAGAACCAATGCTGCGTTTTTTTTCATCTCGAATTCTATAGAATTTATCGAATATTTTTTTCTGTTCCTCAGGTTTTATCCCAGGTCCGGTATCAGAAATTCCAACTCGTATAAAATCTTCTGTTTCATTGACATTAATAGTAATTTTTCCGTTTTCATTAACGTAACGCAATGCATTATCGAGAATGTTGCGAATGACCTGTCCGGTTTGATCCTTATTTCCTACTGCTCTGCAGTTTTTGCTGATTGCATTGTGAACTACCAACGGAAAATTTGCAGGTAAATTAAGTGCACTTATAACCTCATTTATGACATCTGAGATATCAAATGGTTCCGTCTTAAATCTGAAATTTCTGGTTTCGATTTTAGAAATATCCAGCAGATTTCCAATCAGGGATGCAAGTCTTTTTGATTCAGATACGATTACGGACAAGATGTCGGCCCGTGTTGAATTATCCAAATGCAGATCAGAAGCAGCAAGGGTCTGAGCATATCCAAGTATGCTTGTCAATGGGGTTCTTAACTCGTGTGAAGCAAGAGCGACAAATTCTGTTTTGATATCATCAATTTTTCTGAGTTCACTATTAGCTTTCTGCAGTTCGACATTTGTAAGACGTAACCGCTCTGCTATTTTTGATAATTCTTCAGTCCGGATACCAATCCGATGCTCCAATTCCTCGTTGAGTTTTTTCAACTCGCTTTGGGCAGCTTTTCTTGTGCTAATCTCTTTATTTAACTGAGCGTTTATCTTTTCTAAATGACTGGCCTGAATTTCCAATTGCTTTTTCTGGTTTACAATCTGCAAGTGAGTCTTTATCCGGGCCAGTACTTCCTCATATTCAATCGGCTTGGTTATATAATCCACACCACCCAATTCAAATCCTTTTACTTTATCCTCTACTCCTGTGAGCGCCGTCATAAATATCACTGGAATAGACCTAGTCGATTCATCTGCTTTCAGTCTCCTGCAAGTTTCAAATCCATCCATATCAGGCATGAGTATGTCTAAAAGAATCAGATCCGGCTTAAATCTTTTGGCGCGCCATAGCCCACCCTCACCTGTCTGGGAAACAATTACGGTAAAACCACATTTCATCAAATAATCGCCAATTACAGCTAGATTTTTAGGCTGATCATCTATTATCAGAATTGTTGCAGATGTAGAATGACTGGTTGAGTCTGTATTAAATTCATTATTCATTATAACACGGTATACTACCGGTTTGTATTATGAAAATTAACCTCAGCATGCAAAAAGCAATTTTCAAATATTGGCCTATTGTTGATATCAAGCATTTCCCATGCCAAAGGTTATGGATAACATCATAAAAATTGAATTGGTGATAAAGTTTGCTCCGTCCCCAAGGGGAAAGGCAGATTCCACTCGGAGGATTATTTGGTACTTATCTTTAGAAAAGTACGCATCAGAATTTTATGCAACGATAAGAATATCAATCCTTTTGTTGCATGCTGGGTTGCACTTAGGTAAGTTATCAAGTTTGCTCCGTCCCCAAAGCTGTCGGCAGCTCAATTAATAGCAAAACCCGATAGAAACTTCCATCCCCATAAAAAAGAACTGTTTGAAAAAACTGCTCCCCTTACCTGCAGGTTAGGGACAATTTGGGTTAAAGAGACATAGAGAAAATTTACCGTATCCTGAGATATGGTCTGGTGAACTACAATTCAGATTTCCTGATCTTAAAACTGTACTTCAATTAGTCCCTAATATGAGGATTGTCTCATTCATTAGGGTGTTTTTTATCTGAAAAAAAAGGAACCCTACTCTTGAGGTTCCCAAATTTTAGCAGACAATGAGGATTTGTATACACTTACTATACTCAAATTTTTGCTAAAAAAACTGACTAATTCAGAACCTGCACTTTCCTGATAACCTGTTCTCCCTGAGCACTTTTAAAATGCACCAGAAACAACCCATTACTTAAAGGATTCCACTGATAATACGTTTTACCTCTCTCAGAAAAGCTGCTTACTACTTTTCCCTGAATATTAATAATGCTTACCTGATAATCTTTTTCAAAAGGTATCCTTAACCTGAATGGGCCGACATGGCACACACTGCCTCTTTTTAATATTTCCCTGTTTTTTACACCTGCACCTTCAGAGTTGGGATCATCTCTTCCGGGAGAACCATGTACCGCCTGTGATGCTACCCAGTTTTTTCCATCATTCTGATCAAGTTTAGCATTGGCATGGATAGGTACCAGTGACCTGCCGGTCTTATCCGGTTCATCGGGCCAGGGTGTCACATCTTTATAGGTAACCGAATATATTACTGCCCCGGATGGGTCAAGTATTTCAAGTTTCTCACCACTGTTTGACAGTTGATCCCTGTACTCTCCATGAGGAACAAATCCATACCTGCTTTTGAATTTTGCTCTGGAAGAGGCAATAACAAAGAATTTACCAGGCTCGAGAATTGTACCGGGCTCAAAAGAAAATGAAATACCGCTGCCAAAACTCAAGCCGGTCAGGTTTAAGGCTGCTTCTCCGGTATTTTTTAATTCAATAAATTCATATAAGCTGCCTGGATTCTTCTCATTGTCAATTGGCTTATAATGAATCTCGGTGATTCTCAGACCGCTATATTCCTGAGGTATGACTATCAGTAAATCCCGCAGCGCACTCCATTCACTCTCGTTTCGGATACGGGCATTGATAAGAGTAGTTGTATTGATAGTAATTGTTACAGAACTGGCGCTTTTTTTTGACGCCGGATTTTCACCACCTCCAGGTGAACGGGGATCGTCACCATCGGTTGTATAAATAATGTTTCCCGAACTGTTGGGGTTTGTTATTGTCAACTGGTATCCTGAAGAGCCGCTTATTTTGCGAACTATAATGGTTTGTCCAGCAGAAAAAACCGGTGGTTCGATCGATGGGTAAAGACTGTCCTCCCTTAATTGCCCTACAACTATTTCAGTGCGCTTTGGCATGTATTCATTATAGATTCTCTCAAGTTCAGGAATCCAGTCATCATCTTTTGTGCGGGCCGTATCAACTTTTGAATCACCCCATCTCGCCGATTCTGCAATTATTGCCTTTTCAATCTGAGCAGCTCTGGCCTGATAACGGCTTTTTGACTGTTCAGGACAAAAAACTCCCTTGTTGAAAAAATGTCTGAAAACGTGATCTGCAAATCGCATCCTGTAATCGCTGTTTTCGCAAAGTGCCTGATGAATCCGCTGAGGATTAAAAAACCGGATATCATCGGATAAGTCAAATGGCCCTGTTCTGTCAACTTCGAGGGCCGGAATAGCAGTATCACGCACATTAACCTTGAAGTCTACCATGGTGTGCTCGCCATCATGACTCAACCATTTAAATCCATCGGGTCTGACCCGATTGAAAATGGCCTGTAAATTATTGGTCCGTTGAGGCTCAGAAAACGCATAGGTAGGGGAATCAAAGTTTCCGGTGTAAAATGTTATCAGCATGTAATCTATAAGATTGTCTACATCCAGAAGTTTTTCGTATGATGGATTTACTGTTTTACCATCAGGCTCCAACCCCTGTACCATGTAATAGTCAGAGTTTTGGCTGAATCCAGCAAGGGTTTTTGTCCAAAGCCGCTGGGCTGCGTCGATTGTACCATCATCGACTTCCACCGTTTTATCTCTGTCCGAACCCATTGTATAATCATTAACCGTACTTAAAACATCATAATCCTGATAATCTCCACCCATATAGGACTCTGCATATCGATTGTCTGCCTGTTCCTGTGTCTGATAAATTCCCCAGTACATTCCGTTAAGATATAGATGATAGTATCTGCTTCTTGTATAATAATGCCCCATATCCCTTTGAGTATCCCTGCAGTAAACATCCTTGATCATCGTACACTGGGCACCTTCGGTGGATTTGTAGCTCCACGAATAATTCTGGGAAGTTCGCAAGCTGATTTTGTCAAACTCAGATACCCCTTCATCCTCAAACATGGGATAGCGGAGCTTAGATGCACCATATTTTTCACGGAAAAAGAGTCGGAAAGAATGTTTCGGACAATCCGCATGCCTGCTCCAGCCACCACGGATTCGAATGCCACAAGGTATTGAAAAGCCAAATGAGCCATCAGGATTAATCAGCTCTGCGTAACCGAAACGTTCCCATTCAATTCCGGTTTTTAATGCGTTATGATAGATTCCACGGGTTTTATCAAAAAGGCTGTCCATATCCAGAACTAACGATATACTTGGAATGTCTAACAGAGCTTCTTCAAAAGCGCCTTCATATCGGGGATCGTAAACAACAGTTGAATCCATCTCATAATCGTATACCTGATCCATTGCAAAGCCGCCTTTTCTAGTCGGCTCAGGCCAGGGAGGCCCGGGATATTGCTGTGTCAAAACTTCATTTATAAATATGTAAGTCTTGGTAATCAGGGTACTTGTGTCTTTCGACAGTACTGCAACCGCTCGGAGTACAACTGCCGGAGTAGCTGTACGCCCTTCAGTGCTGCGTGGATCTATCAGGACCGAAACCGGTGAAGCAGCGGTATTCATGGTTGCTGAATATCTTGGGTCACTGCAATCCAGTGTATATTGTATTGTTGCCCCTTGTGATCCGCATGACAGCCTGAGAGTGAATGCAGAATCATAAAATCCATGATCCACATCCACTGACACTGGAGATACAGCCGCCAAAGAATACTGTGCCAGCACTATAAATATCAGGTATATAATTTTAATTCTAAACTTAAGAATCTGTAGCATGGTACTTGTTCCTATTGAAAGATCAATTTTTTGGGGTAATAATATTTGCATCTTTTTACACGTACAAAAAATTGTTTAACATTTAATTTCTGCTTTCTATGATTAGTGCATCCAGGTTTCCAAAGAGGTCATTTTTTTTCAGATGTCAGATCGTTTCCGAGTTAACATACACCTCTCATTATGTTAAGATTATACCCTATATATTATACCAGCAGTCCGGTTAATTAAACAAAAGAATTCTTTATAACGTGGCTAAAATATTCAAATAAATTCATAATCTCAAGCAGCAAATCTTAAACAAATTCCAATAATCAATCAAGTTTCAAACAAAAGAAGAATCCCGTTTTTGTCGAATTTTGAACCTCAGATTTCTAATTTGTTCACTCCTTTTTCTGCTTGGAATTTAAAGCATTTAATTTGGATTTTGTGATTTGTAATTTGTGATTAATTTAAGATACAGTGATATTATGAAAAGTTAACCGGAACAACTGATATCATACATATAATTAAAAAACAGGGAATTTGTTTTTCCCTGCAGAGCGCTCGCAGTGGAGCGCTCAAAAAGGAGGAATTAACAGCAGATTAAAAAATTGAAATGACCTGTCGCATTGCAGTGTTATTATTCTTTCCGTGTACCGAAAGAATATAACAGCCACTTTCCAATGAGGATAAGTCGAGCAGACAATTCTGTTTTCCGGTGATATTTAGTTTTTTAGCTAATTGCCCCTGCAGGGTGGTTAAGGTAACATAGTTTTCATTCGAGATTCCGGACAGCTCCAGTTTACGATTCTTTAAATTTTTTACTGCTATGGAACGGTTAATGGCATTTTGATACCTTTTATTTATGTTGTCGGTTTCCGCATTTCTGACATGCCACATATTGCCGATCATGGTTAACATATAGCAATTACCCAGAAACCCATGATACCAGTAGTTGTCAAATCGCATCTTTGCCACTTCAGCTCCAAAAGCATCAGCAACTTCCTGACTGTTACACATCGCTGCAACCGCAAAACCTCCTACATAAGACATGTTATGGTATCTGCCTATTGCTCTGCCATCAAGAGAATATCCATCAACTATTTTTGAAGGCCCGACACCGTAGGCCCAGTTAGATATTTTTGTACACCATTCTTTAGCTTTTTCATTTCCATTCCAGAGGTAATCAAGTGCGATTCTCCATGGTGCACGACAGGCGTCAAACCCATAGTTGTGATTTCTCCCACCCGATGCCTGTCCTCCGTTTAATGACTGCCAGTCTGGAATGAGCCCGGTGGTAGGATTCGCACCGTTATTCAAAAGTGTGTAGGTGTCATCAGCCAGTTTATTCCATGCATTATCACCTGTTACTTCAGCGAAGCACCGGAAAAATGCAGGAGTATGATAAGAAATATCGGTTTCATTGCATCCGCCATAAGTACCCATTCCCGCCATTCCGCCGGCGATTACCGTTGTACCACCACAATTAACAATCAGTTTTTTCACAGTGTTAATAAGACTAACTGCCTCATCTTTATAACTGCCTCCCCATTGCCACGAAGCAACAACCATGGCGAAAGCAACATCAAGATCTCCATCGCTTGCACTTCCACCATCATTAACACCATTGCAAGTCACTTTCCAGGCCATCATGCCATGGCCCTGACGTTTACTCTTATAAAACTTGTACAATCCGTCAAATGTAGCTTGATCTGCCATATATGCGGCAATAATCATTGCCCATCCCATAGATTCAACTTTTGTTACACCATTTTCTTCAGAATAAGCATCTGTTCTGATTCCTCCGTTGCACTGTTGTAACAATGGGCTCGATTTATAGCTACTATACCACTTATCAAAGTGTTCAGCAGTAAGGGTTTTGGGCTTAAATCCATAAGGGTAATTTATAATCCACGGATATTTGTATGGCGGTTGGCTTTGAATTACATTTACAATAAAAAATGTAATAACTGCAGCCAAGATTAGTTTTCTCTTCATGTTAGCTTCTCCTTGCTCCTAATATTTACAATACTCTAAATAATCAATATGTGCTTTTTTAAAACCAAACAGACAGAATTGGAGTTTCAGGCAGATCAGCAGATTTGGCATTCCAATTACTGTCTCTTTATACAGTAAAAACAGCTCCTGAAAGAGCACTCTTCCCGGTTGCACCAGAATCACTCTTGAGCTGTCAATTTTAAGCGCTTAAGAATCTTCTGGGTCGGTAGACAGTACCCTCATTGATCCCAAAATATGATTTTTTTAACGATTACATTATGCTGTCGCCCCCCGAGACTTTCTTAATCCACAATCATAAGTTTAGTGCACTTTGCCTTGGTTCCGGTTTTATGAATAATATCTGGCTTCTCTTCATAGACATTATCAGAACCTTTTATCTGGAAAAAGATACTTAAACAATGTTTCACAGTTAAAATTCAATACCAATCAAATATTAACCTGAACAGTTATTTAAAAATAACCAGCCGATTATCACTTCGCTGATTCATATAGCATAATCTTACCCAGGCATTACTGCGTGCTCCATGTTCTATTCTCACCTCGTCAATTGCTCCCATGAAAAAACAGTATTCATTTGTATTGTTAGGCAAAGTAATCAACTCCATAAAGCGGCCAATGGTTATATCCTGCGAAGTATCTCTTGATAATGTCGAGGAGGTGTAACTGTTTGGAGTACTGTCAACAAGAACTCCATTAACATAGAGAAGATGACGGTCTCCGGCACGAACACCGGTGATTAAAGACCATTGTCTTGCGTATGCAGTAGTTGTGCAAGCCTGCCAGGTGTTGGGGGAAATAAATTCAGAGAATTCCCAGAGCGGAGAATCTGCAGGAAAATAGGTAAAACGCAGGAAGTACTGAGAATAACCTTTTGTAACAATTACCTGTGATATATAGTCAAGTGTATCTAAAGAAACCCATGCGCTAATAGTGAAGTAGTCATCTGTTGTGAAATTCAGTTTACTACTGGCGGTATTGGGCATGATAATGTAATCGTTATTGCCATCAAATTTCTGGCAATTACCGATAATACCTATTTGCTTTTGAGGTCTGCACGTGTCTGGTGACATGCCATTATATTGATTCCCGGTGGCATCAAGAAACGGTTCCGCTGCTGCCTCTCCAAGATGCCACACACCATCAAACCCATCGGCGGTATCAAAAACCGATTTCCCATTTACTGGAGCAGTTGCAGAGGGATTTCCCCAGATCATGGTTATTGATTGTGTAGCATTGTTCCCAAAAATGGTGTCAACCTTTACCCATATAGCAGCATGTTTGTTTTCACGATCCCACAACTCAACTTCATGAAAAAGCAGTTCGCCAGTTGACGAAACAAAACGAATATCTTCACCGTTTGGCATGCTTTCGTTAAAATCGAAATTTGCTGCAGAAAGCCTTATAAGTACAGGGAAATTAATAATATCCTCAGAGATGTCTGCACCGGATGGGGAGGTGTTCAGTATGAGCTCCTGTGAGTATTCCCAACCAGGCCATAGCACTGTTGTAGTATCTCCAGAGGTTACTTCAACATTTTGACTCATAATAAAAGGCGAACTACTGTCCTCTGAGGCATACCATATTGAAGGTATTACTCCTGGAGGTATCGAGTCGAGCAGAGTGTATCCATTCTCCGTTTTTACCTTCACAAAGAAAGTCGTTCCCGGTATATAGATATAACCGGGGGTTTCAAATTTTTCATCTGGTACAAGAATGCGAACTGCACCGGGTAATGAAAGCATACAAGCTTCGATAGAAGAATCTTGGGTATCTACCGATATCCCGGTGATAAGCGCCCGAAGAAGGGATTGTTGCTGTACAGCTTCGATGGAATATACGTGGCCTTCTTCTACTGTAAAGTGATAGATGCCATTGGTGTCAGTAGTATCGATACAGGAATCGGCAATCGGTTCATCGGTAACCGGATTGTAGTCAGATGGAAGAAGGGTTACTATCGTGTTAGCGGCTGGAAGACCATTTTTATCGACAATTATACCTGCAATTTTTGCATTGCCGGCTTCTGAGCCACCATCAGAAATAGGATCACTACATTTGAGCAGGAGAAAAAGTCCGGCAGCAGCTATGATTATGATTGGCATTTTACAGTGTGTTAGTTTTTTCATTATGAATCACATCGTTTTTGAGTTTTAGAGATCACTTTTGATCGTGGAAAAAGCTGAAAACCGGCTATACAGACTAATTCAGGATTATTATCCTCTTTGGCTATTTGTAGCAAATGTTTTCTGAAATCCTGTATCTCTTTTTTAATCAGATTGTATGTTTTCCTGGAAACGCTCATTGTAAGTGAAGAGATATCCCTGTTTTCCTGCTCAATTGTATTGAGTGCTTCGATGCTCTGGGAGAGAGTCTGTTTGTGATAATTTCGCAGAATTGTGGAATAGACTTCATCTCCGCTGGAAATTACCGGATCTGTGCGAAGCAGATTTCCAGATTCATCAATCATGAGGAATCCGTTTTTTAGCAGGTAGTTGACTGCATTTTCTGCCTGCTGAGCAGTAATACGTGGTATACATTTACGGGCAAGGAGGGCATAATCATTTTTAAAATTAATGATGGTTGCCAGTTCTCTTATCACCGGATAGTACCACTTACTGAAGAACTGTAGTTTTTTATCATTAATGCGATGGATACCCCGCCGGTAACGAAGTGAAAGCAGAGATCGGAGCAGGATCTCTTTTTGGGTTATATTTTTTTCATTATTGAATTGGACGAGTGTTAAAAAATAGCTTTCCTCGTTTTTTTGCAATTTTAAAGCAGTACAGAATTTCTTACAGTACTCTTCACTAAGGGCTCGTTCACCCTTAAGAACCCGAAGAAGATAGTTGGGGCTTTTTATTCCAGCTTCCTGGGAGAATCGACGATGTGAAAAGCCATCTTCATGTGCTTTTCTCCAGTTATAGACTGCCTGAAGATATTCACAATAATTGAAGAAGTTAAAAATGTCGATCTTTTGGTTAGTCGAAGAAGTCATGTGAGATAATATATCAAAAATATGGTAACAATGAAGATATTTTTTAGCCTATATGGGGCATTTCTTTTAAGATATTGATATTAAAGTTATAACAGCCTTATGTGATATTTGAAATTATTGGCTGCCGGGTTCGAAACTGGTTTCCAGAATCAGATAAAATCTTTATTCAGGCTGGTAACGGTATTCCAGTCTCAGTTAAGATCTGCACTGAGTCTCGTACGACGATACCAGTCTCAGTTAAGATCTGCACTCAAGGTTTGTATGACGAAACGAGTCTGAGTTAAGATCTGTACTCGGTCTCGTACGACGATACGAGTCAGAGTTAAGATCTGCACTCGGGCTCGTACGACGATACGAGTCTGAGTTAAGATCTGCACTCGGGCTCGTACGACGATACGAGTCAGAGTAAAGACCTGCACTTGGGCTCGTACGACGATACGAGTCAGAGTAAAGACCTGCGCTCGGGCTCGTACGACGATACGAGTCAGAGTAAAGA
>Ga0209510_1001610_pt1 | contig 25179 bp, 11 predicted proteins | sample BiotimSIPDNA_FD_185749 | JGI IMG/M metagenome (GOLD analysis project Ga0209510, IMG submission 185749) | Anaerobic biogas reactor microbial communites from Washington, USA - Biogas_R1 time_0 SIP DNA (SPAdes) (version 2) | ecosystem: Engineered > Bioreactor > Anaerobic > Unclassified | place...
ACCAACATCGCGCCGCCCACCTGGAGAATCGTCATCGCCGCGCCTGACCCAGACGCCTTTGCCCAGCTGGCCGAAACCGGCGTTGAGATCGTGACCGCCACTGCAAACACCGTCACCCTGCACGGCGACCAAAACGCGCCGGAACGCCTGGCCAAGGCCGGCTTTGCGCTCCAGAGCATGGAGGCAATCGCGCCGACTCGAACCGAGTCCAATCCGCTCTATCCGTCCCCGCAGCAAATCAACGACGCCATCCTGGAGCTAGCCAGAGACTACGGCGGCCTCTGCCGGGCCGGCTATGTCGGCGCTTCTGTCGAGCAACGCGAAATTCTGTCCCTGCGCATCACGGCCAGCGATGACCCGGGAACGGTTCCTAAGCTGCTGATAGTCGGCGCCATTCATGGCGATGAACGGCCGGCCACTGTCATGGTCCTCAGGCTGGCGCAATACCTGGCCCAAACCGCCAGCGCCGCAGGCGCCGCTGGCGACCGAGTCCGGAACCTGCTTGCCAAAACCGAAATCCACCTTCTCCCGACCGTCAATCCCGACGGCATCGCGCATGGCACGCGCTACAACGCCAACAACAAGGACCTCAACCGCGACTTTCCTGACGGCGTCATCCTGCCGGGCCTGGGTGTTTTTGCGGCTGCTGACAGCCTCCAGCTCGCTGGTCGCCAGCCAGAGACGCAGTCGCTCATCCGCTGGTGCGCCGCGCACCGCTTCTCGGCCTCGCTCAATCTGCACACTGGCGCCCTGCTGGTCTGCTATCCGTATGGCAACAATGCCGCTCGCAAACAGGTCTACACCGCGACGCCTGATGACGGCCTGATGGTCCGGCTGGCCACCGCCTACGCCCAGGCCAATGTCCTGATGCGCACCGCCGACTGGCCACTCAACGGCATCATCAACAGCGCCCAGTGGTACCCGGTGACCGGCGAATTCGCTGACTGGCAATACCGCTTCCTCGGCATCCACGCGCTCACCGTCGAATTGTACCGCTATTCCTATAGCGAAGGCGCAGTCAACTCCGAAGGCAAGGAAAGCTCCAATCCCAGCCACCTGGACGCCTTGTGGAACGCCAACCGCAACGCTCTGCTCGCCTGGCTGGAAGCTGCGGCGACCGGCGTCAGCTTGGCCATCACCGACCAGGCCACCGGCCAGCCGGCGCCGGGCGCCATCATCGAAATCGCTGACGGCCAGGCCATGGCCGCAAGTCCAGACGGCCTCTGCCATCGGCCGCTCACCCCTGGGACGCATCTCGTCACTGTCATCGCGCCGGGCTGCGAGCCGGTCGGCCCCCTGAGCGTTGACATCGCCGACGGCCAGGCCGCCATCATGCCCATCGGCCTGACGCGCACCAGCTCTGTGCGAGCCAGGCCAATGCCGCAACGCAACCGCTTCCTGCCCAAACATCCGAACACCCTGTCCTGGGACATCACCGCCGTCGGTGCGCCGCCAGCCGCCGCCATCGTCACCCTGACCTTGCCAGCCGGCTGGGCCGCGCCAGCCGCCAGCCACACCTCAGCTGACGCCATCCGCCGAGAAGCGGCTGACGCCGTCGCCCTGCTCGTGCTCGCGTCGCCGGACGGCGCACTGCCCGCAAGCCTGCAAGTCACTATGACGCCACCCGCAGCCAACAGAGCTGACCATGTGTTCGAAACCGCCATTGCCTGGCACCAAAGCGAACAGCCGCCCCTGCGCCAACACTGGCTGACGGCTGAACCACGCTCCGTCGATTTGAACCTGGGCGACGGCTGGAACCTGGCCGGAATCCCAGTCGCCCTTGATCCCGACCAAAATCCACTCCCACTACTGAACGCCTGGCATTGGCATGGCAAAGCCTGGCAAAAAACCGCCATCAACGCCCTGCCCGCAGCCAAAGCCGCCTGGATTTATGCGGACGCCCAGCAGGACATCCCGCTCCAGGGCTGGATGGCGCAGGAAGACCTGCCAACCTTGAACCAAGGCTGGAACCTGGTCACCATACCCTGGCCCATGACCATAGCAAAACCCGAACTGACGCTCTTCAGCCTCGACCAAAACAAAACCCTGAGACGGATAGAAGCAACCAATGGCGTGGAACCAGCCTGGATCCTGAAAAAATAGGGCGAGCGGCGAGCGGCGCTGTTGTTTTACCTCTGTTCTATGCCCGGGCTTTAGCCCTGGGCAAGGCGCCCGTCGCCGAATTTCGCCCATTGACAAAAAATAAAAACGGGAAAAAGTGCCTTTCTCCAGAAGAAAACGACATTTTTTGCCTCCAGATGCAGATTTCTTCACTTATGCATTTGCTATTTTTCCAAAACGGCTGATATATTACTTAATCTTTGGGAAAGCTGGCGCCTGTTTTCGGTCGTCCCAGTCCGCTGCGCCGGCGATTTTCCTGCGACACACGAATTTTCCAAATCATATCGTGCGACAACCAACTCTTGCTGAAGGAATCACCTGATGATCAGAAAGCCATGGGGTTTGACGATTAAATGCCTGCTAGCCGCCATCGTCCTGGCCAGCGCCAACCTGCGAGCCGAATCCGAACTGTTTGACCTGAACGACATTCTGGTTCGCGGCCAATTGTACATCTGGAACCGCATCTCCGACGCATTGGACATCTTCCGCTGCGGAATCGCCGGCGGCCCTGGCATCGGCGCGGAAATCGCCGTCACCGAATATGCCCAGCTCGGCGCCTACGTGACCAAAGAAAACGGCGTCGACTTCCCCCACTTCATCCCGCCGCTCTGGCTGACTCACTACTACCAGCAAAAGCCCATCTTCAACCAACATGAGGGCTACTATTCCACCGCCTCGTTCGGCCCTTGGCGCAGAACTAACCCCAATTCGGACGAAAATGCTCGCTTCCCGCGCAACAAGTGGGACCTGCGCGCCCAGGCCGCGCTCGGCGTTGGCCACCTCTATGTCAACTTCAGCGCCGCCGAGGTCCACGACTTCCTGGCCGGAATCGTCTGCTGGGACCCGTCTGAAGACGACCAGGTGCCTGATCCGACCGCCATCCGCCGGCCAGCTGACCAATTCGGCCGCGGCGTCTGCAACATCCTGTTCGGCATCTGCGAAGTCCCGGCCAACATCATCCGCGTCAATCAAGAGGAAGGCGACATGGCCGGCATCTCCAAGGGCCTTGGCCTCGGCGTCTGGCGTTTCTTCTGCCGGGAAGTCGTCGGCGTCGTCGAGCTGGTCACTTTCCCCTTTGGCTGGGAGCCGATCATCCAGCCTGAATACTTCTACCAGAAAGAGAAGAGCACCACCTGGCGTGTCCAGCGCCCGGCCTTCCATCGCCGCTATTGATCCGTGAGCATAGACAACAACGGCTCTCGGGCTTGACCGCCGAACCCCGCACACGGAATCCTTTCGTTGCGGGGTTTTATGTTTGCGCCATTGTAAAAAGAGCAGCTGGCGCCAGCCCTGACCTCTTCCAATCTCCAAAGCCACAGGAATCATCCGACCATGTCGTTCGACACCAAACTCCTGGCCGACCTTATGGCCTGCAAACCCGTCAGCTCCCAACCGGAAAACGTCAACCGGGCCAGTGCCATCCTGAACCAGAACTTGACGGCGGCCGGTTTGCACTGCACCCTCGAAAACTGCGGCGGCTACCAAGTCCTGTTTGCCTCCACCACTCCTGGCAAAGAGCCTGATGTACTCCTCAACGCCCATATTGACGTGGTGCCGGCCAGCGACGACTTGTTCACCCTGAAACTTGACGGCGACATCGCCCGTGGCCGCGGCGTCGGCGACTGCCTTGGCAACGCCGTCGCCATCGCTCAAGTCCTCATCAACCTCAAGGATCAGGCCAGCGTCGGCGCCATCTTCTCCTGCGACGAGGAAATCGGCGGTGCCACCACTGCGGCCATGGTCAAGCTCGGCTACCGGGCCCGCCGACTCGCCATCGTCATCGACGGCCCGACCTATGCCCTCGCCATCGCCCAGAAAGGCATCATCATCATTCGCCTGCGCGCCCGCGGCGCTGGCGGCCATGCGTCCGCCCCCTGGGCTTGCGACAATCCCATCGAAAAGTTGCTCAGCGGCTATGCCAAGCTGAAAAGCGCCTGGCCCGAGGTGAAGGCGGACGACCAGTGGCATGACACCATGGTGCCCTGCCAAGTCCAAGCCGGCTTTGCCGACAACCAGGTTCCGGAGCAAGCGGAAATGACCATCAACATCCGATATACCCAAGAGGAGAACTTCGCGACCATCATCCGCTTAGTCGAAAGCCTGACCGGCCTGGAAACGGAAGTGACCAGGACCTGCAAGCCACTCTATACGGATGAAAACGCACCCGCCATCCAAGCCCTGCTCGCCGCCATGCGCCAGGCTTTCCCTGACAAGGACATCGCCGTGCGGCGAATGAACGGCGCCACCGACGCCCGCCACCTGAGCCCGTTCGGCGTCCCCATAGCCATCATCGGCACCCCCGGAGGAAACGTCCACAGCGACCTGGAATGGGCTGACCTCGACGGCATCGCCAAGTACACCGACATGCTGGCCGACTTCATCCGCGACTTCGCCAATACGCGCTGACCAAAGACCATGCGCCGGCCAAAATGCAGCTGGCGCCACCCATAACCCCCACTACGACGCCCATATCCCATATCTTTTTCGTCAACAGGCTGGAATTTCCCTGCCCAGGATGTTATCTTGATAAGATAGCCCACAACACCATATTTCATCCGTAGTCTTTCTTTTTTGCAGATAACATCCCTATCACCCCCACAAAAGGACGCTCCCATGAAAAAAGCTCTTGTGTTCACCGCCTTCGTCATCGCCTTTGCCGCCGCCTCTGCTTCTGCCTTTGACACCACCCCGCTCCAGCTCGCCATCTGGCCGCCGCGGCTGCAAGTCGTGCCAGACTACATTGACGTGTCTGGCATCAAGCTCAATCTCCCCTTTGGCCGCAATGAGAACATCGTCGGTCTCGACGCTGGCATCGCCTCTTCCAGCAGCAAGGCTTCGGCGCTGCAAGTCAACCTGCTCAACCGCGTCCATGACCGCTACGCCGGCCTCCAGGTCGGTCTCCTCAACCAGACCGGCAACTCCAGCGGCGTCCAATTCGGCTTGCTGATGAACACCACTGACAGCGTCGCCAAAGGCATCCAAGTCGGCCTCATCAACACCTCCACGGAAATGAGTGGCCTGCAAATCGGCTTCATCAACTACACGGAATTCATGACCGGATTCCAGGTCGGCCTCATCAACATCATCCGGGAGTCCATCATACCGTTCTTCCCGCTCGTCAATTTCTGCTTCTGAAAAAGACGGCCAAGCCCGACCATCGCCGTTCCCGACAGGCCAAAGTTCATGCTTCTCCCGGCGCTGGTGCCAGCGCCGGGAGACGGCTCTGGGCTGTCACTCCAGCAACCGCCAATTTCGAACATCACAGCACCATGATGGCATGCGCACTTTCCATAAATTACTGACCCTGGCCGCTGTCACCATCATCATTTCCCTGGTTTGCATCGCCGCCGTGATGACTGACCTGCGCCATGTCAGCCGTCTGACCGACACTATCGACAACTTGTCCTTGACCAGCGACCATGTCCTGGCTCAAACCGTCATCCTCAACCGACTTGTCACCGCACGGCAGCGCGAACTTCATGAAGCGGAAAAAGACGCCGCTCTCAAGTATGACGAAAACGCCGCTGCCACCGATGAACTCCTCGCGGCTCTCACCGCCAATCCCGACGCCCTTGCCCTCAGCCGCCAGCACGAGCTGCAAAGTGCCTGGCAAAAACTGCGCCTAGTCCAAGCGGATGTCATCGCTGGACGCGACGCCCGGCGCAACCTGGAAATCGCTGACGCCAACGCTTTCGCCCTGGCGAACGACGCCCGGCAGCTGCGCCAGCTGGCTGCGGAAAAACTGGCTCGGACGATGACGCGCTGCAAAATCACCGCCGGACTCTGGCTGGCTGCCACCACGGCCTCCATCCTGCTCCTAGGGCTGTTCTTCTGGCGGGACATCGCCGCCCGTATCCGCGACCTCAACCGCCAAATCGCCCTGTACCCGATTGGCGGGCAGCCCTCGGTCGTCATCCCCAGCCATGACGACCTGGCCGGACTGGAAGCCACGCTCCGCCGCTTCCTCACCCAGGCCGATCAGGCCAGCCGCGCCAAGGACAACTTCTTCGCGGTGATGAGCCATGAAATCCGAACGCCCCTCAATGGCGTCATCGGCTTTCTCGCCAACCTCCGCGAAACCCCGCTCAATCCGCAGCAGAAGCAATATGTACGCATCATCGAGGCCAGCTCCAGGAGCCTCATGCATGTGATCAACGAAGTGCTGGATTATTCCAAGATCAACGCCGGCAGCCTGGAACTCGAAGAGCTGGCCTTTGACTGCCTCGCCCTGGCGGAAGACCGCATCGCCATGACCAAGCAGCTGGCCAAGCCAAAAGGCTTGAAAGTCGTCCTGGACACCAACCAGGTCGAACCGCTCATCATTCGCGGCGACCCGACGCGCCTCCGCCAAATCCTCGACAACCTCCTCGGCAATGCCGTCAAATTCACCGAGCATGGCGAAATCCGCCTGCAAATCGCTGTCACCGACGATGATCAAGGTGCAGTCCACATCGCCTTCACAGTCAGTGACACCGGCATCGGCATCCCCCATAACGTCCAGGAGCATCTGCTGAAGCCATACGTGCAGGGCAGCGCCAGCGTCGCCCGCCAGTTCGGCGGTGCTGGCCTCGGTTTGAGCATCGTTGACAGCCTGGTCAAGATGATGGGCGGCAAACTCACCATGACCAGCCGGGTCGGCGAAGGAACCCGCTTCGCCTTTGCCATCAAAACCGTCAAGGCGAAACCAGAAGAACAAGTCCGGCTCTCTGGGCATTTCCGCGTCAACCTCCCCCGCCAGGAATTGAAGAAATACCTTGCGCTTCTGGTCGACGACACCCCCACTAACCTCTTCCTGCTGGAAACCATCTGCCAAGGCGCTGGCCTGCCGTACCGCACCGCGCAAAACGGCCTGGAAGCGCTCAATCTCTGCCGACAGCAGCGCTTTGACCTGATTTTCATGGATATCCAAATGCCGGTGATGGACGGGTATACCGCCATCCGAGAAATCCGCCAACTGCCTAATTCCGGCACCACCCAAATCATCGCGCTGACCGCCTCGGCTTTCCAAGAGGACGTCGAAAAAGCCCTGGGCGCCGGTTCCACCGGATTCATCCCCAAGCCCTTTGAACGCGACCAGCTCCTGCTCAGCATCGCTGACGCACTCGGCATTACGCCGCAACGCGAACTGCGCGAAACCTGCGACCTGATCGAAACCAGGGAAGAGGCCATCGCACGCCGCATGCACGACTTCATGCGCGAACAATACCATATCTCCATCGGCGAAATCAAAATGGTGCTGGCGCAAACTGTCGCCGACTGGCGACCACTGCTGGACAACCTCGCCGTCTATGCCCAGAAAAACAACTGGGAGGACGCCCGCGCCATCCTGCACCGCCTAAAAGGCCAGCTCTCATCCATCGGACTGACCGAAATGTCCCAGAATACCGCCGAAATCATGGACATGCACGACCGCAGCGAAGAAGTGATACCAGCCATCAATGAGCTGATTCAAAACCTTACCAAAATTTTCACGGTTCTGGAACAGGACATCACCATCGTCTGACTATGCGCTCCTGCTTCAACGCCATTTCCACCTCATTTTTTCCGCCCAGGAGAACCGCTATGTTCAAAAACATTCTTCCGGCCCTGCTCATCATCCTTGGCCTGGCTTTGACCGCCCAGGCCCAGCTCGGCCCCGAGCTGCTGCAAAACCACGGTTTTGACGAACCTGCAGGCCAGGACGGCCCGCCTGCCACCTGGGCCGCCAGCGAGGCACTCACCCACCGCCACGAACTGGCCGACCTCGGCGGCAATTATGTACTCAGCTCCAAGCCAGGCGCCTACGTCATGGCAACCCAGGACGTCACCTTGACTGAAGGCCAAGAATACACCATCCGCGCTCGCTTCAAGACCACCGGCCCTGGCCGCGCTGGATTCCTCCTCCTGCATGGAAAATCCACGCCGCGCCGCGAATTCTACCTGCTCTGGAACCAGGAAAGCGACGGCAAATACGTCACTGCCATGCGCACCTTCACCGCCCCGGAAAACGCCGGCACCATCTATATCTATGACATCTCTAAAACCGGCAATGTGAGCTATGACTGGGTTTCCCTGTGCCCAGGCCGACTAGACCAGACCATCATCAACCACTTCAACCTCCGCCAAATCGACCGCGCCGCCGAACCGCCGCCCGTGTTCCATCACTTGCCTACGGGCAAGCCGCTATCAGGTGGGCCGCTCAAGGCGCTCTTCGTCATCCCCTCCCTGAGGCCGCTCCGCGAAACCACGGAACTGGAGCAACGACTGCAAATGACCTGCGACGTCATCGAGGCCGACAGTCAAAAACCTGAAGCGATATCCTTCACTGGCAGGCAAGTCACCGAAAGAATGCCCCAGAATTTCTACGAGGTCTATATCGTCTCCACTTCGCTTACCGAGCAGCTGCGCCGGGACATCGTCAAAAACATCGAGCGCGGCGCTGGCCTGGTGCTGCTTGACCGCGGCGAACGCATCAAAGCTTGGAAAGAACTGCCGCCCCTGCAAGACGCCCCTGACACGCATCCGCTGCGCCAAGTGGTTCCTTTGGCCAACAACCCGGAAAAAGACTGCCTGAGCGCCATTGAGCTTGGCGCCTGCGGCCAAGGCCGCGTTGTCCGGCTCGCCTTTAACCCGGAACTGACCAGGCTCTCGGCCATCATGCCCCAGGCCTCTAACCTCCAGACTGCGTGGACAAGCCGCCAATTCGATTATTGGGAAGACTGGCTCGGCCTCATCGCCGAGGCTGCCCGTTTCGCTGCCCGCGGCGAACACCGCCTGGAATTGACCGCAACCTGCAAGACTCCAGACCGCCTGGACGTTGCCGCCGCTGGCACGCCGCGCGCCACTGCTGTCCGCGTCATCCTCCGTTCTGCCCGTGAAATTCGCTTGGATCAGCCTCCCCTGGCGCCGTCCGCCCGACTCCGCCTGGCGCCGGTCGTCCTCGCCCTGAACCAGCAAGGCGAGGCTTCCCTGACGATTCCAGACACGTTGCCGCCCGGGCCTGTCTTGGCCGACCTGGCTGCCCTGAACGCCAAGCAGGAAGTCATGGCCTGGCGTTCCTTCCGCTTAGACCGCCCCCAGGCTGGAACCATCGCCAACCTAACCCTCGACCAGCCCCCAGAAGACTTGGAAAGCGGCCTCGGCGGCGTCTACGCCCCGGACAGCGTCGTCACCCCAACCGTCACTATCAAGACCACTGCAGGCCAGGAAAACCTGGTCGTCCAGGCTCGGCTGCTCGACCCGTCCGGCCTAGTTCTCGCTCAAACTATGACGCCTGTGCCTGCCGCCGGGGCGGAGACCACGATAAAGCTCACGCCTCTCCCGCTCACGCTCGCTGGCACCGTCTTCCTCCGCGTCGAAGCCCGACTCATGCAGAACAACCTGGAGCATGACCGCCTGTGGACTGCCTTGAGTGTGCCCGCCCTCGCCAAAAAGACATATAACGACTTCGCGGTGCTGCCTTGGCGGCCAGGCGGCGGCCACCCGTCTATCCAAGTCGCTTTCAACCATATCATGCGCGACCTTGGCCAGAATGTCGACTTCCCGGGCCAGGGCTATTTTCTCACCGAAAACGGCATGAGCGCCGCCGGCTACATCGGTTCAGACTTCTTCCGCGAAACGCGCCACTTTGACGACGGCATCCGCCCGCGCTGCTACAATGATCCAGACATCCAGGCGGGAATTCGCGATCGCGGCGTCCAGGCCGGCGCCAGGCAGCAGCCCTTCGGCTATGTCGGCGCTGGCATTACCGACGAAGCCTTCCTGTCCTCGCACCACAAGGTCACCGAATTCTGCTTCTGTCCTCGCTGCCAGGAGGGCTTCAGGGCTTGGCTGAAGAAAATCTACCCGACCCTGGCTGCCTTGAACCACCAATGGGGCACGGCGTACACCGACTGGTCTGAAGTCATGCCGACCCGCACCGCCGATATCCGCCAGCAAAAAAACTTCGCTCCCTTTGTCGACTTCCGCACTTACATGACCGACCAATGGATCGAAGCCTGCCGCTTGATCACCGACTCCTACCACACCACCAATCCCGGCACCCCGGTTGGACACACCAACACCTTCGGCGTCACGCCCTTCTGCGGCAACGACTACTGGAAACTCGCCACCCAGACCAACTTCGGCTGGGGTCAGGAATACTCCGAGGCGATCAAGACCTCAGCACACAAGGCGATCTTTGAACTCTGGCGCTCCTTCACCCCGCCTAAATTCCCCAATTACGGCTGGCTGGGCTACAACCACTCCGAAACCGCCGCCCGCTACGAATGCTGGTGGCTGGCTCTCCATGACGCCGGCGGCGCCAGCTACTTCTCCACCAATTCCTTTGACACTAATCGAATGATCTCCTGGTCGTTGCTCACTGCTGACCAGGCCAAGACGCCTTTCGGGCTGGCAATCAAGGACTCCCTCACTGACCTGACCCACGGCGTCGGCAAACTGCTCCTCGAATACCAGCGCGACCGAGCCGAGACCGCCATCCTCTGGTCGCACCCCTCCTCCCTGGTCGCCTGGTGCGAATCAACCGCTGACCAGCCAGAGCCTAACGAACGCCCTGGAACCGACAGCTTTGGCTCCTACTTCCGAGCCGGCTTCGACTTGAGGCAACACCTGAATGAACTGCAACTGAACGCCGACTACGTCGCTGACCCGCAAGTCCTCGACGGCTCAGGCCTGGCTGGACGCAAATTGCTCCTGCTGCCTTTCGCGGTCGCCTTCCCGCCTGAACTGACCTCTGTCCTCTATGACTTTGTCAACAATGGCGGCGTCATTCTCGCTGACCTGCGCGGGCTGCGCACGGACGCGCACGGCACGCCCTACGCCACTGACGTGCAGCCGCTTGCCCGCCTCTTCGGAGTCCAGCGACCTGCAGACGCCGCTGTCAACTATGCTCCTAACGACGTGACCATCAACCGCAGCCTCAATGGCATCGGCGTCCCAGGCGCTGTCATTGCCGCCATTGGGCGCGAACAGCTGGCCCCGGCCGAAGTCAACCCAGCCGTCCCCATCGCCACCCATGCTGACGGCGCCCCGGCCATCTTCATCCGGCCATTAGGCAAAGGCCTGACCATCTACCTCAACTTCCGCCTGCCGGAATATGACGTTGCCATGCGCGCTCTGCTCGCCCAAATCACTGCCGCCGCTGGCATCAGCAGCCCTGCCCCCGTGCTTGCAAGTGATCCAGCCAAGCCCCCGCGCTGCTTTGAACTGAACACCTTCCGGCATGGCGACATCGCTGTCCACGGCTTCATCCGCGACTTTCGACGCACCTCTGACACTGAGACCGCCAGCATCAAGCTGACGGCTCCGGCCTACCTCTATGACGTGCGCCGACGACAATTCCTCGGCCGTTCCAACACAGCCGAGTTGACTATCGCACCCGGCGATACGACCCTGATCGCTGCCCTGCCCTACCAGCTGGAACGCCTGGAAGTGGCTGCCCGCGAAAACACCCCCGGACAGCTGACCGTGTCTGTCACCCTGGCTGCCGCCGACCCGACCGCACGCTTGGGACGACACGTCCTCCACTGCCAGCTCACTGATCCAGACGGCTTGACCCTACCGCCCTGGCGGCAAAACCTGGCCGCCTCTGATGGCCTGTTCAAAACCACCATTCCCCTGGGCTTGAACCGAAAAAACGGCGCTTGGACCATCCTAGTCCGCGACATCCTCACCGGACTCGAAAGCACCACGACCATGGCTATAACAGCAAACTGATTGCAGCGTTGACAAAGGAGCATGAGCATGCGTTTTGCGTTTGTTTTCCTAGTATGCGGATTGTGTTGCTTTTGCGGTGGGCAGCCGGCTGACGCCAAACTCGGAACCCTGATGGAGTTCGATTCACTGGACGGACTCCGCCTGAGCTTGAACATACGTGACTTTCCTGGAAAACTCCAGGTCGTTGACGACGGCGGCGCGAAATGCGTCGAATTGACAGCCAACACAAATCCGGAAGGCAAGGGAAGCCAGTACTACAGCATTTTGTGCACGTTCCCCGAACCGATGGATATCGAAAAATCCGCCATCCAGTTTGATGCCCGCTCGCTGAATCCGGAGTCGACGGCGGCGTTCTACGTCAGAATGTTCAACAAGGGGGAAAAGCGAAGCGCATGGAGCTTCAGCAGCTGGGACAATAAGCTGACCACGGATTGGACAGAGTTCCACTTTCAGCGGGGAATGAGCAGCGATGACAATGACATGCGCTGGGAACAAGACGTGGTCTCGGGCAAGGCGGCGGACAAGGTCAGCTCAATAGAAATCATCATTGGTACGCGGGATTACGGCAAGCCAGTGTCGATTCGGGTAAGGAAACTCCGGTTGGCAAAGACTGAATTTGTTGAGCGCCTGGATGAAATAACTGAATATCCCCGCCGCATCCAGGAAACGGCACTAGTCAAGGATGGCAAGGCGGTTTCCAGGATTGTACATCCCGATACGGAATCAGGCCGCAAAGCGGCGAAGCGGATTGCGGATTCAATACGATCCCTTACCGGTTGTACAGTTCCCTGCCAGGCAGGCGCGTTGGACAGTTTCCAGGATGGAGTCCAGGGAACGAACACAATCTTGCTGGGCAATTTGAATGACAACTTGGCGGTTCGCCTGCTGTATGCACGAAAGTTGACCTTGGTTGACCATGTGCTTCCCGGCGCCGGAGGATACCTGTTGCATACCATCCATAACCCGCTGGGCGATGGATGTAACGTCATTATGGTTGGAGCTTCGGACGCGCAAGGATTGAACCTGGCCACAGACAAGCTTTGCGAGGTTGTCTTAGACAACAAGAAGGGAAAAGACCTGGTGCTGGGACGCATTCATCAGGTGAAGCTTGACGCCGAGATGTCAAATCGCTTCCGTGGTGTGCTGAGGCCGTATCCGCAGGACTACGTCGAGGCTGGATTGCGCCGCGGCCAAGAGCGCTTGGACAAGGGGACGCACACGAGCATCGCCGGTCAATTGGCTGGCTTAGGGGAGCGATACCTGATCGGCAACAATCCGCTTGAGGCGAAGTTGTTTGTTGAATTGTGGCGTCTTTACCAGCAAAGCGCTGTTGACGACCCGAGGAGGTTCGGCGGCGCGTGGGGATTTGACAGCGATTTCCCGTCCATCTCCGTGATATCATCCTGGGATATCCTTGAGGAAGAGCCAAGCTTGACGGACGAGGAACGGAAGCTCGTCCTCATTGCCATGATGAAATGGATGGACGCCACGGTCTATCCCAGCTGTGATGGCGGGCGCCCAGGGCGGGTTACCCACAACCACGGAACCTTTGCCGCCATGGGGACGGCAAGATGCGCACTCTACCTGAAGGCCAACTTCCCGAAACTCTACCAACAGAGAACATACGAAAAAAGGGCGGACAAAATCTTCCGCGAACAGGCGCGCCATAGCAAGCCAATGGAGGACTGCAACGGATACCAGTGGCTGACGCTCCACCATACCCTCCAATATGCCATGATGAGGCCGGACTACACCATCTTCAACAACGGAGTCGCAGACCAAATCGCCGAATTCTGCATCGGAAATATGGACAACCACGGCATCCAGGTACCATACGGAGACACTGGATCATGGTTATGCTGGATTTCGGAACGAGTCTGCCTCAATATCATCGCGCTGGCAACCGGAAACCAAGACGCACGATGGGCCAATGACTACAAACTGAAGATGAGAAGACACAAACCACCAATCGGAGACTATTATCAACCTCTGAAACCCGGTGACAAAGCACCGAAAAGCTTCGATGGCGTGAGGAAATTCCCGCTGATCGAAGGATTCTACAATACGTTCAATGCCGGAAATTGGCGACCGGAACTGAACGATTGCGTAGACAAGATCACCTTCCGGGAAGCCTTGGAACCAAATGCACTGTTCCTGCTCCTGGATGGAGTGACTACAGGGGGACATAAGCACGACGATGGCAACAGCATCCCACGACTCTCCCAGTTCGACAGAATCTGGCTCGCAGACAATGATTATTTCAAGGCGCCGCTTAAGTACCACAATTCGCTGTCCGTACTCGCAAACGGAGAATCCGCGCGCTTGCCAGACTATGTGCAGTGCGTATTGGTTGACGAGAATTCATCATGCGGCGTTTCAGTGACCGAGTTTCGCGAGTATGCGAGGTCGGATTGGCGCCGTGCCCTAGTATGGTTAAAGGAGCAGAAGTGCGTTTTGGTACTCGACCGGGTGACTGCCCGCGAGAATGCCAATTACCAAATGTGCCAGTTTTGGCATGGAGTCGGCGAGGCGACCTTGGATGCGGACGGGATGCTGCTGAGGCAAAAAGGGCCTTCGATGAGAGTCCAGCTCGCCCGAGGCACGAAATTGTCGCTGGTTGACGATGCGGAACTAGGCAGCAACTGGGGAGGATATCCCCACGCAAAACCTGTAGTCCGGACATTGACCGCCTTGGCGGAAATTGATCTCAAGGCCGGCGAATCATATCTGTTCGCGGCGGTTTTCCACGGCAATGCTTCCGGTGACGAGCCAGTGTGGAAGCTGGAAAGGCTGTTTGACGATTGGGGAGTGATGCTGGATGACGGGCAGCGGCAAGTGGCAATCGCCCTGGATGGCTTTGCTGGGGACAAGTCACGCGGCTGCGTCGTAGTCAAGGAATCAACCGGGAAACAATATGCGTTTGGCAAGGCAAGCGGGGTACATGCTCCGACGCATGCTCCCGCAGCTTCGTTTGCACCCTCCTGGAGTGCATTCGGGAACAACGCCCCTCGATGCCTGAAGGTGGAGCCGGTGCGGCCGGCGACAAGCGACCTGCCGTCCTTGCAGACAGTGTGGTGCGTTACGCCCAAGCCTACCTTGCTGGTCTTGAGCGGCAATGCAGCCAGCGCAGGCGCACTGACGGGATTTTCAACGATGAAATGCACGCCAGACAAATTGGGAGAAAATGTGCTCACCGGCGGAAGCAATCGCGTTGAAGGACTGGTGGATGGAAGCCAGGCACGAGGCAACAACAATGTGATGTTCCCGGTCGACGCCGTGGTGGAAATCGTCTTCGCCTTCAAGGAAACGTGCCAGCTTGACAGCGTTGTCTGGGGACAATGGCACGCAACCACCAGCTCAAAGGGAACCTCATATTTGCTTGACAAGGTCGAAATTGAGTTGAGCGACGACGGATTTGCCTCAGATGTCCGCCCGGTTCATTCGTATGTCGAAAATCGCCAGTTGCCGAATTGGGGGGCGCCGATTGAGTATCGCGTTGAGTTGGACGGAAAGTCTGCGAAGGGATTGCGGATGCGCTTGCGTCCCCGGCCGGGTTCTTCGATATACTTGTCCGAGGTTGTGGTTTTTGGTGATGGCGTCAATGCCGAAAATGCGGCTGGGATACAGATTTCCGCCGTTGAGACAAGCAGGGGCCCTGGCGGCAAGGAGGTCATCCTGGTCGGTGCCGCCACCGGGGAGTTGATGGCCTTGGACCTGGATGGGAAAACGTTGTGGAGCAAGCAAATGATTTCCGCCGTAAACGATATCGCCGCCGTTGACATAGACAAGGATGGAATTGATGAAATCGCGCTGGCGATGAAGTCCGGAGAAGTCATCCTGCTCAAAGAAAATGGTGACGAAATCTGGCGCTACCAAATGCAATTCTACCGGCGTCCCCCAGATGGAAATCTGATTCGCATAGGCGACCTCGATGGCGATGGCTGGCCGGAAATCGTCTGCGGCGCCGAAAATTGGCGCTTCTACGCCTTTGACCGAAAGGGTAATTGCCTGTGGCACTACGAGGCAGTGCATCCTTCCAGGTCGGGCGCCGTGGTTGATTTGGATGGCGACGGCAAGGCAGAGGTGATTTGCGGAACGCACTACTATTCGATGAGCGTGGTGGACCATACCGGAAAGAGGAAGTGGGCCGCCAATTTCGGACCCATCTGCTGGGCCATTGACACGGCAATAGGCGGCGATGGAAAGCGATCAGTCCTGACAGGCTCGGGCAATGGACACTTCTACTGCTTTTCCTCAACAGGACAAAAGCGAATCGAATTCAATACCGGAGAGGAAGTGCGCTGTGTCCTGGGCAAGGATTTGGATGGCGATGGCATTGACGAAGCACTAGCAGGGAGCTTCTCCCAGTTTGTGTATTGCTGGGGACTCGAAAACGGCAAGCTGCGTTGGACGCGCAATTTGGGCAGCCCGGTGAATGTCTTGGCTTCAGGCAGCAAAAATTGTGTTTTCGCTGGCTTGCGCGATGGACGCATCGTCGAAATTGACGCCGCAGGAAAATCGATTCGGGAACTGGACACAAAATCCCAGGTGACGATCATGAAGCCATCCAAAAATGGCGTACTGGCAGCAACCGAAGATGGCAAGCTGAGATTGACTAAATAAAGCTTAGGGAAGACTATCCGTCCACCTTAGGGACATGGTGGACGTTGTGGACAGCCCTGCGGCAGGCAGGCCAAGCTCATCTCGCCCCTAAAAAACGCCCCGCCCTGAGCGCCTCAGCGGATTCTCACCAGGGTGTATATTTTGAGGCGGTCGGCTGGCAGCACTATCTCGTATGCTCCCAGCTCGACCTGCCGGGTCTTCAGCTCGACTTGGCCGGCAAAGTCCGGCGACACGGCGTATGCACGCTGCAGGGACGGCAGCCGCATTACAAACCGAAGATCCTTTTCCAAGGCCGGGAACGGCTCGTCTGGCGGCGACGCGGAAACCGTCTGCCCAGGCGCCATGCGGCTGCCCGTTGCATTCAGAAAATGCACCACCGTCTCGCCTCGATCACGGAAAATGTTGGTCAGAACGTCCTCCGGCACCGTCACCGGCACCCACGGCGTAGTCTCCTTGCCCAGCACTTCAGCCAGAACCCGATGGGCGATTTCCTCGGCATCAAGCTGGCGTTCAAAAGTAAATTCGCGACCGACAGCGATTTCCGTGGCATTGGCCGGGACGCCCAGCAGCAACGGGCTATAGACCACCCTGCCAGCGCCCAGCGGCACTTCCAGCACGGCTGGGAAACGTGCGCCGGAAGGGCCTTCATACTCCCACAAAACCCGCACTGGCGCGGCAATTTCCGCCGTGGCGCGGCAGACCACTCCGGAAATCGGCTTGGCCAACTCCAGAGTCTCGGCAAAAGTCGGCCCGGCATACATTTTGACGGCCGGCGACGGCTTGTCTATACGCTCCAAGGGGAACAAATCCGCGAATGGCCAGGAAGAACGCAAATCGCCATTTTCATTCGAGGCTCCTATCCGGTTGGATAAGTAAACCGTGCCGCCCTGCTGCGCAAACTCGCGGATCGCCGCCAGATTCGCGTCTGACAAAGACATGGCGTTGCAGACGAACAGAACCTTGTATTTCTTCAGGATATCCTGCTTTAAGCCAGTCTCATTGATGAACACATGCGGGATGTGCTTCAGATTGAGCAACTGGGACATTCCCAGGACATCCGGCGGATACGCTACGCCACGCGGCCAGTCACGGCTCTGGTTTGAAAACAGCATGGCCACGCTGGTCACCGGCTCAGCCTCGCGCATCGCCATGTTGCCGTTATTGGCGGTGAAGAGCCGGTAGTTGCTCTTGTCTGGCGGGCAGTAGCGTCCGGTCATCTCCCAGGTAGTCTGGCCCAGCATATTGTTCAGGGCCCAGCCAAAATACATCAAATCCCAGTTGAATCCCGACGTATAGACCAGTCCGAATACCGGCAGGTCAGCGGAGTGCTGGAACTGCCCCTTGGCCTGGCGCAGGGTCATCAGTGCGCGATAATTGGCGTAGATGTTGCGGGTCATAATCTCGGTGCCGACAAAATCCCAGCCACGCGTCGACTGCTCCAAGGCCCCGCCCTGCGACAGCGAACCGTATGTCGACGTCATGCCGTAATGCGTCGAATAGCCCATGATGACAAAGTCAGGCTTGAACGTCCGGATGCGTTCTTTCAAATGATACCAGAAGTCACCGAGGCGTTTCTGTCGCCAGCGCAGCCAGGCCCGCCACAAGGCCGATTCCTTGTTGAAGAGGTCGGGGCTGCACTCGTCCGCAGGCAGCTGCCAGCCTGACTCAGCCGTGAACGTCTGGCGACAATCAGCGCAGCCGCAGAATTTCAAGCCATGAAAGCTTACTTCGTCAATCATGATGCCGTCAATGCCCGTGGCCTGCACGTGGGCAGCGATAGTATCAGCAAATTTGACGAAATACTGTGAGTTGGACGGGCAGAAGCCACGCGCGGTCAGCTGTCCATCAACCGTCTGTTGCAGATAAGGCATATTGGCGACCAGGACACGGAAGCCGGAATCCATGTCCCACAGCAGCGAATGATCCTGGTGGTCAACGAATTTAATGCCGTGCGGATGCCCGGCGCGGACAAAGTCGGCCAGGTTCTGCTCGGCTCGTTGCAAGTGCGTCGGGTAGGTATGGCGGGAAAGCATGCCATTGGTCAGGATGACATTGAGATTGTCCGCCTTCAATTCCTGGATTCTCCTCGCGATCAGTTCCGGGGTGTTGAATTCGGAGAATGTGCCATTGTTACTGGGGCCGAGGCTGCCGATGTTAGCCCGCCCGCGCCAGTCCTCACCAGGCTTGAACACGGCATGCGAGGTCGGAAAATCCCAGGACTTCAATGGCGCAGCCGCTTCCTGGCCTGGCTCCGGCAAGGGATATTTTGACACGCTGACCGCAAATTCCGGTGCCTTGGCGTAGGATGCGCTGGAGAACATCACCGAGGGTTCGGGCAAGCCGGTATGACGCCAGAAGCCGCGCCGGAATGAATAGTCCTCATAGCTGGTCTGCAACAACTGGTCGTTGAGCGTGGAAACCGCCCAGTTGCCCGCAAAAGTGAACCGTGCCTCGCCGCTTTCAAGCCAGACTGGAAAGGACAAGGTCTGCACCGTCAATGGCGCAATTGACAAGTTCGACGCCACGACACGCCCATTGCAACTGACCGAGAACGGCCCAGCGCCTTCCAGGCCAACGCCGGTGACAATGGTGATGATGTGGACGCCGGAACGCAGGCCAGTCATCCGAAACGACGCTTCGCCGCTGCCGCGAACTGCAGAATACAGAGCGCCCTGAGGCCGGTGCGTGCTCACCCGCAATCCCTCGGTCACCAGCCAGCCAAAACCTTTTTCCGGAGAAAAGACGTTGACGCCAGCATCGGTGTACTGCTTCCCAAATTTCCGTGCGCCGAACACGAATTGACGATCCGGCAGCATCTCGGAGAAGTAGCGGTATGAGTCAGTAGCGTGGCGACGGGTGAAATCCTCATGCGTGCCCTCGTAGAAAACCAGGTGCCCAGCCACCATCCCCCCAAAGAACAACGGCGTATAGGTACGGGAAAGGACGAGGCAGTCGCTCTCGACAATCAAATCCCAGACTCCGACAACGGCATTCGGCGGGTAATCGCCATGGGCATTGACACCTTTGGGATTGCAGTCAATGACCAGCTGACGGCCCTGGCCGGAAAACGCAATCTGACGGATGGGCGCGTTAGCGATCCGGCCGGACGAGGCGACAACCGTCCCGGAAACTTCTTTCAGCTCGCTGGAACGGCCATACAGGGCGGTGTACGTGCAGCCCTCAAACGCGGCCAGCGGCAGGCGCAGCCGATACCGGATAGTGCTGCCAGTCAAATGATCCTGGTAGGCCGGGCAATGCGCCATGAACGCCAGTTCGACTTCCGAGCCGTCTGCCGCCGCCGAGACTTCGCGCCGGTACTTGACGCCATCGGTCTCACCATGAACATTGTACACGCGACGATTCCCGCCCAAGTCGGAAATATTAGTCTGGGGATTGCGCAGCAACGACATTGACGGCGGTGGCGGCGCCTCGGGAACGGCGCCCGGGGGCAAGGCCGGCGTCAAATCCATCTCTTCCTCCAAAACCAGCGTCGTCCCGCCAAAACTGATCTGGAGGCTCTTCTCCGCAGCCAGGGAAAAAGCCCCGGCTACTGCCGCCGTTCCCATCGACATTATCGCCAAAAACGTACACGCTTTAATCTTCATGGCTGACCTTGTTCATGATTACAGTGAGGTGAATTGCTGAATCCGTGTCCATCTATGGCCCCAGCTCACTTAGCGTCCAGCCAGCGGATAGCTTCCGCCCACGTGCGACCACCCACTGGCCGGGTTGAACTGATGACATGGCCGCCAATCGCCAGCATATTGATGGTGGTTAGATGATTCGGCGTCACGCCGGGCGTCGTGCCATTGTGAAAATACAGTCCGACATCGCTGAAAATCTTATTGCTCGGATCAGTGTCGCCGCTATAGCGGTTCCGCTGTCGCCGGCCGCTCTGATCGCCAAAGCTGGCAGTCGGATAATACGTCCCCACCTTCGCCGGCGCAATCCAGTAGCCAAAGTAGCTGCTGTAGCCTGGCTTATACTCACCAGTCGTAGCCCAGTGGTTGTAGTTGGTGTTATCAGAAGGGCAGCGCCAGTAGCGCTCAATGTACTCGGCATTGCTGGCCGTAGTATTGGCCTCGCCCGTCCCCAAGTACATGCCAAAATTCTTGGAGGTCAGGCCGCTGACTGACTGCGAGGAGACGATGTTACCGAAGGTGGTGATGTCGGAAGCACGGATATCCGTGGTGGCGCGCCAGCCATCGTTGTCATCGGCGTACATCAGGTTGGCCAGGCCAATCTGCTTTAACGTGTTGACGCAACTGATGATGCGGGCTTTTTCCCGGGCCTTGCTCAAGGCCGGCAGCAGCATCGCCGCCAGAATAGCAATGATCGCAATGACTACCAACAACTCAATCAAAGTAAACTTCCGCATGGCCAACCCCCTTTCAATGAAAAATAACTCTGCCACAGTTCGGGAACAAAAGATGACTTCCATTCACAACCAGGTCACAACCTTAACTTACTTCGCCAAAACGTTTTTGCATCCTCAAAAAACAATAGCTGGAATTTTCTCTAATCGGTCGTCATGGGTCAGTGTACACCCCGGCGCTCTGCTGGGGTGTACACTGACCCATTGCTGCCCGATTGCAAAAAGCAATAAAAATGCTTTATTTTGCTTGAAAAGGCATTTTTGTTGCTTATATTAAGGCAAATATTAATTTGGAGGAGCGCGATGACTACTGGAACCATAGACTACCGCACCGCAATCCAAACGGGATACAACTCATTGGGCGCCAAAAAGCGGATTATCGCTGATTACGTGTTGGAAAACCCGATGAAAGTGATTTCCTCTTCGGTGCAGGAACTGGCTAAAATCTGTGATTGCGAGCAGACCACCATCGTCAGATTTGCCCAGCAACTTGGTTTTCGAGGCTACATGGATTTAAAGATCGCCATCGCCCGGCAGCTCAACTCCGTCTGGGCGGAATTCACCGATACGAAAGAAGGAGAAGCTACTGGGATATTGAAAAAATTGGCTTCACGCCATGTTAACGCACTGCAAAATACACTCGCGTCTCTTGATGAAAAGCTTTTGGAAGACATCTGTGACATACTAGAAAAAAGTTCCCAAATTTTGGCTTTTGGCGCTGGCACCAGTCAGTTGGCAGCCATCGACTTGCAGATAAAATTCCTGCGGCTTGGCTTGCAGATTCACTGTTTTGCGGATATCGAATTAACGAAAACCCACCTCGGGTTCGCCAGAGAAAATGGCATCATCTTCCTGTTTTCCCAGTCCGGTGAAACGGAAGTAGTTACTATGCTGGCAAAGTTGGCGAAAGAAGAGCATATTCCGGTTGTCGCGATTACCAGTTTCCCAGGGTCGACTTTGGCGTTGCTGGCAGACTATTTATTGGTCACTGCTTGCAGCAACGAACCGCAAATCCGCTTTGGAGTGATGAGCGCCCGCTTGGCGCAACTGGCGGTGGTGGATGCGCTGACGTTGCTTTTCAGCATGCGCAACCAAGAGCGTTCATGGGAATTCATTGCCAAAGGATATCACGATAATGCCGAATAAAACCACTTCCTTGCTGCTGGCTGCCGATTCTGGCGGGAGCAAAACCGACTGGTGGCTGATGACTCCGGGCGGACGTTGCGTGAAAAAATGCACTACGGCCGGGGTTGCTTCTCTCCACGCAGGCATGCTTCCGGTAGCGGATACCGCGCGCACGGCGAAAGCGATGCTGGGAAATCCCCCAGTCCGCCAGATATATTTTTCCCTAGGCGGCCCCAATACTCTCGAAATACAGGAGGCGCTGCAAGCAGTCTGGCCAGATGTCCCTTCAGAAGTCGGCAGGGAAGCGTCCGGAGCACTGATCGCTTCCTGCCGGGAGTTTCTTCGTTGCGATGGAGCGATCTTGGGCGGTACTGGGGTAACCGCCGTGGGATTCACCGCCGGTGGATGTTGCTATGCGGAGGGATGGGGGCCGGTTTACGGAGATTTGGGTTCCGGCGGCGGAATCGGATTGCGAACGGTGCAAACCTTTCTACGAGGACTCGACGGCACTGAGGACAGTGGAGGATTGGCGAAGCTTTTTTCCGGAATGTACGCAGATTTGAATTTGCGCGATTTCTCCGGGCGCATGGAATTGAAGCGGAGAATAAATGAATTGACCCGCAGAGACCTGGCAGCACTAGCGCCGCAGGTAGCGCAGATGGCGCAAGGAGGTGATCCGGCAGCGACAAAAATCATTGATGCCAGCGCGGAAAACATGGCGGCGCTCGCCGCTGCCATCGCTCCTCCGAAAGGGAAAATCCTGATGCTGGGAGGGTTGTTTAAGCTCGGGGCGGATTATTTGCGTCGGTGTGAGCGGCTCCTTCACGCTCGCCGGCCGGATTGCAGCTGGCTGTATGATGAGCGGCTTTCCATCGTCAAACTGGCAGCTGCCCGGGTGATTCAACTGGACGGACATACAATCACCTCTGAAACATGGTGCAAAATAATCAATGAACGAACTTCTTGAAAAATTACGGAACCGTCTGATCGTTTCTGTACAGGCGCTTCCCGGCAATCCACTGCGCGACACCCACTGCATCGCGCGCCTCGCGGCGGCGGCAGCAGCCGGTGGCGCCGCGGCTATCCGTGCCAACGGGGTGGAAGACCTCACCGCCATCAGAGAACTGGTCAGCCTGCCGATCATTGCCATCAATAAATATGCTCCATCCCTGACTGAGCCGTATATCACACCCGATATTGCGGCAGCCCGTAAACTTTACGGCTTGGGAGAGATCATTGCCGTAGATGCCACCTTGCGGCCGGATGACAAGCGGGCAGCCGAACTTATTGCCCGTATTCACGCAGAATCCGATGCTCTGGTCATGGCAGATATCAGCACATTAGAGGAAGGAATTGCCGCGGCGGCAGCCGGTGCGGATATTGTCGCTACCACCTTAAGCGGCTATACGCCTTACACCGTCAAAACCGCTGGCCCGGACTTGGAGCTGGTCAACGCCCTGAGCCGCACTGTGGACGTCCCCGTCATCGCTGAAGGACGTTTCCTTACTCCGGAAGACGTGGATGCCGGCCTGGCCGCCGGCGCCCACAGCGTGGTGATCGGCAAAATGATTACCAATGCCATGTTCATTACCCGTCACTTCATCGAAAGAAGCACACGCCTGCTCGCATGAGAGAATTCCTTGTCCAGAAATATTGACCCTCGCCAGCAACAAAAGGGCATTCCGGCATCCGTGGCGGTCAAACGAGTTCTTCGCAACATCACCCGGGAAGTTGCCACCGTGAAAAAAGCCTGCGCAGAAATGCAGCTGGTCTATACCGACTTCACAATGTTAAAATAAGGAGCTCGTTCAATGAACCCCATCGACTTCAAACGTTTTAACGCCGGTACGCTCTTCCTGATTCGGAAACCTGAATCCTTCCCGGTCGGATACGCGCAAAGCGCCTTCGAAGACATGAAACGCCTGCATCTGGACTATGCCGCCTGGCTGGAAACCTGGAATTGCTGGGACGGGGTACTGTGGATACACCCGGATTATCCGCGAAGCTCTTTCTGGAAGGACTGCCCCAGGGACCCGCTGGAAGAAACATTTGCCGCAGCTGACAAGACGGGAATCGCCTTTCTACCGGAGTGCGGAGTCATGCATGCTTCCTTTGTTGAAAGTCACAGCGACGCCATGTTGCATTCGCATGACGGGAAAAAGTCAGTTTATGGGCGTATCGGACTGGTGCCTTCCGCACCGGTGACGGCAGATTTCTTTATCGCCAAATATGACGCCTTCATTGATAAATTCAAGCATCACGCCAGCTTCCGGGGGATTTGCCTGCCGGCGGAGAACAGCACCTGTTTGAGCTACGACCGCTATACTGAAAAAGCGTGGAGAGAATTCTCCGGCAGAGCCTTGCCAACTCCAGAAGAACTTGCTGAAAGCGAAGCGTTGGAGCGGGAGACTTACCGTTTCCTGGAGGAGGAATATCTGCGTTTGTTCCGCAAGCTGGCCCGCCATATCAAACAGAAATATGGCTTGCCGCTGATGCATTATCCGATAAGCAAAATCAGCACGGTGAGCCATTTCGAACCCAATACGTATGCTGCGGCGCGCAATCTGGAAGTCATTACAAAAGTAGATGAGATCGATCTCTTCAATCTGCAGCTGCATCCGCCATTGGGCGATCATCCCGGACAATTCAAGATGGAACTTGAGTTGCTGGAAGCTCTTACCGACAAGCCGTGTGTCGCGGACACCCATTGGTACCACGAATGCAATGCCGGTAAACTGCCAGAGCTAAATTCCAAGCGATACATCGACTGGATACTGTCCACGCTGACGCCTCACGGGATTTCTTTCTTCTGCTACGGTTTCATGGCGGAAAAACTGCCGCTGTGGAAAGTTGAGTTGAATCCGGGAGCAAAAGTATTCAATTGCTATGCCAATGACGACGAGGTAGCTATCCGGCGCAAAGCCGTCCTCCGCGGCATGGACTTTGTCGAAACTTTGCGCCCATTGCTGGAAAACATGAAAAGAGAGGCGCAGAATGCGGTCTTTTACCGGGAAAGCCTCGAAGATGATTACCGTTACGGTAGTTATTACCGAGAGCATCTCTTTTCTCTTTATGGGCAATTGCAGGCTACGGCCCGTCCGCTGATTTTTACTGCGGAAATACCGGAATCGACGGAGAATATCCGCTGTCTGATATTTGACGCGGTAAAGACCTTCTCCTCCGATGATGCGCGCAAACTGGAAAAATTCCTGGCAGCCGGCGGACAAGCGGTGGTCATT
>Ga0209510_1001612_pt1 | contig 25174 bp, 18 predicted proteins | sample BiotimSIPDNA_FD_185749 | JGI IMG/M metagenome (GOLD analysis project Ga0209510, IMG submission 185749) | Anaerobic biogas reactor microbial communites from Washington, USA - Biogas_R1 time_0 SIP DNA (SPAdes) (version 2) | ecosystem: Engineered > Bioreactor > Anaerobic > Unclassified | place...
GCTTCATATATCTCTTTGAGGGCTTCCCTGAAATAAGTCCAGGCCTTATAATATGTAACTTTGACGGAACGGATCTCATCAGGTTCGATTACCATTCGGGAAAGTATATCTGAGAGTTCTGTGTAAAATTCAGCAGAGCGTTTTATCAGAGAAAGGTCTGCATGAACCTCCTGAAGTTTCTCCTTGTTTTCCTGCGCCAGTCTGCTTATGGAAAGAAAATCCATAAGCCAGTCATGCCTGCTGCGACCACTGATTATCCTTTTTAATGCATCGGAAAGATCATTATCCTCCCTGAATGCCCTTTTGAGAGCTTTCAGTAATCTGTATCTCACTTTTTTTGCTTCCGGTTGCAGTTCTTCCCACTCTTTTTTCGCAGTTGGCTGCTTATTTATATGAGTAATCATCTCGACTGCACTCCAGATCATGGCGCCGGCACGTGCTTCAAAGCTGTCCAGATAGTGGGGTTTTATTCCCGACAGTTCAAGCTTAGCCCTGTCTTCTTTTATAAGAGTAAGAACCCGGTTTGCCTCTCCCACCGCCTCTTCGACAGGCATTGGTGGCGGAGCATACTCTGTGATGGCGGAAATTTGTGGAAGTAACGATTCGTAGTGTTTTTTCTGTTGGGGCTTTGCTGCTACTGATCTGATTGGAGCATCAGTCATAGATTACCTCCTTTAGACAGATTTGAGGTGTTTGTTTTTGCCCGCGTCAAATCCTGTGTAAGAAAGGCAGATCTATTTACAACCTGTTCTTTTTCAGTCTTACAAAAAAGAAACTGAAAAACTACCTGAGAGAATAACAATGGGAACAATAAAAACAAAACAGAACTTGAGCGAACGAGATGTTGTTAAAACAAGATATTCGATTTACTGCAGGGTTGGCAATACTTTTTTTGGAAATTCTTTTTTTTGGTAACTCAGCAGGTTCCCGGTAAATTTATCAGAAGGTTACTGCGTAGAGCTGGCAGAGTTAAGCCAACAATCTACCTTCTTTACATGTCAGTTGAAATTTTATGGTATTACCACCCAAAGGTTGTCTTTTTTACTTCATTGATCTTCTTAATCCTTAATATTATAATGACTTGAAGGTGCATTAGCCATGAAACTTATTGTCCAGATTCCCTGCTATAACGAAGAAAAAACCATCAAGGAAATGATCGAATCCATCCCAGGGCAGATTGCCGGTATCGATTCGATAGAAACGATCATAATAGATGATGGTTCCACAGATGCAACCGTAAAAAGAGCGGCTGAAACCGGCTGCAAAATTATCAGTCTTCCCCGTCACAAAGGACTTGCAGCAGCCTTTAGCGCTGGTATAGAAGCTGCGATTGAAATGGGTGCAGATATACTTGTAAATACTGATGCCGACTTTCAGTATCCATCAAATTTTATCCCTGCGCTCATTAAACCAATCCAGGACGGTACCGCCGACATGACAATCGGTAACCGGTTTTCCAATGGGAATAAACCCTTTTCACCTATCAAGATGTTCTTCCAGGATTTTGGCTCAAGAGTGGTTCGTCTTTTCTCAGGGGTTAAAGTCAGTGATGCGGCTTCGGGGTTCAGGGCATTCAGCAGGGATGCCATGAAAAAAATAGTCATTCATGATGATTTCTCCTATACACTGGAAAGCATTTTTCTTGCTGGTGTTAATCATTTCAGGGTGGAAAATGTTCCCATTACCACTAATCCCCACACCCGTGAATCGCGATTATTTAAAGGTATCGGTCAATATATTAAAAGATCTGCAATAACTGTTATCCGTATCTCTTTAATGTATCATCCTCTCAGATTCTTTACAGCTATTGGATCAGTTTTCCTCTCAGGAGCACTAGCCCTGGGGGTAAGATTTCTATTCTACTATTTTCAGGACGGCGGAAGAGGTCATGTACAATCACTAATCCTTCTGGTTGTATTGACTATCATTGGAATTCAAAGCATTATTGTTGGACTTCTTGCCGATGTGGTGGCTGCAAACCGAAGACTTCTGGAGTATATCAGAATCAGGCAGATGGAATCAAAATGAGGCTTAAAATCATCGCTTTATTTCTGCTAATCCACAGTTTGATAATTTTCAGTATTTATTTATTACTGGCCGTTTCAAAATGGTTCCCTTACGGACCTGTTCTTAAAGGAATTCGTGAATGTCTTTACAAATTCTTTTGAGTTGTGTGGCAACAATATGGCTTTCACTTATTTACACAGGCCTTGGCACTCTTGTTTTTAACTTCCTGAGGCTGCGGACCGTTTTTGGTAATGGCTTATCACTCATAGTCAAATTCGCCCTGGGTTTCGGAATAATCGGTAATATCCTCACCGTAATGGGATATCTTAATCTTTACTCCCCACCTTCCATAATTATTGTTCTGGTATTTGCAACACTCATTTCGCTTATCTCTTTTTCATCCATTATCAGACAATTGTCGGTTGTTATCTTTTCGTTTTACAACACTTTTTTCCCTAAGCCCGGATTCTGGTTATTCTTTTTTTTATTGATAACTGCCGGATATATGGCAAGAGGGCTTTTGCCACCTTCAGGCTTTGATGAACTCATGTATCACCTTTCTACAGTTAAGCTTTACCTCAAGGAAGGTGGTTTCTGGGATATCTATTTCAATCCCCAGTCCGATTATCCCATGCTTTCACAGATGCATTACCTTGCGGCTCTTGCCCTTGGAAATGACATAATCTGCAAGAGTCTATCTTCCTTTTTGTTTTTTATCCATTTGGGTCTCATTTTTCTGGTCTCCAGAGATTTATCCAAAGATAAGAATGCTGCATTTTTCTCTGTGATCATATTTGCAACACTTCCTACCATAGTCGCAAACGCTTCAAGCTGCTACGTAGACATCCATCAATCCCTGTGGAGCATGCTCGCTCTTTTCCTTCTGATAAAGTACACTGAAACCGGATCAAAAGGAATTCTGTACACAGTAGCATTTTGTGGTGGCATGGCGGTTCAGACTAAAATTTTCGGAATATTAATAATTCCTGTACTGGCAACTGTACACTGCTATTGTAACTGGTTAAATAATGGAAGGTTGATCTCAAAAAGAATACTGTTTGAACTATCAGTTCTGGTTGTGATACCGGTTGCAATGGGTTCTCTCTGGTATTATAAGAGTATGCTTTACAACCAATCATTTGGTTCTATAAAATCGGTTTCATTGATACCTGAAAAAAACATTTTGTCCTCTGCTATCTCATTTTTAAGAGAGCTGGTAACCTTCCCCTGGACTTATACCATTTTTCCATCTTTGCACAGAGCTGATACGGCAGGCCCGTTATTTTTAATGGTACTTCCATTTTTGTTTTTTGTTAAAACCATAAATAAAAAAATAAACATTTATCTGCTGGCTTCACTCGCTTTTATGCTACAGTTGCTTTTTATCGATAATTTTATGGTAAAAAGTGCAAGCGGCAGATATATAATTTTTGTTCTTGCCTTGCTTGTCCCTTCTGTACCTTATACGTTAAGCCATCTCACACTTCACAACACAAGGAGAATTCTTTCTGTATCAGTTATCGTATCGGTGCTTTTCGGAGGAGCGGTTTTCATCAAACGATACAATAAAGAGTGGATAGCACTGATCAAACAAAAATCCAGAGATGAGTATTATCTTTCTGTTCTTCCGGAATATGGAGCCATACAAAAAATAAACAGTCTTGGCAGTGATAAAAAAGTACTGCTTGAGTATAATTTCTCCGAATATCTAATTGATATTCCATATATTGTGGCATACAGAAGATACGAAAGTCCCTGTGAGATGATCAATGATTTAAACAGCAAAAATGTGGGCTATATCTTCGCTAACAATAAATTCGACTCACTAGAAAACCGGATTTCTTATGGCGAAATCAAAGAATATATGGAACCTCTCTACAATGCAAACGGGTTTTATCTTTTCAGGATTTTGAATAATGAGTAAGGGCGGCAGATCCTCGGAAAGAGGAGTTTAGGATCGCATTCGCATCGCATTCGCATCGTAACCGCATCGTAACCGCATCGTAACCGCATCGTAACCGCATCGTAACCGCATCGTTACCGCATCGTTACCGCATCGTTACCGTATCGTTATCTTTTTCGTTATCTTTTTCGTTATCGTATCGTATGTTATCGTATCATATCGCATCGCAGGTCGATGCCCTGCGCTAACCTGGTCCAGCCATACAGGCTGGTTCCGTCCCATCCATTCTGGCTCGTATGATGGGCTGAGTAGTTTGATTGTGGGTCTTAGTTCCCCTTTCGGGGGCCAGGGGGCTCCATTCTGTGGGTCAGACGACCGATTGACAGCATATTGCAAATTGATTCAATGGCGAAATAAACAAAAGAAGAGATTATTCCACCGGTAATACCATATTTTGGTATCAATACAAAATAGAGAAGAACAGTTACTGATATGGCTATTAATTTATTTCTAAAAATTGAGGCATTCTGTTTTGTCTTTATCAAATAATGGTTTGAAACTGTTGATATGAAATACAAGGGCAAAGCTAACAGATATATTCTACTGTACCCTGCAATATTTCCAACATATTCACCATAAGCAATTCTTACAGGAACCCCGATAAATATGGAAGCAGTTATTGATAACAAGACCACAAATAATACCGGTTTTATTAAAAGATTGGTTTTTATCTCTTTTATGTAAAACTCAGGCAGAAATGCAAGAAAAGTATTCTTTATTACCATATAAAAAAAGTCATTTATTTTCATGATAATCGTATATGCAGCAACAGTTGAGGGATTAATGAATACCCCCATTATTAATATATCGGCTTTACCGAAAATGGCCGATGACAGATCCAGAAAAGTCATCGTGTAGCTCTGGTTTTTCCACCCCTTGTCCAGATTATCGTTACCAATAATCTTCTGCTTAACATACAAAAAGCAAACAATGTTGAACGCAGCCTCCAGTATCACATACCCCAAAAAAAATAACAGCAGGCTGTTCGTACTGTATGTAATGACAAATACATAAACCAGTTGAAACGTAACCTTAATTAAGGTAAGACAGGCAGATAACCGGAATCTGGCCTTTCCTTTCAGGGCATGTTCCCAAATATTCAGCACCGAGAAAAACGGAAAGCATAAAATTGACAATAAAAGTATCCTGCCAAAATATTTATCCTGACAGAAATAATAATATGATCCTGCCGCACAGAGCACGACTACACCAATAATACTGAATTTCAGACTGAATTTTGCAGCCGCCAGATACGTTTTATCGTAACCCTGGGCCAACGCACGCAACACTGTGGCTCTTATTCCGGTAATTGATACGAGGGAAAGCACGCTGAATACAGAGACAAGAATTATAAACTGCCCATATAATGTTTCCTTTTGATTATTAATAAGTATTACTGATATCAGAAGATATGATACAGCATTAAATCCGTTATTCAGATTGGCCCAGAATACTTTGCCAAAATATTCCGGAATGACATTTTTATCTTTCAGATGGCTGGCCATTTTTCCCGATTATCTGTATATAAAACCTTTTTGTAAATATCGCAAAATGTAATTGCAGAGGTATCCCAGGTGATTTTCTTCCGCAATATCGATTCTCTTGCCCTGCTTTTGATTGCATCATACAACCCGCTCTCACCCAGCAATCTCAGCACTGCATCTTCGATACTCTTTGAATTTTCCGGTTCAATCAATAAACCATCAATACCGTCCTCTATTAGTTCCGGAGTTCCATTGACTGCAGTTGCAATTACAGGTAATCCGCAGGCCATGGCTTCCGCAACAACATTGGGTCTGCCCTCAGAAAGACTGGGAAGAACAAAAATATCTGCAGCATTCATAAACTCCGGTATTTCATCAGCCATTTTCGGACCGGTTAAAACCACGTTTTTATCAAGACCGTTTTCTAAGACAAATCTTTTATAATTTCCAAATTCCAGTCCACCGCCAACAATTACCACCAATATGTCTGGAAAGTGTACCCTGATTCTATCGACTGATTTAAGCAGGTAATCAACACCTTTGCCTTTTACCAGCCAGCCGACAAACAATACTATCCTCTTATCAACCGGAAATCCCAGCTTTTCCCTCACTTTGCTTCTGTCTTCCGGTCTGAATCTTTCAGTGTCAATCCCATTGGGAACCGCACATACATTGTCTTTGAAACCGAGTGATTTTATTATGCTTATCTGATTAAAACTGTTGGCTGTAATATAATCACAGTTTTCAAGGATCCATCTCAGTACCACCCTTGTAAACCCATACTTCATTGCTGCATTTAATGAGGATCCCCTTTCTGTAAGGACAAGCGGTTTCTTGTAGATTTTCTTTAACAGAACACCAACCATAGCGGTAAGAGACCATTGGGCATGTATAACATCGGCACCCCTGGCATATTTAAGTGATTTTATAAAGAGGTAAAGAAAAAAGAGGGGAAGCTGTAATTTGGCAAAGAAACTTTTTTTGAAATTTGAGGGTATCCCGCCGCCGGAAATCAATGTTTGCATCTTTAGCGGCAGATATTTGAACCTGTGTATCCTTACATCACCCCAGCACTCCTCCTGAGATTCACTGCAAAGGTAAAACGGACACACCACATCCACAGACACTCTTTTTGAAAGAGCATCTGCAAGAGAATAGATAAAGGGGCTCTGAAAATGTCCTTTGAATGCCGGAAAAGAGGAAGTAATTATGCAAACATTCATAAACTAGCAGTCTCGAAACCAAAAAGCGCGTATGCAGCTCAATCATTGCGATATGATCAGTATACAATAATGTGAAGAATTTCGGGGGAAAAAATATCCTTCACCTAAATCGCACGATTCTTTGACATGATTCGCTTCTGGACCGCAAACCTAAAGGGCTCTATGCGATTCACGTCAAACAATCGCACGGATTAAGCTTCAATTCTGTTTGAGCCATTGAGAAATATACACACCGGCAGCCGCTTTACTCAATTTGCAACCGTTTTTAACACTTCCGGCCTTTTTACCCTGAAGGTTGAAAATGATGTAATCGGAAGAAATAAAATCATAGTACGTACCGTCAAAAGTAACTGACCTGTTTACAGCAGACATCCTGTTTACTTCACATCCGATCCGGGATATTTCTGACACTGCTGTGGGAAATTGATCCTTTACATATTCACCGCCCCAGTAACGGGTAAAGAGATAATGGCGTTTCTGCTGTGGCCGTGGCGCCATACACCCCTGGGTCGCCTTTGACAGATCGATCTGGCTGTAAGAATAAATATAAGCCTTCTGTTCGGTAAAGGTGATTAGGTCCATAACTGCTTTCCGGTTCTGTCCATTGCCCATATCTGATCATAGCGGTCCTTGAGAATGATATCCTGCGGCTTATTATTACCTGTCAGATTTGCAATGATAATGCAGTCGTGGGCATTCTGATGGGGATATGCAAAGGATGACTTCTCTTTACCATCTCTACCGTTCAATATCCGCAGTTTACCGTCCATACAAGCCAGGACCTCGTTGAAACCATCCTGATCGATATCATATACCTGTGCAGGAATATCGGAACCGGTTGAGGAGCCTTTGGTTGGATCACCTATCTGCCATAGTTTCTTACCATCACAATCGTAAACGGTAAGACAATTGACTTCATGACCGATATAACGGTCATCAGCCATCTTGTCTCCCTGCATCATAATCATTTCCAGACGGCCATCCCCGGTGACATCACCCAGAAGCATTCTTTTCCCTTCACCGGCTTCACTGATATCGATGGTGGTAATCAGCACTGTTTCAGAAAAGGCAACTTCTGAAAACAGAGATACACATAAACTGATACACAGAATCAATTTTGACAACCGCATGTTTGGTTCCCTTATTAATGGACAACCAGGGTTAATAATTAACCTCAGTAATGTCCGCTAAAATATTCTAAAAGTTAAAAGGTCCCAAATAATAAAATTCGCAATCATAAATTCCAAATCTCACGCAACAAATCCTAAATAAATCCCAATAACCAATCATTCAAATTCCAAACTAGAAAAGAACAGGAATGGAGGTCCCTATCCTGTTTCGAATTTCGAATCTCGCATTTCGAATTCTCATTCTTACTCCTGTTCCGGTTTGGAATTTAAATCATTGTAATTTGGAATTTGGAGAAGGATTTTTATTATACCTGTTATGATGATAATATAGTGTCTGTTTAGCTAATAAAGTTTCCTGAAAATTATGCCAGAATATTTATCAGATGTTATTTGGGCGATTGTGCCAGAAAAATCCAGGCAAATACTCAGAAATAATCATCGTCTTTCCAGAACTACCCGCGAAAATAAATATTCGAACCTGTTTTATTCCCGCAACTCTTCACACGATTGCTTTGTATATTAAAGAAATGCCTTAGGTTTTTAAGGCAGGTACAAACATTTAAACGGGGGTGAGATGATGTTAAAATTGCATCATGCAATTTTTATTTTCTGCAGCTTTGCCTTTTTGGTTTTTGCAGATATTGAGATGTCACTGAGTGGCACAGTTAAAGACAGCGATGGAGCAGCAATCGCCGATGCTTTTGTGGCACTGCTTTCCGATTCAACAATCAATGATACCACCAACGCCCTTGGTGAATTTATCATAGGCAACACCGCAGCGAAACATCCAAACGGCGTTTCTGCAGGACTTGCACATAACCAGGTCAGTATAAAAAACCGGCAGATTCAACTCACCATAACTTCTCCGGTTAAAAGTGGCAGCGTCTGCCTGTTTTCGGTTGATGGGAAAATGCATGAGATAGTTCCTCATGGCAAAATCGAATCCGGTCTTCACATGTTTAATCTTGGAAAACTTGCTGCCGGTTTTTACATAATGCAAATAAGCCTGGACCAGGCTTCCGTAGCCTCCAGACTTATAAATACCGGCACCGAATTTTTCATCAGTAACTCTTTCCCTCAGAAAAAGAAGGGTTCGGGTATTTGGCTCAATGCAGCAGTGGAAGGTGAAGATACTCTGATTGTAAAGAAGGAAGGTTTTAAGGTGACAAAGAAAAGGATCAGCTCATACCGGCAGACCGGTATTTCCATTGTGATGGAAAAGGAGGAGAAGCGTCCGGTGTACTCTTATGCAGCAACAGTAGAAAACACCTGTGCCGATTGTGATGTACCGGAACTTCCGGAGGCCTCAACGCTGACTGCCAGAAATTCGAAACTCCCGAATCCATTCCTGAATATTGATGGTACAGAAATTACCAGGAAGAGCCAGTGGCACTGCCGCAGACAGCAGATACTGAAGCAGGCCATGAAATACATTTACGGCGAAAAACCTGAACCACCGGAGTTGGTAAGCGGTACAGTTACCAACACAAAAGTAACGGTTCATGTGGAAGATAAAGGCAAGGAAATAGATTTCAGTGCAACAATCAAGCTACCCGACAAAGGGCAGGCCCCCTACCCTGCAATTATCAACATGGGAAGCTTTGGCATGACAATCGGTGAAAAACGGGTTACAGATCAGGGAGTGGCTGTAATCAACTTTGACTACAGTCAAATAGGCAAAGAGCAGCAACCGGAAGGGAACGTGGATAGAAACAGAGACTTTCAGGGGCTTTTCTACGATCTCTATGGAGGGAAGCATTCTGCGGGACTACTTATGGCCTGGGCATGGGGAGTCAGCCGTATGACAGATGTGCTTCAGAAGTCTGGAAAAGAGATAATCGACTGTGGGAGACTGGGAGTTACGGGATGCTCCCGTATGGGAAAAGCGGCTTTTGCGGCGGGGCTTTTTGACGAACGGATTGCTCTTATACTGTCTCATGAAACGAGTGTGGGGGCAGTTCCGGCTTACCGTGTCGCTGATGCCAAATGTCCGGAAAATACCGATAATAATTTCAGGGGACAACTTTGGCTCAGTAATAATTTTACACCTTTTGTCAAAAACACCAGCCTTCTTCCCATCGACGCTCATTCGCTTATTGCCACAATTGCTCCACGGGGGATTTATATGATGGAAAACCAGGCTCAGGCGCAGATGTGTGCCCAGGGTGGAAACATGGCAGCTTTGGCTGGCGCAGAAGTGTATAAGGCTCTGGGTTGTCCACAGAATATCAGTTACAACTCAAATACTCCTGGTGGGACAAACCATTGCACGTATGCTGAAAATTTCACCGATCTTCTTATAAAAAACATTACTAAATTCCTTAAACATGAACCTGCAGAAACAGGGGAGTTTGTTGCTGGTCCAGGCACACTTAACAGAAACGATTGGATAGACTGGACTGCTCCCACACTGGAGAACGATACTGATATTTATGAGACCGACTGAGGAGCTGAATGAAAGCATAGGAAATAGCACGAAATAAACCCATTGAGAACGGAGGAAAAAAGGTAAGCTTCCGATTTTTCTTTTCCTCTGTTTCTTTTAAGTAAAAAAGCCTTCTACAATATGACACCCGATTCGACTATAGAGTTCCTGAAAATTTAGAATTACACGCGACTCAACAACCTTTCTTCATGGCTAAATTTCTTCTTATACGATCACAATATTTTTTATCTTACATTCCTTTATGTCGTATCATATCTTCAACTATGTATCTCTCAATAAGTTGCTCATAATTTAAGTGGTTTTCACCTGTGTTTTTGTTTCTCAATTAAGTAAATCTTAAGCAGTACAGTATTTATTGTACTGTGTGCAGACCATGCAAGAGCAGTTAAGGATTTTCAGATCCAATCCAATTCTCTTAAAAGGAGGCCCCATAATCCAATCCGCTTTCTCATTATGTTTTTGTGCAGAAGCAGGTTTTTTTCACACTATTAACTGTAAGGAGCTTTTTATGCTTAAAATTGTTTTATGACATTGTTGATTGCAGGGTTCTGTTTAACAGTATTGAATTGTTCGGAAGATCAACTAGTTTTTCACCCAAAATCTTTTGACGGGACCACTAAAGCGTCCTCCCTTCCGGGATACGCATACGATGATATTTGGGGCCCGGGGAGGCAAATTATTACTGTTGCAACCGGCTAACAACAGCAGGGCTTACCTATTCGCTTTATCAAGTTATATTACTGAAACTGATACACAATATGCCATATCATTTAAAAAACAAACTACAACTTCAGTTTCAGAAACGTCCTGGCCTGAAGACTGGAACTGGAAAAATGGAGAAGGGATCCTGCCATTCACCCCGGTGTGGCGTTACGATGCTCCAAATCTGGCTGTTATAGCTGCGGCGATGCATAATAATAATATGTTTCTTTTTGCCATCGATGAAAATGACAGTCGGTTGATGTATAAAAGAGAAACAAATCCTTCAACAAATACCTGGAATGATTGGAAAAAAATAAGCTTGAATTATTCTGTAAGACCACCTGTTTATGCAGGATGCGCTAATGGTAGCAGTAAAGTTCAAGTTTTTGCCATTGATAATGCGACGGGCAAAATACGGGCATTTAAAAAAGAACCTACAGTAGGAAGCGATGACAATCAATGGAGCAGCTATCTTATAGGAGATCAATCTATCAGTATTTTTGCTTTGCATTCTAAGAGCAATCATAGTTACATTTTCGCTACTAATTGGGTGGATTTATTTACGATTCAGAGTGCAGCTTCTGGAAGCTTCCCATCTAATTACACCAGAGTCGGTCCCCCATATTTGTTTATTAGTACAAATGAGGTGAAATTATCCAGTAATGGCATTATGGTAACTCAATATGCTGCTGGTGGATTATGGGAAATAACCTCTGACACTGCTATTAAAATTACAAGTGATTGGACAAGGCATTTTGAAGTAGTAAGCTCGGGGAATAATGCTTATCTTTTATATCTTTCTGAAACAGATGGTATGAAATTATGGCGCAGAAGCTCATCAGGTATATGGAGTCAGGTTCCAACATCTACATATCCCAACCAATCTGCACATCCAGTAGATCAAACCTGTTTAAAAGCTTATAATTATCCATCCAATAATACAGCCGTTTTTTTCGGTAATTTTGATAATACCGGAATTGGAGGTCCAGCACTCTATGGACCATCTCTCTTTTTTGATGTATGGCAGATTAAAAATCCAGATTGGACACTTAGTTGGAAAAATCTTGGGGGTTTATATTCTTATTGATAATAACATAGAATAAATTCTGCTCTTGAACAATAGCAAAAGAATATAATTATATTTTCTCAGGCAAAATGTTATTTCCGGAAAACAAGAAAGGCACCTAAAGTACATAACCTTTAAGTGCCTTTGAACTATGAATTTATTGAAGTTACAGCAGCTATTCCAGTTTGGTCTCCATATCCCAATCTACCCACATATCTTTCCACTGTGATTTGGGCTGATAAAGTTCATCTTCCTTGATACCCATAACATCAGTTTTAGCACTTGCATTCCCCTCAAAGACCCTTTTATAGAATTCTTTTATAAGATTAGGATGCTCCGAATTTTTGCTGATATCACAATGCGAATAGGCACCTTTAGCCATATTAAACCCGAAATTTTCAGGAACACCGAGGGCATTCCAAACCGGTTCCGCTGCCCAGGCTGATAATGCTTCACATGTAGCTCCAAGATGACACCATGCATTGACATTAGCATTAGTCAGATACAAACATGGTCGTGGTGCTATACACGCTAAAACCATATGTTGATCAAAAGGAAGATTTTTTACTTTGGAGGGGCTGCTTCTTATCCAATTAGCAACAGAACCCAACCAATTCCCATCATTGACATTGTCGATCCCTTGTGGTTTACCATCATTACAATTATAATTTCCACCTCCATGCCTGAACCACTCTGTCATACGCAAACTAGAGCCACCCAAAGCACCTGATTCGATTATAATGGTAAGTGCAACCCGGTCGCAGTATGCGCCAGCTGCAAGAGTTGCCTTTCCATTGGTTGAGCAACCGCTTATCACTACTTTTTTAGGATCAATACCCTTATCCGGATTTAGTTCCAGCACATCGATGATTCTTTCAATTGCCCAAGCGGCTGCAATCATTTCACCGATATCTGCACTTCCATACAACTGTTTTATGGTAGTTAACATATTACCCTGATTAACAGTCGCCGATCTTGCTCCACTGATGCTGGCACAGCCAAAACCACCAAAACAGATACTCAGAATATCACCACTACCCGATGCGTTAATCGAAAAATTGGCTGTTTTTGAGCCTTGTTTACAATTAACTGTTATTGTCCCTCCACTCACTGTACCAGTAACCTCATCAGGCTTAGGAGGCATCTCACCATATAGGTACTTACTTGCCATCGCCAGTATCTCTTTACGACGGCAAGGCCACTGAGACTTCTTGGTTACTTTGGTACCATCAAAAAATGTGAAAGGGTCAGGCAATTTTTGATTTTCTTTTAGTGCACTGGTTGCAGGCAAGTCAGGAAGCACACAATCAAAAGCTCCTTCCTCTTCCATTACAATCTCAATACCCTCTTTTACATAAGCATCAATGGCAGTCTTCTTTGTAACAAAACCCTCTTTAGTGGCAATCAACGTATCAACCACATCCGCAGTAACTTTAGCCAGCTTGCCTCCCGAACGCATTTCACCTTTTCTGGCTTCATAATCTGAAACGAATACTTCCGACCCCGCTGTGATAACTCTTCTTCGGACAGTCTGATCACCCAAAGTAATCTGAAGAATGTAAAAACCGTTGCTTATCCCTACCAGTGGAATATTGTGGGTACCGGCTGAGAGATTCTGTAAGGGAATGTTTTTTACGATACGGCCATTTCCGGAAAAAAGCGTAATCAAGCCTTTGGAAACTGCAGCATTAACCGAAAAACCAAGCGATGCTCCCTGTCCGGTAACCTCGAAAGATCTCTGCACATCAATTCCATAGGGTTTTAGCGTTTTTACGATCTCCAGAGCGAATTTACCATCAGCATCTGAGCTCACTTTGGTTGTTGTATCGCTGGCAAGGTATACCTTTGCCCCACTTATTGCAGTTCCATCTGCTTTTTTCACCGTTCCCTTCAGCAAGACTTCCGAAGGTGCGGCAAAAAGCAGAGAAATCCCGGTAAATAACATCCAGCTGATTTTTTTTAACATTCCTGCCTCCATCTTAAATATGTGCACTTTGAAAATTTTCGGATTTTTTAGAAATAGATTTGATTATTCGCTTAAAAGCGGCTGTAACTTATCAAAGGAATACTCATGTAAATGATGTGTAGTAAATAAAACGCACCCCCGGATCAGAAATATCGAAGACTGTAACTTCGGCACTCCAGATACTTATCTCAATATAGCGGATAAGAGGTTATCATAGTACCAATTTATTCATTATTATACAATAATTCGTACATCTTCTGTGTACAAATGTATTGTAGAAGGGGAGTAAACCAGATTGACTGCGGATAGCTTGTCCGCTGCAAGCCGTAGTAAAGTGTTTATAGCATTTGAATATGCCGGTTTTAGTTGCCGGAATAATAATAAAGATAGGGAAGGAAGACGGCTGCAGGGAAAGCTCGCTTTACCTGCAGCCAGGGAAACTGTTTTCAGAAGACTTTTTAGCTGTTCCTCCAGGGAGTTTTTTTTAACGCGTCAGACTCAGTTTTTTCTGAAACACTGTTCCATTTTTCACTACCAGCAGAAAACCTGAAGATGTATTAATCCTGTTATCTGAAATATCGTTTCTGTGAATTTTAATCTTCCTCCCTGCACAATTAAAAAACGATAAATCCCTGTTAGACATTACTACAGGTCGCATGGCGTTTCTGGATACGGGAATCACTGGAACCGGGGCAAAATAGTGCATATTGAGCCATCGCTGAGCCGCGATTCTGCCGATCTTTATCACTCCTGGCGCTTTGTAATGGATGCCGTCGGTTTCAAATCCTTTGGTATCCAGAGTATCGACATTTTCCAGCTTGTTTCTGACAGCAATATCGGCGGCCCTGACTTTGGCATTATGAGTCCAAAAACTCTGTACATCGATCATTGGAAGAATCACCGGCAGATCTTCGGTATTCAGTGTATCACGTATATCCTTAATCAGATTGGTAAGGTTGGTTTCATACTCATTTGCTTGTTTTTGAGTATTATCCATTGCGTCAAATTCCCCCTGAAGCCAGACAAAACCACCCATATGAATCGTGTATTTGGTTGTATCCAGAGAACCAAGCGCATCCTTGATATGTTTCATCATGTTGGAGTAAAGGGAACCCACTGTACCTCCGGAACTGGGTGGTCGCCATCCATTATTGGATTCAGCCAACGAAGTACCAGATACAGCATCTTTTATGATTGCGATTTTAATACCGGGCAAGGAATCGCATACTGTTTTGCCGAATAACAGTTCCGGTCCAAAGGCCGTTTTCCCCCCGTTCAACTGCGAACTTCCAAACCCGGGCTCAAGCGTCAACCACTTCCCCATTTTGCTCGCATCACCTTCTGAAGCCAGATAGATAATCGCACTGTCCACCGGCTTTTTAAGCTCCTGAGGAAGATCGTTTACCACCCCTGCACCGCACATATTGGACTGACCTGAAAACAGAAACACCAGAAGATCGGTTTTACCAAACGATAGTGAAACAGTCACAATTACAAACAATGCCACTTTTTTTAACTGCTGAAAACCAGGTGATACAATTGATGACATTTAAGCCCTCCTTTATTTAAGGGAAATATATAAGTAAATCTTTTTCTTTTTGATTTCTATATGAAAGCCTGATCCACCCGGCACTCCTGGCAACACTGCTTATCTGCACTTCATCTATTATACCTTTAAAATAGCAGTATCCTTCATCTCTGATGGGAGATGCCATGACCTGGGCAAAACGGCCAATCATCAGATCGGACTGACCACTGCGAATAGCACTGAAAGGATAATCGATAAGTGTATCTGCCCGTTCTCCGTTGATAAAAAGTACATGTGAAGTATCATCATGCACCCCGGCAACAAACACCCATTCACCTGAAGACATTTCTGTTACTGCCAGATCCCATCCGGATTCATTGCGGTAGTCGGCGAACTCCCAGAGCGAAGAGTTGAGATGAATCGAAGTATGCCATAGAAAGTACTGGGTATTGCCCTTGGAAACAATGACATGAGAGAGGTCATCAGGGTTCTCGATGTATACCCATGCAGATATGGTGTATTGACTGTTCCGCTCAAAATTAATTTTGCTTTCTGCAGTATTGGGCATGGTAATAAAACTGCTGATACCATCAAAACTCCTTGCATTACCGATAATTCCCTGAACTCTGGCCGGTACTGCAGAATCGGGTGAAAGACCATAATACAGGTTTGCAGTTGCATCTTTCACGGTATCCTTTTCATCTTCACCCAGATGCCATACACCCTGAAAACCCGCTGCTGTATCGAATACCCGTTCTTCTGTTCCCCTTTGAGGAATCAGGTGGCTTCCCCAGTACATAAAAATGAACTGATCTTTACTGTTGCCAATAAGTGTATCTATATGCAACCAGATCTCAGCCTTTGCAGAAAGCGGATCCCACTTTTCAATCTCATGAATAATTTCCCGGTTATCAGCGGTCGTAAACATCAGATCTGCACCCGTAATGTTAGCTTCAGAGAAATTAAAATTGTCCCCGTTTAACCGCAGTAAAACTGCAACATCGAAAAGGTTGTCGGTAATATCTGCTCCGGTAATAGAAGTGTTAAAACCTATTTTTCTGGAATATTTCCATCCCGGATTATTGATTATAATTCTCTGCCCGGGCTCTACAGATACAGAACTGCAAACAACCATCCTGCCTGAGTCAATAGAAGAAACAAACAATACCGAATCGAAGAATCCTGCAGGTATCCGGTCCAGTTTTATAACCATATTGGAATCTGCAAACGAATAGATATCGGTACCAGGAATAAAACAGTACCCTGAGAGAGACTCCGGGGTTGCTGAAAAATCAATCACAAGGAAGCCTGCGGAATCCAGACTGCAATCTGCAAGTTCAAGAGGCGAACCCGATGTATCTACCTGAATATCGGTGACTCTGGCACACAATGAATAGTCGTGATTTCTGGCAATCAGAGAATAACTGCCTGCCTCAAGATTTTCAAATTTATACTTCCCTGAATCATCGGTCTTTGTAGTAAACTGATGATTAAAGGTATCATTTTTACAAGGATCAAAATCATCCGGAAACAGCCGGATCGTTACCTGCCTTGCCTTTGTGCCATCTTTGTTTACAACACAACCGGTTATACCGTTGGTTGTTTCTGAGCCCGCACCTGCCAGATTTTCAGTACAGCCCATAAAACAGGTTAGTGCAATGAAAACCAGATTAACAAGAGCGTTTTTATGAAGTACTACCATATATGGTTCTTTACTTGGTCAAAGGAAAAAACTGAATGTTAAGCTGGTACACCTTATCCGGTTCGGTCTCATCACGTGCCACTTTCAGTAAACTTTCCCGGAATTGAGCAATAATCTGATTTATCTGATCCAGTTTTTTTTCTGCAATAGTCACTGTAACAGTGGAGATGTTGCGTTTTTCGGCAGGATGGCGGTATAGCGACTGAACAGCCAACTGCATCGTGGATTCCTGAAAAGCTTTAACTGCATCAGAACGATACTTCTCTCCGGTGGTGATTATCTGGTGAGTCAATTCCCAGATGCCATTTTCATTCTTGCGTATAAGTCCAAGATCACTTAAAAGACGTATCGATTTGCGGGCCTTTGCCTCGGTAATAGGCGGAGAAAGCTTTTCAGCCAGCGCTGCATAATCTCCCCGGAATGGATAGAAATCCAGAAGTGTCAGAATTGCAGAATAGTACCATTTGGTATAGAATTCATACTGATCTTTATTCAGGGCCTGCGCATTGACCCCTTTTAAGGCAATCAGCCTTTCGTAGTAGGTCTTTTTGTCACTTTCGGTTTTGGCCTTGTTGAACCGTACCAGATTCGAAAAGTATTCCGCATCAGTACCACTCAAACCGCAGTGAGCAATGAATGAATCGATCAGGCGGGTTCCGATATGCCGCTGAAGCTGAAAGATTTTAAGCAGGTGCGAGGGATCTACCGATACCCTGCTTCCCATATAACGCAATGAAAAAACCGGGTTTTCCTGCTTTTTGAGCAGGTAAAAATCCTTTAAAAACTCCCGGTACTCCAGATACTCTTTAATAGGTTTCATATTCCCCGCTAATATAGAAAAAAAGAGTAACCGGTAGAACTAAAAGGGCCAGTAGACCTTAAAAAAGTGTTGCGTCAAATGCCCACAGATCCCTTCCTAATGATCGACAGAAAGAGGTTTAACCCTTTCACACTGTCACCGAAACTCTGCCTCAGTCTTTCTGAAAAGATGGATTCCGCTTAACTCGACCCCATCTTGCCTCAAACTGTAAATATAGGCCCCGGAGTTTAGCTGATACGGCAACTTTCGTAATACCTGCGATATCATTGATTTAGTGAATACTTCCGAATTTCCTGACCTGTAATTTCCAATAAGTTTACCATCTATGGACCACAGGGTTAAAGAGGCATTGCCCTTATTTGTGAAATGCTTTCCCCTCTGCACCCTTTCTTTGCCATTTCCTATAACCTTCACAGGAATCTCACCTGTGGTACTTCTTCCAGCCACAAGGGTTCTAAGACTGAAAACAGCAGTTTTTCCGGTGATATAGAGAGTCTTTTTGTCCAAACCACCAAAGGCACAATTCTGAATACTCTGCTGACCATCGATACTGATACTGCCAAGTTTAGCACCTGTTGAGTCAAAAACAGTCACAGTACGATTTCCGTTGGTATTGGCGATCCAGAGATTGCCATTGCTGTCTATGGCAAGCCCATCAGGTGAAGGAGTCCTGCAGAATCCGCCGATTTTGGTGACACTCATGTCATCATTGACCTGATATTTCAATACAGAGTCTTTCTGTGTAATGTTGAGGTAAAGAAGCTTTTTACTTTCGATGAATTCGATTCCATTGGGATAGTTTGGCGGATTTGTGAAAGACAGAATAGTTTTCACAGTCTTAGTTTCTGAATCCCAGAAATAGACCTTTCCATTGCTATTCCACACCGAGCTGGTAAAAAAGATGGAGCCATTGGAGGTGAGAGTAAGATCGTTGGGGCCTTCGGAACCAAACGTATCAGCGGCAAAAAGTGTGGTCACGGTTCCGTCTCTTTTGATTCTTGTTAATCCGTTCTTTTCACAGACGATTAAGTGGTCTTCCGGGTCAAAAACCATTCCGTTGGCACCATTGGCATCGTTACGGAAAACAGTTGCAGTGCCCTGGGGAGTAATTTTCCAAATCCTACTGGGATCTCTATCGGTGAAATACAGATTGTCTTCAGAATCCGCTGCCGGTCCCTCTCCGAAATTTATCCCTGATTTTATGGTTTTGATCTCTTCACCTGGTGCAACCAAAGACGGGGGCAGGTCGATTGTATGGGAAAATGCAGAGCCTGCAAAAAAAAGTGTAATAAAAATGGAAAACGTTTTTTTTAAATACATAAAGAGCTCCAGTGTCTGATTCTGATTCCTGATTATTACTGAGTATTACTGAGAATATAGGATTCTGTTGAATTGAAAAACAGAGCTGGGAAAGAATATCGAATAAAGAATATCGAATAACGAATATCGAAGTGGAAGAAAGCCGGAGCACGGAATTCCAAACCCTAAACAAATCCCAACAACCAATAATTCAAATTCCAAACAAGAAAAAACGAAAAACAGAAATGGGAAAGAATATCGAATATCGAATAACGAATAACGAATATCGAAGTGGAAGAAAGCCGGAGCACGGAACGACTTTTTAAAAACAATAACATGAAAAATATAAAGGAAGAAAGTATCCACGCGCTATGAATTCCAAATCCTAAATAAATTCCAAAAACCTAAATCCTAAACAAATCTCAATATAACCGAAGCCCACCGAAGCGTCTGCGCGTAGGCGGGCTGAAAGCCCTGAAGGAGCAGGATTTACTACCCCAGGCTGTAGGCCTGGGCTGGCAATTTATTTGCATTTTCATTTTGTCGTGAAATATGTTTAGGATGACTTGGGGGAATTCGCCTCTTAAGTCTTTGCTTGAAAACAAATTATGTGGCACTTACTGTTCTGGTTGAACAGCAGAAACAAGCACAATACCGACCGTTTGAGACAGACCACAAAAGCGCTTGCCATAATCTCTTTCAGAAAAAACTCTGGAAACCATGGATTCCAGAAATCGAAGACAATTAAAGGAGGTTTCAGTTTGATCAGTTTTCAATAATCGTGATTTTTCAGGGCGAAGAGCCATCTCAGTTCAAAATGAGGACACATTTTAAACGGTTAATAAATCTTTTTACATGAATTTTTAACTTCGGAGAAAATCAAATTATGCTACGACTTATATCCATTACCCTTCTCTTTGCTTTTTCTCTGGGTAACGCTTTAACCCATCAGGCCAAAAGCGGTTCCAGGGATGACGTACAAGCTGCTATTAATAAGGCCCAAATAGGAGATACGGTTTTTATCCCTGCCGGAAACTTTGTTTTTAATGGTGGAGTATCCCTTAAAGGCGGCATTACCATTATGGGGGCAGGAAGAGATAAAACCACTCTTCGACGCACCTCTTCGGGCAGCACCTACATGTTCACCGTTAACTGCTCCAATGGAGGACAGTTAGTCATTACCGGCCTTACAATCGTAGGATTATCGCCAAGTATGAGCCCAGGAATCAAATTAACCAACAATTGCCAGGACTTCAGAATCTACGACAACACTTTCAAAAAATGTATGGACCGGGCAATCGAGATTCATGGAAATACCAGAGGGGTTATCGATCATAATATTTTTATCGACAACAATCTGACCGCCATAGTGGTATTTGGTGATGGAGACAAGGGGTGGCAAAGAAAACTGGAGCTGGGATCTGCGGATGCAGTTTATGTGGAAGACAACTATTTCCGCCAGGAAAATATCGCCAGCTCCAATATGCATCATCACATCGCTTCCAATAACGGTTCACGTTACGTCTTCAGATACAATGAGTGTGATGATGGCAACCTCGCTTCCAGCGCAGTTGATGCACATGGCAACAAATTCTACTGGCCCAGAGGAAGCCGCGGTTATGAAGTCTACGGAAACACTTTCAAATCCGGACGACGCTGGGTCTGCATAAACATGCGCGGTGGAGACGGAGTAATATTTGACAATAAATTCTTCGGAAGCTACTCCTATCCCCTTCAAATCATGCACGAGGGCAAACAGGGTGATGGTAACTGTAAATACCCCTGCGTTGATCAGATCCGACAGCTTTACATCTGGAACAACACCTACGAAAACAAGCGTTTCGAAATACGAACCCCTCATCCCAACATAATCAAACTCGACAGAGATTATTTCCTCAAGGAAATGCCGGGATACAAACCCTATACCTATCCTCATCCGCTTACAAAAAGTGCCGCCGATAAAGATGAAAAGCCCACCGGTGTAGCTTCTATGCATAAGAGCCTTGCTACTGGTAAAACCGGTTTCATCAATTTTAATAACAGACAGAACATTATCGAGGGACAACTCTCACCGGAGTTTGCAGGACAGAACCTGAATGTCATGATCTTTAATGCGCAAGGTAAGCTGGTCAGAGAAATTTCCGCTAAAGCATCTTTGAATGGAGAATTCCGCTTTGGCCTTAACGATCAGCATGCCGATCTTGCAAGCGGTGTGTATACGTTACATTTGAAGTCAGGTTCACTGGAGCTTCAGAAGCCTTTGATTATTTCCAGATGAGAAATATTGCCATGAAGGTATGAATCTCTGGCCGCTAAATCCCGGGCCCCCTAAATCTCCCGATGTGCATCGGGAGGCTTCTAAGCCCCCTAAATCCCCCGAGGGGGACTTTAAGAGTCCTTAAAGTCACTGGGATAGACTTGATCGTGAGATAATCTCATTCTGGTTTCAAGTCATCCAATGTACATCGGATGATTTAAGAGACAAGGATTTTGTGGGCTTAATCCAATAGCGAAATCGTCATAGTACTCCTAGAACGCTTTCTCAGCACACCATACCCTCACCATTGTACATTTCTAACGGTTTTTTAATATCCAAATGGGTTTACCCGATTGCAAAAAGTTTTTTGGAGATAATATCACCTTTTTTGTCCCTTGCAGCTATAAACACTTTAAATTATCTTAGTATTATGTTCTGTTAATATCTTTGTGTAAATAAGTTCGGAAAAGATTAGTGGGTATATGCTTCAGAACAAGAAATATGGACCAGACTGGGAACTTATCTGGGCACGGAAATTCCATCGTGATCTAAACCGGCTTAATATGACCGGTCGAGGGTATACCGATATAATTCGAGAGTTTATCAGAGAGAACCCTGGAAATCCTTCAAAAATCGATACTTCAAGACTTGAGAAATTCATTATCAGACATAAAAATTTCAATTCTCAACTTACTGTAAGAGAAGCACTTATGGTGTTTTACCGGGAAACGGTCAAATCGCCGATACATGTGGAGATACTTGCAAAAGGAACCGATAGATCACCAGATGAAATGATTACAGATAGTGCTCAAAAAGAGGCACATGTACAGGATGCGGTAATTTTTACAGATCCCAAAGTTATTAAATCAATAGAGAATATTGATGATAAACCAGAACAAAGAACCGATGCAGTTAATGGGATGGTTTTTTTTGATGATCAACAATCGCAAATGCTAAGTGAATCAACAGAAAGTTATTGTGAAAAGTTGAAACGCTCACTGAAGGCTCGTGGAAAAAGTACCCGTACCATTGAAAATTATAGCAAGGGGGTTAGAGAGTATCTTGATTGGTTAAGCAGGAAGCCAACGGATAAAGATGGTGAAAAATTTGAACAGTATTCACTTTTCCTTCTTGAGAAAAAGCATTTAAGTCCAAATACCATAAATTTAATCAACTCTTCATTAATCTATTTCTATCGGTATATTGTTGGTTGGGATGAAGTTAAGAAATCCATAGTGCGGGTAAAAAGTGGTAAACCATTACCGGGAGTTTATTCGGAAGAGGAGGTAGCACGCATACTTGAAGCCCCCTCAAGCATGAAACATCAACTGATTTTGAAATTAGCATACGGATGTGGATTACGCTTGTCAGAGATCCGTAATTTACGTAAACAAGATATAAATTTTGGCCGGGATGTAATAATAATCAGAGAGGGAAAAGGCAAAAAAGATCGTTCTGTTATGTTTGATATAGAGCTTAAAAGGGAACTTAAGATCTACTTTGATATATATAAGTGTACCGAATATGTATTTGAGGGTTATAATCCTGGAGTTCCGTTATCGATTCGAACCATAGAGAAGGTATATGAGAATGCATGCAAAAAAGCAGGGATAAGAATTGTTGGTGGTATACATGCGCTACGCCATTCCTTTGCAACGCATCTTTTAGAAAACGGCGTTGATCTTAGATACATACAGGAACTTTTAGGTCACTCCAGAAGTACGACTACGGAAATTTATACTCATGTAAGTTCTAATAAAATAGGCAAGATACGCAGTCCGCTTGCATATCTTCGGGAAAAAAAGCGGCAGGGTATGGAATAAACGTACAGTGCAGATTGTATGAACTTTTTTTCGTACAATCCGAAGTTAGCGGCAATTATTCCACTGGGCAGGAGCGCTCATCGTGAGCGCAGAAATGTAAAGCATCTAAATTTTTTAGTTTGTCCAAAATCATAATGGGAATTAAATTCGTATAAAACCCTACTGCGCTGGTTATTTTATGGTCGGAGGAAATTTAACAGATTCGTAATAAAAATTCTGCAATTGGTAGTAATTTAAGCAACAGCGTAGCAATGCAGTTTGTTGGTGGGTTTTGTTGTCCAAGTCACAGGCGGCATGGTGTACTAACGTAATATTTTTACGGGAACAGATTTTAATTGCCTGGTTATTGGCAAAGATATACTATTACAGGTATGAGCGGCATTTGTTATTCTTATAAGAGGGACAAACAATTTTTGCTTTTATAATCAGAAATTTCTTTAACAATTTATACTTAAAAATAAAGGAATTAATATGAATATTACATTCAAATTTATGCCTGTCCTGCTATCATTTTCTATTTTGTCTTTGCTAAACAGTTCATGTTCGGAAAGTAATAATAGTTCAAGTAAAATTCCTAATGGTGCATTAGTGGTAAAGGGGTTTTATGTTGGTATGTCACCGCAGGAATTACTAACACTATTGAAAGATAAATATAAAGATTTAGTTAGTATTGATCCGGAATCTCATAAAAGAACCTTTACTGCAAAAAAAGACACTGTACTTTTTGAAAATGAAACAGCTCGGAGGGATTCTGCACGTATCTGGGAAAAAAACATTCCGGCATCCGAACTACCAAATAGTCTCCCGTCTACAGTCGTAAATGAAATAGAATCTATGTCGTTTCCTGTCCCCGACAGTGTTATTTACAGTTATTATTTAGATTGGGGTGATATCGAGACGTCGCCCAATAAATGGCAACCCCGCTTGTTTAGGACACTATTTGCTCATTGTTACTGGTATTCACCGATTTATCTTACTCATAGACATCAGTTATCTGCTGGTTCATATTTTTTTACATTTGATGAAACAGACAAGTTAGTCTCAATTTATTTTCCAAAATGGTTAATTAACGATCTATTTAATGTTAAAGATTTATCTGCAGAAGAATTTGCAAAAACTTTCATGAATAGTTACAAAATAAAAGAAATGAAAACAATGGCTACCGAAGATGGTACAAACTACTGGGAATACACAAATTCACAAAAAGGATACAAGGTCATGATATCAGAAGATAAAGAATTGAAAATTATTGCAATACCAAAACCGTCTGAGCGGAAATTCTCCTAATCTTTACTACATTACGGACTATTTTTATCTATGTCAACAGATTGGCAATAAAAATTTAAAAGGAGTCAATATGCAAGAAGAGCAATGCGAAATTTGTGACAATCCTGCCGAAAAGCAATACGATGGTTTGTACTACTGTGAAGAATGTTATGACCAACAAATTAGAAAGTATTTTGAAAGGCGTAGTGAACAGAACAGGAGTGATTGAATGGATTTACAAGAGCCATATTCGAATAAATAAAAGTTTGCTTTAAACGGTACTTACCCAGAATAATTTGAAATGCGCGTCCATGCGCATAAAGACGCCCAGTGGAAAAACAGACCGCTAACAGCGACAGCCCGCCATACCAGTAGTAAAGCTTCGGAGACTCAGCATTACTACTGGTACAGCGGGCGAGTGCCGCAACCCGTTGGCGGTAATGCTAAAAAAACGATAGACACATGATATTTTTTAAACGAAAGGATAAAAAT
>Ga0209510_1001613_pt1 | contig 25149 bp, 19 predicted proteins | sample BiotimSIPDNA_FD_185749 | JGI IMG/M metagenome (GOLD analysis project Ga0209510, IMG submission 185749) | Anaerobic biogas reactor microbial communites from Washington, USA - Biogas_R1 time_0 SIP DNA (SPAdes) (version 2) | ecosystem: Engineered > Bioreactor > Anaerobic > Unclassified | place...
GTGCACGTTGAGGAAGTAACCGATACCGTGACCTGTTCCGTGACCGTAATTAAGACCTTCTCTCCACATTGCCTGACGCGCATAGACATCGAGCTGAACACCACGAGTGCCGTGAGGTACGATGGCCCTTGCCAGGGAGATATGCCCCTTGAGCACAAGGGTGTAGTCCCTGCGTGCCTGTTCGGGGAAGGCTCCCAGTGCCACAGTACGTGTAATATCTGTGGTACCTGTGTGATACTGTCCTCCAGAGTCAACGAGGTAGAGACCTTCGGGCTTGAGTTGTACGTCGGACTCAGTACTAACGCTGTAGTGTACGATGGCCCCGTGACCTGCATACCCTGAAATGGTGCGGAAGGATTCACCCACAAAGCCCGGCTGTTCGGCCCTGAAAGCCTTGAGTCTGGCTGCTGCAGATATCTCGCTGACCTTACCACCTGGTACGTTGTCTTCGATCCATTTGAGGAACTTGACCATGGCAACGCCGTCATTGACAAGGGTCTGCTTTATATTAGCAATTTCTGTCTCGTTCTTCCTTGCCTTGAGGGCTGCTATATAGCTGAGTCCTTCGATCTTGTTGATCTTGGGAGAGAGGATGGCATAAACCGTGGAGTTGATCCTGTCGGGGTCAAGCATCACGGTGGCCTCGTCGGGTATCTCCCTGACGTGCGATTCGAAGTTCTCGTATAACGAAACTCTTATATCGTCGGCATCGAGCTTGCGGGCTATCTGTGCCGTGAGTTTGTGAGGGTTGATAAAGAGCTTGACAAAGGAGTGCTCAACTATCATAAAGGCGTGGAAGACGGGGTTGAAAGCCACGTCGTTGCCCCTCATATTGAGCAGCCAGGCTATCTCGTCAAGAGCCCCGGTGATATAATGGCTGACGCCGTCACGCTTCATCAGCTTGCGTACTAAGTCAAGCTTTTCGGTACGTGAGGCACCTGCCAGCTTGTCGTCATGCAGATACACCGTGTTCTCAGGCAGAGCGGGACGGTTTTCCCAGCTGTCCTCAGCAAGTGAGAGGTTGGCGTCAACTCTGATCTGACTACTGCGAAGCTCACGGGTAAGCTTGCGCAGAAAACTTACCGATACTGTCTGACCGTTGATGGCCACACGACTGCCGGGCATCAGCACTTCGCACAGCCACTCAGTGATCGAGGGCACACCTTTTTCGCCATCCCTGAAGAGCTGTATGCAATGCAGGTCAAGCTCCTCTTCGGCCTGAAGGTAGTAACGCGAGTCGGTCCAAAGGCCGGCCTCTTCCATTGTTACAACTACGGTGCCTGCCGAACCGGTAAAGCCGCTGATCCATTCCCGTACTTTCCAATGTTCTGAAGGATATTCACTCAGGTGCGGATCGCCCGACGGGATGATGCACGCGTCAACACCCAATTCGCTCATCTTGTTGCGTAAGTCAACCAGTCTGTCAGAAGTATGCATTATTCTATGTTTTAAGTTCAAATGTAGTGATTTTACAGGAGCTACCGGTCCTTTAATGCTATATTTGCATCTTAATAACCGTTTAATTTATCATTAAAAATTTCAATTTATGAAAAAAAGACAATTTAGTTTGAAGGGTTCCGGCCTTTGTTTTAAAAAGTGGTCGGGCGACAAGTGGGCCGTGTTTAACACACTGCACAGAGAAATCAAAATCGGCATTCTGGCTGCTGTTTACTTTACTACCCTGGGCTATCACCAGACACTGGCAAATACTGAGTCTGATTCAATAAGCTCAAAAATAACCCTCAACGAAATACAGGTTTCGGGGAAGCGTGCTCCAGGAATATACCAGGAAACGGGCCGACAGATCGCTGTGATATCGCGTGAGCAAATAGAAAAACTCCCCGCCCAGAGCATCCAGGGCTTACTCCGTACAGCCCTGGGGGTGGACATCCGCGAGAGGGGACCGCTCGGTATGCAGGCCGACATCAGCATGCGTGGGGGATCCTTCGACCAGGTGATGATACTGCTCAACGGAATCAATGTGACGGACCCCCAGACGGGTCACTACGGACTCAACCTACCTGTTGACCTGGCAAGCGTGGAAAGGATAGAGATACTGAGGGGACCTGCTGCCAGGGTGCATGGACCCAACGCCTTCGACGGGGCAATAAACTTCGTCACTAAATCAGGCTCGGAAAACAAGGTGTCGGCACAGCTTACAGCCGGGGATCACGGACTATACAACCTGCATGCGGGACTGAGCCACCGCAAAGGGGCCTTCGGAAATTACTTCTCGGCTCAGAAGGGCGCAAGTGACGGCTATATTGACAATACGGACTTTGATATTCTCAACCTTTACTACCGTGGTCAGGTGACACGCGAACAGTCGAAGTTTTCCCTCCAGCTTGGCTACAACGACAAGAGCTACGGCGCCAATTCATTCTACTCTGCAAGCTATCCAAACCAGTTTGATGCCAACCGCACTCTCTTTGCTGCTGCTTCGATGGAGAGCAGCGGACTGATTCGCATCCGTTCTGATGTCTATTGGCGTAGGCATCACGACCGCTTTGAGTTGTTTCGCAACTACATAGGGGCTGCCTCATGGTACACGGGGCACAACTACCACCTGAGCGAAACGGCAGGGGCAAGCCTTAACGCAACAACATCCTGGAGCCTGGGAACTACCTCACTGGGTGCCGAACTACGCAGTGAGAGCATCTGGAGCAATGTGCTGGGCCTACCCATGGACAAGCCTCTTGACGTGCCCGGTGAAAATGAGGGGCAGTTTACCCGCAGTTTCAACCGAACAAACTTCTCAGTATTTGCCGAACACAATATATACTTTGGTCGCTTTGACCTGTCGGGCGGGGTGCTGATCAACCGCCATTCAAACAGCGGCTATGGGGTGGACTGGTATCCCGGCATAGACCTGAGCTACAGGCTTACTACACTGCTCAAATGGACTGCCTCGTACAACAGATCCCTGCGTATGCCAACCTTTACCGATCTGTTTTACTCGGGACCCACCAACGTGGGCAATCCCAACCTGAAACCTGAGAGGGCTGAGACCTACGAGACTGCCTTCAGACTGCGCAATGAGACCTACAGCGCAAGCGTGGGAGGCTTTTACCGTATTGGACGTGACCTGATAGACTGGGGGCGCATTCCCGGTGAGACAGTCTATACCACTTCGAATATCAACCGTGTGGAGGCTTTGGGAACTGAAGCGGCTGCCGACCTGCTGCTGAGTGAGCTGATTCCGGGACAGACCTTGCTGAGGTCTCTGTCGGTCAACTACAGCTATGTGTGGCAGGACAAGGTGTCGGATGAGGGCTATGAGTCCTACTACGTGCTCGACCACCTCAGACAGAAGCTGAATATCAGCCTTATACATGGTCTGGGACTGCCCAATGTGGAGGTAAACTGGAACATGCAATACCGCGACCGTGCAGGGTATTATACAAAGTCGGATGGCACAAGGGTTGATCATACACCTTTCTGGCTGACCGACCTCAGGGTGAGCTGGAATAAGGGCAACTACGGCCTTTATGCTGAGGCATCCAACCTCTTTGATGCCACTTATTCAGACCTTAGCGAACTCCGTCAGCCGGGCTTGTGGCTGAAACTTGGTGCGAGGATAGAACTCAAAATTTTATAGAATATAGCCTAAATATTAACTGATTAACAATGAGCAAGAGGTTGCCCTTAATTGGACAACCTCTTCCCCTTATAAACCTAGCTACTTAAGCCTGAACAGCTTCGTAGCACCTAACCCAATCAATTTCCATTGTAGCAGGTAATGTTCCTGCAGCCGGTTCTTCCGGCAATATTGTACAGAAGCTCAGGTACATTGCTTCATTTGGGATATGCTTTGTTTCCCTTGCAACTTCATGACCGTTGATCTTCCAAATGATTGCTTCAGGACTCCACTCACATGTGTAAATATAAAACTCATTTTTGAAAGTTGCACCATTTACCTTGTGAGTTCGTTTTGCCAATTCCTTGCCCTCGTTCATATAGACACCGCACTCGATATTGTCACCTTTCTTGTAGGCAGTCTTGACGATATCGATATGAGGGGTAATCTTCTCACCGGCCATCCAGAAGGCGCTAACGGCAGGGTAGGTGGCGCTGAACCTGACCTTGGCCATAAACTTGCCGTACTTTTGACGGAAGCTGCGACCTGTTGAGATAAGTCCTGAGGTATAGTTAAACTGATGGGAGATAAAGCCCATAGTAAGATCCCAGACTTTGCCCCTGGCTTCTTCCTGGCGGGTAGTGATACGAGCCATACTTTCCCTCAATTCGATATTACGTTCGGTAAAAAACTGCTTTTCATTAGCTGGAACGTAATTTTCGTTGATCAAGGCCTTGCCCCAGTAATATCCTGTCATCCACCTGCCGGTATCGAGAGATATTGCGTCGAAGTTTTCCTCAAAAGTCAGCTTCCACTTCTTGATATCGGTGAATGGGTTCTTTTTCTCTTTCTCAAAGAACCATTTGATTTCTTCGTTCTTCTGAAGCAGTTTGAACTCATTGATCAGGCGGGCTTCCTCAGACTTTTCGAAGCGCTTACGGTCTTCCATAAAGGCCTTGTGGTCCTGGAATTCCTGAGACTTAATGGTGTTTTCAAGTTCGAAAAAACCTTTCAGTCGTTCGCTATCCTCCAGTTTGATGACAGTCTTGTACTCCTGTCTGGAGGCCGTGGAGTTGTAAAACTTAATATCAGCCTGTTTGGAAAGAGTCTTGAATGTCCTGAATTTTGCATAGGCATCAGAAGTTTTGAAGTCCTTATGTGCCTTGGCTGCGATAAACTCGGTCGAATTGATGTAGTTTTTGAGTTCGATATACTCCTTATATGATGAAGAAGCCTCGATCTGCCTCATGCGTTCGAGTTTGCCACTCTTCAGATATTTGAAATAGCTTTTGATGTCGGAAGACGATCTTAGAGCCTTGTACTGGTTGAGCTGGTGCCACTGGGGTGTATCCTTGTAGCGTAATGTCTTGAGCTCTCTAACCTTCTTTTCAAATTCACCTGAGTGGATCAGTGCATCGAGTTCACGATAACGCCTGAGCAGTTCGGAATTCTCGAAAGCGGTGAATCTCTCGTAATCTGCCTGGGTTTTATCGAGCCAGGCCTCGTATTTCTTGGTCGAGGGAAACTTACTGCCTATCTGAATACCAAATATTGTTGCCATTGTTAGTTAGTTTTTGAGCTCTTGAAAGGTTACATCAATACGCAAGTATACCGGTTTCGGTTATATTTTTCTTAGAAAAATACGAAATTTTAATTTGTGTTTAAAGCTAACGTGCCGAAAGTCAGGCTTATTTTCCAAAACAAAATTTTTTTCTGTACGGGGGCTGTAAGAGTATCTTTAATTTTATATATTTGCACCGCAAAATTCATTTTGCCCAGATGGTGAAATTGGTAGACACGCCAGCTTGAGGGGCTGGTGCCGGTTAACGGCGTGCAAGTTCGAGTCTTGTTCTGGGCACTTCCCAAGGAGAGTTGGCCGAGTGGTCTAAGGCGCACGCCTGGAAAGTGTGTAAACCTCAAAAGGGTTTCGAGAGTTCGAATCTCTCACTCTCCGCAAAACCGGTTTGGGAAAACCGGTTTTATTTTACCACACATTCTGAGACAGATAATCAATAGTAAACTCCACACCGCTGTTTTTTTTCAGGGCACTTGATTGTTTGGGTTCCACACAGGTGTGATTCGTTTTTTTGTACTTTTGTTCCTGCTTTTTCATAATATTCCTCTATATTGCCCAATTGGGCTAACTGCTTAATATGTAATGCAATGGATTTTTTGCTGAGCTTGTTTAAGGGGACTGGAATTGCTACAACCATTTTGTTTATCAGTTTGACTGCCTTCGTAGGTGTCTTGCTTGGAAAGATTACTATCAAAAATGTAAAGTTGGGAGTAGCAGGGGTCTTGTTTTCCGGGTTGTTCTTTGCGCACTTTGGCGCAAAGGTTGACGCACACGTCCTTCATTTTGTGAGGGAATTCGGACTTATCCTTTTTGTTTACAGTATCGGTGTTGAAGTGGGACCGCGTTTTGTCAACTCATTCCGTAATGACGGACTGAAGCTCAACATGCTGGCGCTTAGTGTGGTGCTACTGGGCTTTATTACAGCCTTTGCGATACACATGATTGGCGGCGTGGATCCTGCCGTGGTTACCGGTATCATGAGTGGTGCCGTTACTAATACTCCGGGGCTTGGCGCTGCTCAGCAGGCGCTTATCGAAAGTGGTAAGCCGGATGATGCTGCTATTGCAGGTATGGGTTATGCTGTTGCATACCCCTTCGGTGTGATAGGTATTATCCTGACTATGTTGCTTGTACGCTGGATATTCCGCATAAAAATTGATAAGGAAGTAAACGAGTACAATGCGCAGATTACAAAGAATCAACAAAAGCTTGAAGGTGTTGAGGTTGCTGTTACAAATCCAAACCTCTTCGGTCAGAAACTAAGTTACCTGAAAAACTTTGTGGATAAGGAGCTGGTTATCTCTCGTATTGAGAGGGGAGGGGACTTTTTTATACCAACGGATGATTCGACACTTGAGAAGGGCGATGTGATATACGGTGTCTCCGCAATCAATCATATAGACAACCTGAAGATAAAGATTGGTGAGGTTACCATCGGACAGAAAAGGGAGATTTCGGGATCACTGGCTATGTTCCATGTGCTGGTAACCAACCGTAAACTGGCAGGTAAGACTATCGAACAAATTGGTATCTACCGAAGGTATGAGGCAAATATCACGCGTATCTTCAGATCGGGGATGGAGATTCTGCCTACACTTGATACCACTGTTGAGTTTGGTGATACCGTGAGGGTAGTGGGTAAGCGTGAACTGCTTCCTGAGGTGCGCCATGAGTTGGGTAACTCTGTCAAAGAACTGGCTCACCCCAACGTGATACCTTTGTTTATGGGTATCTTCCTCGGTGTGATCCTTGGAAGTATTCCAATCTTTCTGCCAGGACTACCTGCTCCTGCGAAGCTGGGCCTGGCCGGTGGTCCGCTGCTGATTGCTATCCTGCTTGGGCATAAGGGTCGTATCGGTTCCCTGGACTTCTACATGACTCCGGGTGCGAATATGATGCTTAAGGAGCTGGGTATTATTCTCTTCCTGTGCTGCGTCGGGCTGTCGTCTGGCGGGCAGTTTGTTGAGACCCTCAGCAAGGGTGGCTCAGCATGGCTGCTCTATGGTGCGCTTATAACTTTTGTGCCGATCTTTATCGTGTCGCTGGTTGCGAGGTTTATGAAGCTCAACTACCTTAAGATATGCGGTGTAATCTCAGGTGCTATGACTGATCCGCCGGCTCTTGAATATGCCAACAGCATTGCGCCTGTTTACGCTCAGGCCAGTGCCTACGCAACTGTTTATCCGCTGACTATGTTCCTCAGAATCTTACTGGCGCAGACGCTGATTTTGCTGACGCTGTAGTGGCTGACGACATATGCTCATTGATATCTTAAAGGCTTCAAGTCGCTTTTCTTCACGCAGATTTCTTAAGGCAGCCTACGGCACAGTCTGCTCGCTGTTTTCATTGCGCCTGTAGTCGTCACTAGAATGAGTAAGAGAGCGTCAGGAAGAAATTACGGGGTTGGCTGCTTTCATTCCTCATCCGGACCTGAAGGAAGATACCGCCAGGTGCTTCGGCCTCAAGGCTGAGGTTTAGCATGGATGCCGGCTGGCCGGGCAGAGTCTTGCCTGAGTAGTCTGTCTCATCCTGAATAAAGTGCTTGAACCTGTTGCTCATCCATGTGTGAGAGGCTGCAAGTGTCATATTTATGCGATCCTTACTGTAGGGAAGTATATATAGTCTCAGGTCAGTCTCCAATCCTCTATGCTTTGTCTTTCCAGCATTCTCTCCATAGAAGATATCCTCGGCATCCCTACGGGTCATAAGCATATTTCTTACATTGATGCTGTAAACTGTAAGGTTGAGCTGTAACCTGTCATGCCAGAAGGTGCCACGCAGTCCACCGTCAATTGTAATACCTTCTTCAGGCTTTAGATCACGGTTGATGCCCCCATCAGGCAGCAGGGCCTCTTCGGGTGATGGTGCTGAAAAGCCATGCCCTGCCGAGGCATAGAGGTACATGGTGGTGCTTAATCTTTGATTAAGTCCAACACGTGGTGACAAGATCCATGGGTAATTATGACTTTCCTCCTCCAGATGACCTATTTCCTCGCTACGGCTAAAGAAAAGACGATGGACGTTTACCCCTCCTGTAACCACAGTAGTTGGAGTAAGACGATAATCTGCATGTACCTGAAAGTTTATAAAATGCCTTTTCTCACTGTTGCTGCTCTGGAGTTGGCCTTCCTTACCGTCAACGATCTCGAATATCTTCCACTCGTACTTCTCGTCAAAATACTCTATCCCTGCCATCAGTGATGTTCTTCCCATATTAAGCATTAGCTTTTCTCTTACGCCAACGGTGTTGGTTAGTTCATCGAGAATATTGAAAGGCCTCGTCTCGTAAGCATCATTGTTCATACCGTATAGTACGAGGGTATTACTTAGGTTTTTAGTGATTTCAGACTTAAGCGAGAGACCTCCCTGCCACTTATCATACTGCCTGTGTCCCCTCATTGCGAGCCAGTTTGCTGCCGCCTTTTGGGGTGTGTTGAGGTAGGAGTTGAGGTCTACCGAACTCGGGATATAGGCCAATAGGTCGGTGTATCCGGCCAACAGGGAGAGTGAATGTATGCCAGCTGTCAGTCGTCCATGAAGCAGGATATTACTGCGGTTGTATTCTGAGTTTTCCCTGTAACCATCACTGCGGCTGTCTGCTATTGATACCTGCAAAAAACTGTTTTCCTTACGATAGGAGAGAGTCCCAGTGTTCTTAAAGGTGCCGAAAGAGCCTAATCCTGAAAGTACAGATGCTCTGAAGCCCAGGCCTGGGATCTGTGGACTGAAGATAAGGACACCGCCCATTTCGGGGCCGTAGACTGCAGATGAGGGACCTCGGACTACCTCGACACGGTCAACCAGACTAAGTTCCAAATCCCCTACAGTGGTCGCTCCGTCACCGGATGTGAGAGGTATCTCATCAAACCAGGCCTTGACCCGGTTGGATGCATACGGGGTGCGTGTGCCCACACCCCGTATCGTAATACGGGATGTGTTGGGTGCTCCGCTCTGCATCTGGAGTCCGGGAACCTGCTCAAGGGGAGCTCTTAGATCTAGGTATCCGTCTTTTGCCAGACTATGATCAGTTATGGCCGAGACACTGGCACCGGTGATTCCGGGCTGTCTGCTTACCGGTGATGATGTTACTGTTATCTCTTCCAGTTCACTGGATAATGTTATATCATGATGCAGCGAATCCGATGGTACCTGAGCTACCAGACTCACCATTCCAGTCGCAAGTAGCCCTACCAAAAAGTATATTCTCATTCCAGGTTCTTTCAATATTTTACCCGGGCTTATCTTATACCCTGCACGTTGCAAAACAAGCGAGCTAGTCTGTACCGCATGTTTTAACCCGCTTTGTTATTCAGCAGGGACAAGTCTATAGATCACCCCGGGAGTCTCTACTGCGACGTAGATCAACCCGTCAGGACCTACGGCGACATGTCTTACACGTCCGATATCCTTGAGCAGCACCTCTTCGTGTACTACTTCATTGTTGACCAACTCAGTACGCAGAAGATACTTGAGAGCCAGAGCCCCGCTCAGGACGCTGCCTTCCCAGGCCTTGAAGGGTTCACCGCTTACAAAGGCCAGTCCGCTGACACCCGGTGAAGGAGTCCACTGTACTGCAGGCTGCTCCATACCTTCCATGTGAGTGTCGTTGCTGATTATCGAACCGTCATAGTCGATGCCGTAAGTAATAACAGGCCATCCATAGTTTGCTCCCTTCTTAATCAGGTTTAGCTCATCACCACCCTTGGGACCGTGTTCGTTGACCCAGATCAATCCGGCCTTAGGATCCTTTGCCATTCCTTGTGGATTCCGGTGACCGTATGAATATGTTGAAGCTACAGCACCGGGAGTGTTTACAAAAGGGTTATCTTCAGGAATATCACCATTATCGTGCAGACGATGCACCTTACCACCGTGGATAGTAAGATCCTGTGCATTGGGCTTGACGCCCCTTTCACCAACGGCAACGTAGAGATAGCCATCATTATCAAAGGCGATACGTGAACCAAAGTGTAGGGTGCTGCGGCTGTCTGGTCCTGCCTTCCAGATTACTTCTTTGTCAACCAGAGTATTACCATCCAGACGAGCCCTCATCAAGGCCGTATTGCCACCCTCACTTTTACCTCCGGGACCATAGGCTGCATAGGTAAAGTAGAGCCAACCATTGTTTTCATAATCTGGATGAAGCTGAATATCCATCAGTCCACCCTGACCATTTACAAAAATCTCAGGAAGTCCATCGATAGAAGCAATTCGCTGTCCGTCGCTATAGCGATAGAGCTTTCCGCTGCGTTCGGTGACCAGCAGGTCACCGTCGGGTAACCAGGTCATGCCCCAGGGCACATCCAGACCAGTAATATAGGTTTCAAGATAAAAATCCAGCTTTTCAGATTTTTGTAAGATACCGGATACCGGTTTTTTGCCTTCATCACCTGATGGTGATTGATTGTCAACGCATTGCGAGGCTGTGCCGAGCAATACTATGGCCAGTCCTGTTGCCAGCGAAAGGATGAGTTTGTGTCGTGCTATTTTCATGGCAATTGATATTTTTAATGTTAGTGCCTGATATTGTGTAAGTTTTAACAGACAACCTCTTTCTTTGTTTATTATCAGGTAGGGAAATATTTCCCCCTGATTTATTGTGAAAGCCCCGCAGTTCTCATTAAATTTGGTAGTATATTTAAAACAAAGTCAGATGAAACGTTTTCTTAAAATTTTCTTTGGTGTGTTCGGCGGCTTGCTCCTGCTGCTGCTAATTCTGCCTTTTGCGTTCAAGGGTAAGATTGAGGCGAAGGTAAAGGACGTGATAAATGAAAATATCAATGCTACAGTTTCCTGGGATAAATTCTCACTTTCATTAATTCGTAACTTCCCAAATCTGGGCATTGGGCTTAACGGGCTCACTATTATCAATGACGCTCCCTTTGAAGGGGATACCTTGCTGTATATTGGCAGGTTTTCTGCCTCAGCCGATGTGATGAGCGCCATCAAGGGAGATGCAATCGATATACGTTCGGTGCTTCTTGACAATGTTAAAGCCAACCTGAAGGTGAATGCAGATTCGGTAGCCAACTGGGACATCGTTCCCGTAAGTGAAGAAGAGGAGGTGGTTGTTGAAGAGGAAAGCAGTTCTGCATTCAACATCCTGCTGAGGTCTTTTGAGATCAGAAATACCTCTCTTTCTTATGCTGATGCCACATCGGCACTTGTAACTACTATTGATGGTTTCAATTCCCAGATGACAGGTGACCTCAGTGCTGACTATACCACTATCTCTATCAAGAGTGGCATTGAGGCTCTGAACCTGACAATGGACGGTATTAAGTTCATCAATAACGCTGTCGTTGACCTACGTGCCAATATTGGTGCTGATCTTGAAAACATGGTGTTTAAGTTTGAGGAGAATGAACTGAACTTCAGCGGCATTCCGCTCTTCTTTGAGGGGATGGTTGCCATGGTTGACGAAGGCATTGATATGGATGTAAAACTGGCTGCAACGGATACCGAATTCAAGACCCTGCTGGCTCTTGTTCCAGATGAATATATGAAGGACTTTGAAGGCCTGCGCACCAGCGGAAACATGGCCTTTAACGCTGTTGCCAGGGGACTTTTTGTAAGTGCTGACACCTTGCCTTCATTCAACCTTGCGCTGCAGGTAAAGGACGGTTTTGTACAGTATCCCGACCTGCCCAAGTCTATTAATGGAATCTCCATTGACTTCCTGGTTGACAACCCCGGAGGTAGTGCCGACAATACTGTGCTGGACGTGAAAGACTTCAGGTTTACCATCGACAATAACCCCTTTGGTGGAACCTTCAGACTGATCACTCCTGTTTCCAATGCCACCTTCAACGGTGAAGTGAAGGGAACAATCAATTTTGCATCCCTGATGGATGCAATACCACTTGACAGTATTGACCTGAAGGGTATAATGAAGGCTGACCTTAGCTTTGCCGGTGACTATAACATGATAGAAGCTGAGAAGTATGAGGATATAAAAGCCAACGGGGTTGTGGGACTCACCAATTTTGAATTCAGCAGTCCCGACCTGCCAATGGGAGTATTGATACCTGAGGCCGGTATGAACTTCTCACCGCGTTACGTTGAACTCAGTTCCTTCCTCTGCAAGATTGGCGAGAGCGATTTCAGCCTGAAGGGTCGTCTTGAAAACTATCTGGCCTATGTGCTGAGCGACGGAACCCTGAAGGGTAAACTGCAGCACTCCTCTGAGTATATAAATACCAACGAGCTGATGGCTCTGGCCGGTGAAGAAGAAGAGGTTCAGGAAGACACTGTTGCTGTGACCGGCAAGGTGCTGATACCTGACAATATTGACTTTGACATGACTACAAATATCAACAAGCTTGTTTACGACAAGCTGACTGTCGAGTCTGTCAAGGGTAACCTGCTCGTTAAGGATGCCAGGGTGCTTCTCAAGGATGTAAGCACCAATCTGCTCAATGGTGCAATGAAGCTCAAAGGCGAGTACAACACGCAGGACACCCTGAAGCCTTTTGTAAATATGGACCTGACACTTGACAGAATAGATGTTAACAAGGCGGCCAACTCATTCTCAATCGTTGAGACCATGCTGCCTATCGCACAGAAGGCTACCGGTAGAATCTCCACATCATTTAACTTCAGTTCGGTGCTCGGCGATGGCTTCTCACCTGTAATCAGTTCGCTAAACGGCGGCGGTTTGCTGAAGTCCGACGAACTCTCTCTATCAGGTGCTAAGGTACAACAGGCCCTCGTTACAATGCTTAAGGATGAAAAATACGCAATAGCCAAGGCAAAGGACTTCCTGCTCAACTTCAGTATCGAAAACGGAAACCTTTTTGTGAAGCCATTTGACGTAACGGTATTCGACAAAAAGGTCAACTTCGCCGGAAGACAGGGTCTGGACCAGTCAATGGATTATATTATCAAGATGCCTGTAAGCCGCAAGGAATTATCCAACATAGCCGGACTGATAGGTATAAAGGGTACTCTGCCAGATGGCGATGACGTTCTGGTTGGAATCAAGATTGGTGGTACCCTGACAGATCCACAGCTAAGTTTCAACTCTGATGACATTGCCGCTGCGCTCAAGTCAGAACTTAAGAAAGAGGCTGAGAAGGCTGCTACCAAGGCTGTCGAAAAAGTAGGAGAACAAGTTGCCAAGGAAGCTGAAAAGGCTGTTAATGACCTGATCCAGGACGAAGAAACCAAGGAAAAAATTCAGGAAGCAGGCCAAAAGTTAAAAGACCTATTTAAAAGAGAATAGGAGGGACAGATCCGAACATTGGAGGTCTGACCTGATACAACAAAAAGCACTGCTCCCGGGCAGTGCTTTTTGTTTTTTATGACACAGTCCTTAGAGTATGGAGATAATCGGCAGTGTCACTCAAAGCGCACATGATAAGGCTTACGCTATATATAGTCCTGCTGGTTAAGAACCGCACTAACTTTGACCTGGATTACAGGACAGATATTCAGGTACAGGAGGGTGTTGAATTCGAAGAGACCTCAAATGTCGGTATTCACGCCGGCGTTAAAGTTACCGAAATGTGGCCCTATATGATTTACAATATTGCGCTCTATGAGTTCAGTTTGATGAGAGAAGCAGAATTAGAGGAGGAAGTATCTGTCTATTAACCAAGGTTGTGCTAGCAAGGATGGGACCTAAGTGCCGATTGAAGGACTATTTAGTGGGAATATGAGAGAGTAAGTCCGGGTTCGGCATAAATGAAGGCGTGGCCATATAGAAAGGAATAAAAAAAGGGTATCCGGCGGGATACCCTTTTTCTATTTCTTTCTGACGGATCAGATTCTCTTTTCCTTGATACGAGCTTTCTTTCCAGTAAGTTCGCGGAAGTAGTAGATTCTGGCACGACGTACTTTACCTTTCCTGTTAACCTCAACTTTGTCAATATAAGGAGAGTTGATTGGGAAGATACGTTCTACACCAACGTTGTTGGAAACCTTGCGTACTGTGAATCTCTTATTGGCACCATGGCCTTTGATTTGTATCACAACTCCGCGGAATACCTGAATACGTTCCTTATTTCCTTCTACAATCTTGTAGTGAACTGAAATTGTATCACCGGCTCCGAACTCGGGAACTACAACATCAGTTTTAAAGGCTTCTTCAGCAACTTTAAGCAAATCCATTTTAGTAGCTTTTGAATATTAAACCTAGCGTGCAATATGGTATGATCCCTCATGTTCATCCAGAGATTACACGGAACGGGCACAAAAGTAGTCTTTTCGTTTCAATTGAGAAAACAAAACTTGAAAAAAATTATCTTTGCCGCGTCTTTAAATGAGTAGGATTAAACAAGCACTTTATGGAGAAGAATAACAACCTAAGGGTTGGGATGCCTGTGTTTAGCAGCATCTTTTTTATTATGGGATTTGCAACTACGTTCATTATCCAACTTAGTGCACCTCTAAAAGCCGTTTTTAGCCTTAGCGAATTTCAGGCCCAGCTTCTTACATCTGCCTTCTTTGTTGCCTATCCCATAATGGCCTTCCCGATTAGTATGCTTGTCAACCGGATCGGATACAAATGTACTGTAATTAACGGACTCATCCTTATGGGTCTTGGAAGTATGGTGTTTGTTCCGGCTGCCAAACTACCTTCATACCCGCTCTTCCTGCTTGCAACTTTTATTCTGGCTATTGGTGTGGTGTTCCTGCACGTTACGGCTAACCCTTATGTGGCGGGTATGGGTGAAGAAAAATCGGCTTCGAGTCGTCTGAACCTTACCCAGGCTCTCAACTCTATTGCTACTATGATAGCACCCTGGGTTATTGCAATGCTGATATTCAAAGGCCTCGTGCTGGCTCACGAGGCCTCTGAGGCCGAGAGACTTGCCTACGGACTTGAGGTTGCATCGCGTATCCCGGCATCCTTTATTGCCCTGGCTGCTTTGGTGTTTTTTGCAGCGATTTCCCTGTTTTTTATAAAGCTACCTGAGCTGGCTACTGAACAGGGAGGGAAGAAGGGCAATGTGCTTAAATACCCCCACGTTCTGCTTGGTGCACTTGCGATATTCTGCTATGTGGGATCTGAGGTTGGCAATGCGGCTCTTATGACCAACTACCTGCGTACTGGTTCACTTGGCCTGTCTGCCGAAACTGCAGCGTCATATGTTGCTGTCTATTGGGGTGGTGCGATGATTGGCCGTTTCTTTGGCTCTATGATGTTTTCTGATACCCCTGTAAAGAAACTGCTTGTATATGTCCCGCTTATCCTGTTGCTTGCCTTTGTTTCCGCAACCTTTGTGACAGGCTACAACTGGAAGATGGGAGCAATCTTTACCCTGACGTCGGCACTTAACTTTGCCTTTATGGTAATTGGCAAGGGACAGCCTTCACGCAGTCTTGCGATATTCGCGCTTGCTGCCGCCATGCTTGGATTGCTCACGACCTTTACAACTGGTAATATTGCACTGTGGACAGTTGTTTCAATCGGATTGTTCAACTCAATAATGTTCCCCAATATCTTTGCACTGGCTGTAAAGGATCTTAAGGGTAGCGAACTGGCTTCAGCATCGGGTTTTGTTAACTCCTTTGTTGTTGGTGGTGCAGTTGTTCCCGCTATTATGGGTTCGATAGCCGACATTTACGGCTATACATTTGCCTATATTGTGCCTGCAATCTGTTACCTTTATATCATGTTTTACGCAATCAAAGGCAGTAAAATAAGGCTGAAGGGGTAGTCTGGATCAGGTGATGCAGAAGGAAAGGATCAGCTGAAGTACCTTAGAAGGGTGCAGGAATTCGCAGAAGAGTCTTTTAGACTGCTTGACTGGTAATGAAGTAGAATTGCATATTTAAAATATAAAGAGATGATAAAGAGATTTTCCATAGGAATCGACATAGGCGGAACCAACACCGCAATTGGCATTGTTGATGAGGATGGTAACGTATCGTTCAAGGGAGGCATCGACACTCCCGGTCATGGCGATATTGCCCGCTATGTTAAGGACCTTGCTGCTGAAGTTACCGAGATGGCAAAAAACCTGAAGCTGAGCAATCCTGACTGTGAGATACTAGGTATTGGTATTGGTGCTCCAAATGGTAACTATTACAGTGGAACCATTGAGTTTGCACCAAACCTGTCATTCAGAGGAGTAATCCACATAGTAGACCTGCTCAAAAAGGAATTTCCCGAGTACAAGTATATCGCTCTGACAAATGATGCCAATGCGGCTGCCATAGGTGAGATGATCTACGGTGGAGCAAAGGGGATGAGGAACTTTGTTATGTACACCCTCGGAACTGGCGTGGGCAGCGGTATCGTTGTAAACGGTGACCTGGTTTACGGTCATGACGGTTTTGCAGGTGAATGCGGCCATACCACACTTATCCCCGGTGGACGCCTTTGCGGATGTGGAGCCCTTGGTCACCTTGAGGCCTATTGCTCTGCTTCGGGAATGAAGAGAACTGCATTCGAACTGCTTGCAAAATACAATGGTGTAAATAGTATCCTGGCCAACTATTCGTTCAAGGATCTTACATCCAAGGTAATCTATGATGCAGCTATCCAGGGCGACGAGATCGCACTTGAAGTGTTTGAAATCACCGGTAAATACCTGGGAATGGGAATGGCAACTACTGTTCACCACCTCTCTCCGGAAGCCATCTTCCTCTTTGGTGGTCCCACTGCCGCAGGCGACCTGATCTTCAAACCAGCCAAGGCCAGTCTTGAGGAAAACCTGCTTCCGATATTCAAGAATAAAATCAAACTGCTGCCTTCCAGACTGAGTCATGGTGACGCAGCAATTGTTGGTGCCAGTGCTCTGGTATGGAAGGAAAAGTCGAAATAGGGACATAACCATATGATATTGAAAGGTATCTGCGGCGTCGCAGATACCTTTTTTCTTATCATAATGTCCTACCAAAAAAGTGTAAGTGGAAAGCCCGTTTTTTATAATATTTTTTAACTTTACCCATCGTTAAAAAACTAAATGGTCATGCCAGAGAATTATTTCAAGAAGTATCCCTCCAAAGATGGTTATTTTCAAGAATATGGAGGTGCCTATCTTCCACCTGTGCTGGAAGAGGAAATGAAAAAAATAAATGACGCCTATTTTGCTATCAGCAAGTCGCACAACTTCATCTCTGAGTTGCGTAGCATTCGCAAGCATTACCAGGGTCGTCCCACACCGGTTTACTACTGCAACCGCCTGTCGGAAAAGTACGGTGGCCGTATTTACCTGAAGCGTGAGGACCTGAACCATACCGGTGCGCATAAGCTGAACCACTGTATGGGTGAAGCCCTGCTTGCCAAGTACATGGGTAAGAAGAAGCTGATAGCTGAGACCGGTGCTGGGCAGCATGGTGTTGCACTTGCAACTGCTGCTGCATATTTCGGTCTTGAGTGCGAAATCCACATGGGCGAGGTGGATATTGCAAAGGAACACCCAAATGTTGTCAGGATGAAGATCCTCGGTGCAAAGGTAGTTCCCGTTTCCTTCGGACTGAAGACTCTTAAGGAAGCCGTTGACTCTGCCTTCGAAGCTTATCTGAAGGATCCTGTCAACTCAATATATTGTATTGGTTCGGTAGTCGGACCTCACCCATTCCCGATGATGGTTCGCGACTTCCAACATATTGTCGGAATTGAAGCCCGTGAGCAGTTCTTTGATATGACCGGTGAACTGCCAGACAGCGTAGTTGCCTGCGTGGGAGGTGGTAGTAATGCCATGGGTATCTTCTCCGGATTCCTCGAGGATAAGGAAGTAAATCTTTATGGTATCGAACCAGCTGGCCGTTCGCTTGAAGTTGGTGAAAATGCCGCTACCATTACCCTTGGTAAGCCCGGTGTAATCCACGGATTCAAGTGCTACCTGCTGCAAAATGAAAAGGGTGAACCAGCTCCGGTATATTCTGTGGCCAGCGGTCTTGACTATCCGGGTGTAGGTCCCGAGCACAGTATGTTGCACGATATGAAACGTGTAAAGTATGACTATGCTTATGACAAGGAGACTATAGATGCATTCTTTGAACTGAGTCGTATGGAGGGTATCATTCCGGCTCTTGAAAGTGCACATGCTGTGGCATATGCATTGAAGCTGGCTAAGACCGAACCAAAGACTTCAATCCTGGTTAACCTAAGTGGAAGAGGGGATAAGGATATTGATTTTGTGATGGAGAATTGGGGTAAGGATTATTTATAATGAAAGTCGAACAAGTAGCAATTAGAACTTCTTATTTCAGTATTGCCGGAAATGCCTTGCTAGCGCTAGCTAAAGCGCTGGCGGGCTTTTTTGGTAATTCATTCGCACTTATTGCAGATGCGATTGAGTCGCTCACTGATGTTTTTTCTTCAACCTTGGTACTCCTGGGACTCAGGTATGCCAGCAAGCCGGCAGACGACAACCATCCATACGGGCACGGAAGGATAGAGCCCCTTGTAACCTTTGCCGTAGTGGGATTCCTGATTATTTCTGCAACAGTAATAGCCTATGAGGCAATTCAAAATATCGGTACCCCACATGAGACTCCCAAGGCCTGGACGCTTATTGTTCTGGGAGTTATAATCCTTTGGAAAGAAGCCTCGTTTCAGATTGTGCTGAGGCGCAGCAAAACAACAAACAGTTCATCTCTCAAGGCCGATGCATGGCATCACCGCAGTGATGCCATAACCTCGGTAGCCGCATTTGTAGGTATTACTTTTGCAATAGTGATGGGAGAGGGGTATGAAACAGCTGACGATTGGGCTGCCCTTTTTGCTACGGTTATTATTCTATATAATGCATTCAGGATATTCAGGCCTGCACTGGGTGAACTGATGGATGAGAACAATTACGTGGAACTGACCGATGAGGTCAGGAGAATATCCATGATGGTGCATGATGTTGAAGGTACCGAGAAATGCTTTGTGCGCAAAGTTGGATTGCAATATCAGATAGACCTTCATATAAGGGTTGACGGAGCACTTACGGTGAAACGTGGTCATGATATAGCACATGAAGTCAAGGATACTCTTAAAGCCCAGCTTCCTCAACTTGCCAATGTACATATCCATATTGAACCATCCTGGGAGGGGTAAGAATTACCAATAATCAATTCTGATAGCGGTTTTTTTTGATTTTTCCTTAAATTTGTAGGGAATCACATCATTTTGTACTAATAATACTGCAGAAGTGATGGTCCTGGCTCTTTGAGCCACCGTGTGGATAGCTTATTTATGTAGTATATTTCATTCCTTATATATGCTGAATGTTCAACTGGAGATTTCGTTATTTGTTTTTTCGATACTTTTCTTTGTAAGTATTTTGGCAGGTAAGGCCAGTTCCCGTTTTGGTGTACCTGCCTTGTTGCTGTTTCTTGGCGTGGGAATGCTCTTTGGCAGCGATGGTTTTGGAATCCAGTTTGAAAATATCAAGATAGCTCAGACCATTGGTACCATAGCACTGTGTATTATCCTGTTTTCAGGTGGTATGGATACCCAGCTTTCTGAGATACGTTCGGTAGCTGCGCAAGGTGTAATTCTGGCAACTGTCGGGGTTTTTCTTACAGCGATAATTACGGGCTTGTTTATATGGTGGTTTTTGGGGAAGACGAGTGCCGGTGCAGGCGTCGGACTTTTGACCTCGTTACTGATGGCTTCTACCATGGCTTCTACCGACTCAGCGTCGGTTTTTTCGATTCTACGTTCCAAGGGACTTAACCTTAAGAACAACCTGCGTCCTTTGCTGGAGCTCGAAAGCGGAAGCAATGACCCGATGGCCTATGTAATGGTAGTTACCTTTATAAGCCTTATTAAGGCAGGGGCGGAGACCAATTATCTGATGGCATTGGGTGTTTTGCTGTCGCAGCTAATTATTGGCGTGGTTGCCGGTTTTTTGTTGGGAAAACTTGCGATACGTGTAATTAATAATTTCAAGATTGGCAATGACTCATTGTATCCAATTCTGGTTTTCACCTTTTGTATATTTATATTTTCTTCTACCTATTTTCTGAAGGGTAACGGGTTTTTGGCGGTATACATTGCCGGACTTGTGATAGGTAACTCAAAGTTTGTACATAAGCGTTCCTCACTTAACTTTTTTGATGGTCTGGCCTGGATGTTCCAGCTTATCATGTTCCTTACGCTTGGTTTGCTGGTCAATCCTACGGAACTGATACCAATAGCTATACCCGGTCTGATAATAAGTGTAGTAATGATTCTTATTTCAAGACCAGTTTCTGTTTTCATAAGTATGTTGCCATTCAAGAAGATGCCTTTTATGGACAAGGCATATGTTTCATGGGTGGGTCTAAGGGGAGCGGTTCCTATTATTTTTGCGATTTTTCCACTTGCAGAGGGTGTGCCTCATGCACGACTGATATTCAACATCGTATTCTTCTGTACGCTGGTTTCCCTGCTGGTACAGGGTACATCCCTTGGCATGATGGCCAAGTGGATGGGGCTGGCCGAGAAGCCCAAGAGGTCACTTAGAGTAAAGGATTTTGACCTTGAATTCTCTGACGATGCTATCAAGTCGGTTACCACTGAAATTTTGATTACTGATCAATTACTGGAGCGGGGCAACCACCTGATGGACCTTGCTCTTCCTGAAAAGACACTTGTGGTAATGGTTAAACGTGCAGGGAAGTTCTTTGTACCAACCGGTTCGACTACCCTGCTTAAGGATGATAAATTGCTTCTGATTACGGATAACGAGGAGGCACTCGAAGAAACGTACAAGAACCTTGGAATAGAAGAGCATTAAGCTCTTCTATTTTTTTTGTCTTTCAGGGTGGTCACATACAACTGGTAAGACTTGCTATGGGTTTGATTTGTTGTCGAAAAGCTTAGGGAAACAAAAAAGGCATGCCCAGAGGAGGGCATGCCTTCTAAAACCTTTGAAGAAAGATAAGATCAATTAGAAGTCATCATCAATACCATCAAGGTCATCGATGTCGTCATCGAATTCATCGTCATCAATTAATGAATCCAAATCATCATCATCGAAGTCCTCTTCAAATTCTTCAGCATCAAAATCTTCATCATCGTAGTCTTCGTCCAGGTCGTCATCGTCTATTGGAAGATCCTCGTCATCCCAGTCGATGTCGCCATCTTCCTCCATGAACTCATCGAAATCCTCATCGAAGTCATCATCAAAACCGTTATAGATGCTTTCTTTTGCAAAAAGGCTTTTCTTCATTGTGTTTATGATTTTTCTGTTGGCAATTATATTCATCGTGTTTGAGGGTTCAAATATATAGAAACCCGAAATAAGTTTGCAAATATTAGCTTCAGATTTTGTCCCAATTTAATCCGTGTTACGATGACAAAAACCATTTGTTCCGATTTTTAACTTTTAAAGTAAAATTAGTACAAATAAGGAATATGACGGTGATTAATTAATGATTTGAACTATTTTTGTGTGTTTTCCGTCGAATTGTAACTAAACCAAAACACAAAAAAACAACTATGCAACCGGGAACTAAAATCAGGTCTTTACGAGAAGAGAGGAATCTAAGCATTCAGGATCTGGCTTCTAATGCCAATCTAGATGTGCAACAGTTGCAACTGATAGAGAATGAAGAAGTTGCCCCCTCTCTTGGTGTGTTGATTAAAATTTCCAGAGCTCTCGGAGTTCGACTAGGCACCTTTCTTGACGATCAGGTAAAATCAGGTGCCGTGATTTCCAGAAAAGGCGATGAAGAGAAATCGGTGAGTCTTTCAAGCAGAGAGGCTTCCAAACACGAAAAACTTGCCTTTTTCAGTCTTGCAAGACAGAAAGCCGACCGTCATATGGAACCATTCATGGTTGAAATTAAGCCGGGCAAGCCTACTAATCCTCATGCCTCTACTCATGAAGGTGAGGAGTTTATGTACGTTCTTGATGGATCCATCAGGGTTGAATACGGTAAGGAAGAATATATTCTTAATGCCGGAGATTCTATATATATAGACTCTGTAATCAAGCACCAGGTGTACAGTGCTGATGACAAGACTGCAAAGGTACTGGCGGTTGTTTATTTACCCTTATAGTTTATGGCTATGGAAATTGAACTGATCGATTATACCCTGGGCCAGATGCTTGAGAAATGGGCGAAGGAAGAGCCCAACAATGACTTCATGGTTTACCCCGACAGAGGACTGCGATTGACCTATGCCGAGTTTAACGACAGGGTCAACCAAATGGCCAAAGGATTTATGGAAATCGGTGTTACAAAGGGAAGCCACGTAGGTATATGGGCTAATAATGTACCCGACTGGCTCACTATTATGTTTGCCACTGCCAAGATAGGCGCCGTACTTGTTACCGTTAACACCAACTACAAGCTGGCTGAACTTGAGTATATAATTAAGAATGCAGATCTGCATACCTTGTGTATTATTGACGGATATCGTGACAGTGACTATGTGAGCATGACTTTTGAATTGGTGCCCGAACTGAAAAACTGCCAGAGAGGACACTTAAAGTCGGAGCGTTTTCCCGAACTGAAGAATGTGGTGTTTGTAGGTCCTCAGAAGCACAGGGGTATGTACAATACTCCGGAGCTTATGGCTCTCGGTAGTCAGGTTGATGACAAAGTTCTGGATGATGCTGCAAAGACCTTCGACTGTCACGACGTTGTAAATATGCAATATACCTCGGGAACTACTGGTTTTCCCAAAGGGGTTATGCTTACTCACCACAACATACTCAACAATGGTAATCAGGTAGGTAATAACATGCACTATACCTGTAAGGACAGGCTCCTGCTATGTGTACCATTATTCCACTGCTTTGGTTGTGTTCTCGCTGTGTGTGCTGCAGTAACTCATGGTGTATCGATGGTTCTTGTTGAGGACTTCGACGCACTGCGTGTACTTGCCGGAATACAGAAGGAGAAGTGTACTGCCGTGTACGGTGTACCTACAATGTTTATTGCAGAACTGCACCACCCGATGTTTGAAATGTTTGACCTGTCCACCCTGCGTACCGGTATTATGGCCGGAGCCTTGTGTCCGGTTGAAACGATGAAGCAGGTGATGGAGAAGATGCACTGCAAGGATATAATTATTGTCTATGGTTTGACAGAGACTTCACCAGGTATGACTACCACCAGGGTCTTCGATCCTGCTGAGATCAGGGCTACTACAGTGGGGGTTGAACTGCCCGGTGTAGAAGTCAAGATTGTCAATCCAGAAACAGGCGAGGAGTGCGGTCCCGAAGAACACGGTGAGATCTGCTGCCGCGGATACAACGTTATGAAGGGTTATTACAAGAACCCAGAAGCTACCGCTCTTGCAATTGACAAGGACGGATGGCTGCACTCAGGTGACCTTGCAATGAAGACCAAAGACGGATTCTATAAGATAACAGGTCGTATCAAGGATATGATTATCAGGGGTGGTGAGAATGTCTATCCTCGTGAGATAGAAAACTTCATTTTCAATATGCCCCAGGTCGAGCTGGTAGAGGTAGTAGGTATACCCGACCAGAAATACGGTGAGATCGTAGGCGCTTTTGTAAAGGTCAAGAAGGGTCAACAACTATGCGAGGCCGAAGTACAGGAATTCTGCCGTGGCAAGATTGCCCGCTATAAAATCCCGAAACATGTATTCTTTGTCGATGATTTCCCAAAAACAGCAAGCGGGAAAGTGATGAAGTATAAACTAAGGGAAATGGCGGTTGCTCTGGTTAAACAAAAGGAGAATGCATAAAGAATAAGGCCGGTCCACTGAGACCGGCCTTACGCTTTACATTTAACCAAACTTTGAATGCTTTTTACTTTTTCCCTATAAGGGCATCTACCGAGTATCTTCCTGAGCCCAAAATCATTGTACCTGCAAAGGCCAAAAGATACAGCAGGGCCATTTCCTTTGATGAACCTCCACCTGCACTCATAGCAAACAGAGGATCACTGAAATGAACTATTATTCCTGCCACAAACATTATGCCGATTAGTCCAAGTGAGGCTAATCTTGTTTTAAACCCTACGAGTACAGCAAGACCAGCAACGAATTCAAGGAAGGTTGCAAGGCCCAGATTAATAGCAGGACTAAGGCCAAAGAGTGGCTGGAACTGAAAATTACCGCTTAGCAGCATCTGTAGCTTGCCAAGCCCGTGTCCAAAAGCAATAAAGAAACCGAATCCTACCCTTAGTACCAAGGCGGCAAGATCAACTGTGTTGTTAGTAGAACTTTTCATCTCTAAATCCTGAATAGTTTACAATGTGAAATTTACTACATAAAAAAGAAGGATGTAATATTTTACATCCTTCAACTTTGCAATAAACACCCTGGTTACTATAAAGTTCAGTTGCCTACGTTAATAAAAGGTTATTCAGGCCATATATACTCTTCCTCTTCTTCATCCCAGAATGGACCCCACTGAATTTCAGACAGATGTCCATCTTCAAACCATAGGTTGAGGCTTACCTCAGGAATTGAGGCTACGATCTGTTCCTCACCTTCTTCATTGGCTATGGTTTCAATTTCTACATCACCCAGACCAAGAATTTCAATCTGCTGCAACACCTCTTCCTGGCTTAGGCCTATCAGGTCTATGCCTTCAAACAGGCTGTCGGTAGAACTAGCAGCGAGTGAGCAAAGTTTGAATCCTTCTTCTTCGTCAAAAGATGCGGATAACTCAATAGTGTCGTAATGCCATGCTTCAGAACCGCCTAGTTCACCGTCAAAGGGTGGGAGTACCTCCTTTTCGCTCGGTTCACCCAAAATGCTTACAACTTCTGCACGGGTCATTCCGAACTTAACTTCACCGATTCCTTGTCCAAGTTTGATGTCCATATTCATATTTATAACTATCTTACTTTATAGTACAATAATACGAAATATAGATTATATGTGGTAATAATAATGTAGTTTATATTTACATAGATTATTAACAATTGCACGGAATTATTGTAAAGTAAAGCGGTGTAACAGCTTGGTGTTTTGAAAATAAGATAAAGAATATAAATTATGTTTTGTAGAATAAAGGCTCTTTGTGCAGTTCTGGGTGTCATATTGCTCAGTACGACATCCTGCGCTATTAAGTACAACACTCCTCTTGCCTATATGGAGGAAAAAGGGGGAGTTGCTTTTGAGAGGGCAGGGGGA
>Ga0209510_1001616_pt1 | contig 25121 bp, 19 predicted proteins | sample BiotimSIPDNA_FD_185749 | JGI IMG/M metagenome (GOLD analysis project Ga0209510, IMG submission 185749) | Anaerobic biogas reactor microbial communites from Washington, USA - Biogas_R1 time_0 SIP DNA (SPAdes) (version 2) | ecosystem: Engineered > Bioreactor > Anaerobic > Unclassified | place...
CACCCTGGATCCAGAGGACTTTATAATTGTCAGGAATGTTCATCAGTTCGCGAAGGTCGGCTTCAGCTTCCTCGGCGATTTTGATGAAGACCTTGCTGCGATGGCTCATTTCCATCACGTTCATGCCGGAACCACGATAATTCATGAATTCGTCGCGAATTTCTTCTAATACTGGAACTGGAAGTGTGCTGGGACCTGCCGAAAAGTTGTAGATGCGGTCATACTTTGACATAAAAATCTCTCCTTGTAAAATTTAATGTTTTATATTTCTCACACCTGGCGGTGTTATATCTTACCCTGTAATTGGGGCATTGTTATCAATAGAAATCCTAACCTTCAAACCGATTTCGGTCAAGGGTATCAGCCCGCAGGTGCTTTTTCTACGTAAACCGTTTACCACGTGAATCCACCCCATCACGTACGGAACTGGTCCTGCCTGTTCCTTAACATCATCTCGCAATCATCTCGAGGTTGAGGCAGGACCTCAACCCTGCAAAGACACGAATAAATCCCTGATTGAGGGCTGGCTTGCCTGTTCCAATTGCGTAGGCGTAGGGCGTGATTGGAAGCACCGGAAACTTTAACCAACGAGAATCTTGTCGTGCTTCCTATCCGCCGTGCGAAGCCATCTTTTCCCCCGGTCACTATAAAATGGCGGATTTTGGGCACAATACATACGAATTGCACAAAACCTTTTTTTATATATGTAGGGAACTGGCCTGTTCCTTAACATCATCTTGTCATGATCTCCAGGTTGAGGCAGGACTCAACCCTACAAAACCCAAAACCTTTTCGCCAAAGAAGGGAACTGGCCTGCCTGTTCCCTAACAAGATTTTGGTTGATTGAATTGTTTTTTGATACCCTCAGTCTTCTATTGCGATTGCATGTATACCGTAGGTTGCGAAGCGCGGGAATAATTCTGATAGCTGAAGCAGAACCTCCTTCGACTGGTCAGATGTCGTGCTATACGCGGACAATTCTACGGAAGGGGCTTGCCTCCCTCCGCCGTTTTTGCCTACGCGCAACTTTTCTCTCCCCATTCTTCGGTTGCTTTGAGCCACCAGACCTCTCTACCGAGAAGCGAAATCCCGGGCTCAGCTAAACGCCGGCAACACCCGATATTAAATGACCCAATGCGACAAAAACGCCTGGGTCTGTGGTTTCCTGGGATTGTGGAAAACTTCTTGCGGCGAGCCGCTTTCAACCACCCTGCCCTCTTCCAAAAAAATTATTTCATCCGCTATTCTCAATGCCTGGGCGGGCGCATGAGTCGTAAAAACAAGCAAGCCTGTCGTTTTTTGGAACCATTCCTGCAGCAAGGCTTCGACGAGATCTGTTCCCCGAATGTCAGTCGCGGAGGTAGGCTCATCCAGCAGCAACACTTCCCGTGGGAGCGCCAGCACCCGGGCGAGCCCCAGGCGCTGCCTTTCGCCGCCCGAAAGCGTATTGCCCCTTGATTGGGCAAGCACACTCAGCCGCACCTTTTCCAGGGCTTTTAGTGCCAGTTCATCGTGGTCGGGCACATTTGGAAACACCATACTCACATTCCGAAGTACCGAAAATGAAAAGGCATAAGGCGATTGCGGTAAATAACCAGTTTGCGGGTTTGGCGGCAGACCCTCAATTGTGCCCTGGTTGGGCTGAACAGTCCCCATCATCACCCGCAAGAGCGTTGTTTTGCCGCTGCCGTTCTCGCCGATAATGCCATAACGTTTCCCCTTTTCAAAAATGAGATGGGGAATGTCCAGGATCACACGCTCTTTTGCTCTGACTAAAATGTCTTTTAGCTCAATCATCGGCGGTCACCTTTTGGATGTGCTGCACGACAGAATTGACCAGGAAAGAGATCAGCAAGAGAATCAAGCCGAGTGTGATCGCGAAATCGAAACGACCCATATTGGTTTGCATCATAATTGCGGTGGTCATCACCCGTGTCTTGTATTGCACATTTCCACCGACCATCTGCACCGCGCCGACCTCGGCGATCGACCGCCCAAAACCTGCCAGGACGATAGAGATAAACGGTACTCTGAAGTCGAGCAGGAAGTATTTGAGCCGCTTCACCCCGCCGATGCCCACACCTGCCAGGGTCTCGTTAATTGCCATCGAGTTGACCCCTACCAGGTTGGCTGTCATGGCGATAATAAATGGCGTAATCAGCAGTAGCTGGGCAATCACCATCGCGTCAACAGTGTAAAGCAAGCGTAAGCTTCCGAACGGTCCGGATCGCGAGAGCAACAACAGGACGATCAAGCCGGCGACCACCGGTGGTAAACCCAGGAACGTGTTAACCAGGCGAGTGACGAATGCTTTTCCGCGAAATTTGTTTGCGCCCAATAGCACCCCCAGCGGAATGCCAATTAGCGATGACAACAACGTGCTGAAAAATGACATCCGCAGTGTCACCGCAATGATTTGGCGCAGTTCAGGATCTGACCCGAATAGCAGGTCAAAGATCGATCTAAGCAATTCCAATAAATACCTCCGGAAGAGCTCCTATGAGCCCTTCCGGGTGAGATGATTAAGGCTCATTCTTGATTAAAGAACAATGGTTCGCCGTATTCAGACATGCCATACTCGGCAATCATCTGGCGAGCCTGGTCGGTCTTAATCCAGTCGACAAATGCCTGGGCACCTGCCACGTTGGATTCCGGGAAGCGATCGGCAGAAATGATGATCATCGAATACGTATTTTTCATGTCATCAGTTTCTTCCAGGTGCATCGCAAGCGAATCTTCATGTGCCAAAAAAGTGGCTTTGTCTGAGAGCGTATAGGCTTGCTGTTCGTCGGCGATGGTCAAAGTCTGACCCATGCCCTGACCAACGCTTTGGTACCAGGGCTGACCAGCAGGGTCGAGCTCAATCGAATTCCAAATAGCGTTTTCTTTGTTGTGGGTGCCGCTGCTGTCGCCGCGTGAGATAAAGAGCGCACCAGAGTCAGCGATTTTCTGGAAGGCTTCAGCTGCCGTGGCAGAGCCAGCCACACCGGCAGGGTCATCGGCTGGACCAACAATCACGAAAAAGTTATACATAAAGGGCAGGCGTTCTTCATTGAACCCCTCGCCAATGAATTCCTCTTCGGCTGATTTCGAATGTACCAGCAGCATGTCGGCATCGCCCATGCGCCCTTTTTCGATCGCCGCGCCGGTGCCTGCAGATGTAATCTCGAGGGTGTAGCCGGTGGCTTCCTCAAAGACAGGCTGCAGATATGCCATCAGCCCAGAGTCGTTGACAGATGTCGTGGTTGACATACGCAAAACTTTGTTTTCAGGTTCTTGCGTGCAACCAAAGGTGGAGAGTAGGAGGATTAAGATCAAGCTCAGGACAATAATTTTCTTAATGGATTTCATGGCGCACCTCGCTTTTACATTTTTGGACAGTATTTACAGAAATTATACTTGATTACACATTTTTTTCTGTAAAATTGAATCATAAATACCCGCAGTTTCTTTCTTCACTGGTTATTCTGCAGGGAATAATCGATTTGTCGGGTCAGGTCGATCTCTTTTTTTGTTGTGTAGTTACGGATACTTCTGACTCACCACTTTTGTTCTATTTCAAGAATTTCCAGATAAATTGGTGCACCAACAGTAATAATTACTACAAAAGAAGTTTCCACACGCGTTCACTTCTATTTGCTGTTACGTTACTTCTATTGAAACGTTTGAGTGAATAACATCCAATATGTAGGGTTCATTAAAAACAGGTGAGTTTCGTTTAATCTCTTCTACAAACGTTCCATTTGATACGATTAAGATACGGTCGCAAATATTGATAAGCTCCCGAACCTCCGGAGAATAAACTAATACACCTTTCCCACTGTCTTTTTGTTGTAACAGTAATTTATAGATCTCTGACTTTGCTTTCACATCCACACCGCGAGTTGGTTCATCAACAATCAGAACCTGGGAGTTCTTCAAAAGCCATTTAGCGATAACAACCTTCTGTTGGTTCCCGCCTGACAAAAACTGCACAGGTTGGTCAAGTGAGGGAGTCTTTATATCAAGTTTATAAACAAATTCGTTCGAAGATGATGTTGTTTTCGTCTGGCTTACAAGTCCAAGTATGCCTGTTAATTTTTCAAGAGATCCAATCACGATATTGTCTCTGACGGTTAGAAAAGTCGCTAATCCATCTTTCTGCCGGTCGTTGGTAACCATGGCTATTCCCTTCTGCAGTCCTTCACTGGGACGTTTACAGAAGATCTGTTCATCTTCCATGAGGATCGTTCCCGACTTGTAACGCATAATACCTTGGATTGATGAAAACAATTCAGTGATTCCTGCTCCCTTTAGGCCAGCAAATCCGATTATTTCATTTCTGTGGAGCTGGAAGTTGATGTTGTGGAAATCTTTGCCATTACTAAGATCGTTGACCTCCAGGAGAACTTCTCGATTCTCGGTTTCACTATAATCTTTGATCACGTCCTCGATATCATCAGTGATTGTTACCCCCAACATTGGTGAAATTATATGTTTCTCTTCCATCTTCTTGTCAACCACCATGTCTGAGACGATTTTCCCATCACGTAATACGACCACACGATCAGATATCACTAGGGTTTCCTTTATCTTATGGCTGATAAAGATGATTCCAATTTGTTGCTTTTTGAGGTCCCTAATTACTTTAAAAAGGTGATTGACCTCCATATAATTCAACGGTGCCGTTACCTCATCCAACAGTAGGATTTTCGGATTCAATAATACAGCTTTTGCAATACTCGCGATCTCCATTTCGACCAATGACAAGGTACTCACAGGTCGATTGATATCCATATTTTCGTGGCCCAATTTGGATAGGGTCTCGCGGCACTCTCGCTTCATCACTTCAAAATCAAGGAAAGGTCCGTTTTTAAGTTTTTCCTTCCCTAGAAAGATGTTCTCTGCAATGGAAAGTCGAGGTACTAGCGTTGGCTCTTGGTGGACGATCCCGATCCCAAGGCTCTCAGCCATGTTTGGTGAACTGATTGAAACGAGCTCGCCATTCAGCAATATTTGTCCTTCGTCAGGGGGATAGATTCCGGCGATAATGTTGCAGAGCGTGGATTTACCAGCTCCATTCGTACCCACCAAAGACACAATTTCTCCAGCTTTCAAGGTGAAATCGACATTCTTGAGGGCGTTTACGGAATAAAAAGATTTACTTACACCGTTTATTCGCAGAATTGGTTCTGTCATATTTTTATCCTTCTTAGCTTAACGTGCAGGCTTCCGAATTGCCTGTGAAGATGCGATCAAGATGATCGCGCCAATCATAATCGTCTGATACCAAGATGCAAGTCCAAATATCTGCATGATGTTGAGAATTATCACTAAGACAGCAGACGCCATCAAAGTGCCAGAAAGCGATCCTTTTCCACCAGCTACGCTGATGCCGCCGATGATAGCGATGGACAACGCATAAAATTGCAGACCTTCACCCTGGATCGGGTCAATGGATTCCATACGTGACGAATACATCAAGGCAGCCAGACCGGCACAAAAACCGCTGATTCCCAGAGCAATAATTTTCCACATTTTGGTATTGACTCCAGAATACACGGCTGCTTTTTCATTTCCTCCAGTGGAATACAACCTCAATCCGAAGCGGGTGTATTTCATCAAGAGAATTAAAACAATACCGATCAAAAGGAAAATTAGAAACGATACAGGGAATGGTCCGATAGCTGCTGTCCCTAGCCAGTTGATGTTCTTGATTTCGGACAGATAGATCAGATTGGAATTTGAAATAATGTAACTGGAACCCTGTAGCAGGTAAGACATCCCTAGTGAAATAATTAACGAAGACACACCAAATTTAACCCGGATTGAGCCGATCGTGACACCGACGAGGACCGATATTAACAAAACCAAAAAAACAATCAGAGGTACACCACCCACTAGTTGGACCCCGCTCCTCACAATCTCGACACCAGAAGCTGCATATATATTCCGAGCAATCCAGATTGCAAGGATAGGTGAGAATGCCATCGAAGCGCCCAGTGTAAGGTTCAATTCTGAGACGAGCATGTTCAACGATTGTCCGACAGCTAACAGCCCGTATATTGCGACCGTGAATAGCAACCCTTTTAGATTAGCGGTGGAGAGAAAGGCATCGTTCACCAAAGTTCCTGCAACGATTAAGAGAATCAGAGAAAACAGAAGATAGTTTTTTCCTATGAACTTTCCAATCCTTTGAATTGAAAACGTGCTTGCGAGATCTCTTTTTGATATTTCTGTTTGCATCATCACACCTATTAACGCAGCGCATGCTGCTTTTTGTTGAGCGTTGCGTACGCCACAACAATAATGATCAACAGAGCTCCTCTAAGCACCTGTTCTACATATGTACCCAAACCAGATAAAGCCAGCAGGTTCAAAAGGCTCTGATAAGTTAACGCTCCCAACAGTGTTCCAACCACACTTCCGCGCCCACCGCCAATCGCTGTTCCACCAAGCACCGCAATGGCGATTCCGGATAGTTCATAGCCTACACCGAGCGTGGCAATAAGTTGGTTGGTCTGACCAGCGAGGAACATGCCTGCAAGAGCACTACACATTCCAGAAAATGCGAAACTGGCTGTCTTGATCAGGGAAGTATTCACACCTGATAACCAGGCAGCTTTTGAATTAGCACCGGTAAAATAAAGCTTCTTTCCAAAAGCTGTATAGGTCAGTACAATATGCAACACAAGCGCTAAGCCCAAGAAAATCACGAATGAGATCGGAATTCCAAACCACAATCCGGTGCCCATTTTTTTATAGAGGGGTGCGTTATAAAGTAAAATATTCAACCCTGAAGTTAGAAGATATGCCAGTCCAGAAAACAGATTCATGGCACCTAAGGTGGCCATGATTGCTGTAATTTTTAACTTGGTGATAATTAATCCGATAAATGACCCTGTGAGCAGTCCAAAAATCAAAGTTAGGATAATCGGTGTCGCTTGACCTGGCAGCTTTCCAATGAACATCCCCCCCAGGAGTGTCGTGAAGGACATCACCGCTCCCATCGAAATATCCATCTCGCCAACCAACAGGACAACGGTCGCCCCCAAGCCGGTAATGCCAATGATTCCGCAGGCACGCATAATTGTCTGGATGTTTTGAAATCGTAGGAAGGAAGGGTTGGTTATACCTCCAAAGCCTACTACCAGGACAAAAAGTATCACTAAAATACTGACATTCGACCGCATTAATTTTTTGATAGTATTCGTAAAGCCATTCGTCTTTTCCTGCAATATGTCACTAGAATTTTGATTTGCAGTTTCGTTAGTCATCCCTAGTCACTCCAACTTCTTTCACACATATATGAAGAGGCATAATACCTTGAAAGTTATTGGACTGGCAGAAAACTGCCAGTCCAATAAAGATATTATCTGCTAATCCACTGCTGGTCCATAGGCATATTCGATCCAATCTTCTACAAGCATTGTTTTCATTCCGAACAATGAACGACCATCTTGTGTAATCAGAAGGATATCTGGATTGACTACATATTGAGGAACTGTTTCACCAGCAAGAATACGGGCAACCATTCTGGATCCGATGTCACCCATCAAAGGTGTTGAAGGTGCGGCACAATCCAGGTCATTCGATGTAATCTTGGAAAGTAATTCTCGAGAATCGTTATTGGATAGAATTATGATCTTCTTACCACCTTCACGACTGTTCATTCTGCCAGCCAGGTTGATTGCTTCAATTGCGGCTAACGCTTCGTGATCACCTAGATTCATGAAGATGTCTATGTCGTCATAAGCCATTAAGGCAGCCTGCGCGTTATCAAAAGCTTCGGTGCGATTGTTCTTGTCAAAATAACTCTGAAGAATCTTAATCTCTGGGAAGTAGGACAATACCTTCAGGAAATGACCTGTGCGCAGAGCATCATTTGTGGCTCCCAGAGGTTTACGCAAGAAGATCATGTTCGCTTCAAAACTTCCTTCTTGGTGCAGTTGGTCGATCAGGTACATCGCATTTTGTGCACCATTTGAGGGGAAATTACCTGCCACTTGGACAGTAATATTAGTGGCACCAGTTAAGGTGTCTACTGCCACGACCGGTATTCCAGCATCCAATGCTCTTCTGACGGCAGGACCAGAAGCCGCTTCGCCACGGGGGAACAGATATATAGCATCCATTTTCTGTGCGATAAAGGTATCCATGATGCTGGAAAGTTTTGCATCATCAGCCAGGTGTTCCTGATAGTTGACCTCAATATTCTCAAATTGATTCATCTGCCAGAGCATAGCGTCTGAGACAGCTGCACCCCATGGATGACGAACACCTGAAGTAAGGACACCAACCTTATAGGTTTTGTTCGGGTCACCAACTTTTCCAGCGGGAAGCGCCATATAATCAGTGTAGGGCAGTTTCTGAAGCACCTTTGTTAAAGGTCCAGTAAACTCAGTTCCCGTTCCAGGAACCCAGACATAGTTGTCAACGGTAGCGCCGTAAGGATAGTTAACGGTATACGTATCCAGTGCATCGCTCACGTACAACGACTTCGCATCGCTGTCAACGTCGGCTAATGGCAGGTGGATGAAAAACTTCAGAATTTCTCTGTCAGTCAGACCTTTATCTTTGAGAGTCATGAAGTAATCAAAGGCAGCTTCTCCCGATAATCCTATCACCTCATCATAATATTCCTTGAATTGATCTCCGAATCCGGAAGCTTCGCCAGTCAACGGTTTTGCTCCTGAGGGAGGATTTTCTGTTTTTTCTTCACTAGCAGGCACATCTTGAACTGCAGGAGCTTTGGGTGTGCAGGACATGATGGCAGTCGATATGAGCACGATCACAAGCAAGACTACGATTAATCTAATATTCTTCTTCATTTTTTCACCTTTATTTGGTTTTGAAATCGTCAATTGATTTTGCAATTCGCCCATCAGGCAAGGCTACAGGTTCTACACAACCTTCACTGTGTAAAGCCCAGGGAAGGATTACGCCGTCGTGACCACCACGACCACCGATAACAACAACTTCAACATCTTCAGGAGTGCGAGTGACGGGCATGGGATGTTTGTTTTTGAAGCTTTCTGGGCGCACCGGAACCAGCCCACGGTTGCGAACCATTGGAACTTCGTGATAAGCATAAGTGTGGATATGCTCCTGGATCATTCGCTTTGTGAACCCTGCTCTTTTCAACATGATTCCGTGATCAGGTGTCAGACAAACAACCAAAGGACCGGGCATGTATGCGTTGTTAGATCCAAGGGTCGTACAGCAGTGTGTGATAGTGTCGAGCAAGTCATATCCATCCAGACTCAGGAAGTCGATAATATCATGAATGGGTTCAGCCTTCAAGACATAAACCGTCGTGGTCTCTGAATCGTAACGGTCTTCATTGATCATGTTCCACTGAGCTAGTTCAGGTTCCTCAGCAAAACAGAAGGTAAACTCTGCTTGGGAAGCTAGGCAGTCCAAATCACATACTCCTGGCACTGAGCGAAATATGTTCATAATAACAAGGTTCACAGCACGACCGATGGTGGCGTTAGCAGGGTAACCGGGTCCCATACAACCTTGCTTTCCGGACAGACCGACTTGCTGGGCGATTGGACCACTCACCAGTACCAAGTTACCACCTGGATGAGAGGTCGTCACAGATTGGTTAAGATTGTAAAGTGGGCTGTTCAGCGCCTTAAACGCAGCAACGAGGATCGGCATGGCGGTTGGTTTACAACCTGCCATCACTGCGGCAATTGCTACATCTTTCACCGTCACCGTTTTACCGCTTGGTCCACTGGGGTCACACAGAACCAGGTCTTCATCGAAGGGACAGTATTCCATCATTTTTTCATAGCGCGCTTTGGTTGGGGGAATGATTGGTAAACCGTCGCTGATATGTTCTTCGTTAAAATAGTCATTGATCTCTTCCATATAACAACCAGGTTCGATTAGACCTTCATCCGTTACCTCGATCTGTTCAACCAAAGGTAAAAAACCATCCTTCGCAGGTGGAACTCTGTCCATTTTGAAATCAATAAAGGCTAATTTTTCAAGTTCAGCACCATTCGAAGTCAAAGAGCCGAGGATGTAATCCCATTTCAGATCAACCTGCTCAGAAACCTCTTGGACAGTACTTGCCTGGAAGATATCAACGGAACAAAGACAAAGTTGTCCAGCCCGGTAAACCCCGACACCTTCCGTGATTGCAGATCCGGGAGGAGCGGTCATATATACAGTGGGTATTCCTAGTTTTTCAAGTTCAATCGCCACTACAGTGGTTGAGGAGGATGTGCCCATATCGCCAAAGGCAACAATGGCAGCCAGGGGTTTCTCTTCCGCAAGCATTGCAGCGTATTCTGCAAGCCTTTCGGCGTTTTTCCCTCTGACTGTCTCGGTATACTCCACGTAATTGGTGATACCTAGTTCAGACAGTTTCTCCTTAATTCGATCAAACACGGTGTAGTAGTTACAGAAACCCAATTTTGTATTGTTATAAAAAAGAATTTTTCCTGATTTCAGTTCATCCAGGGTCGGTCTTTTGGCAAGCTCGATCTTGGTGCGCTCCTGGAAGCCTCTCGGGTCTAAGACTCTGTTAAGTTTTTTCGTCATTCTGTTATAAACCTCCGATTATATATATTCCTGCTGCTCGTAAGTCTTGACAAGCTTGCGCGGCTCGAATAAGATTGCATTTTGGCTCAAGAGTACTTCCTGAATTTCTTCGATGTTTTCTTCCATCTCACGAGGGGTCTTATCGTTTTTCACACACAGAGCTGCTGCGACACCAGCCGCCTGACCGGTTACCATGGTCTGTTGCACATAGCGTAGATAGGCTGCCCTATCAGTGGAGACACCTTTTCCTGCGACCAGTAGGTTTTCAATTTTCTTGGGAACCAGGCAACGATAGGGAATATCATAGGATCCTATAGGCTGAGCTCGGTCTTTGCCAAGTTCCTGGGTCCCGATGGAAGCAAGGGTGTTCACGTTCGCTGTATGGTAAGCTCCAGCAGGGAATGAAGATTTTCCGATCGTATCGGAGAATTGTCTGGTGTTGATCACATCGTCGCGATTAAGAACATAGTCTCCGACAATTCTCGGCCCTTCGCGAAGCCGAAGTTCTGTGCTGATTTTGACAATATAAGCATTCTCGAAACCCGGAACATAATTCTTGAAGAAGCGCCATGCAATTTGAATCTGCTTGCGACATTCAATATGGCATCTCGAAAGCGCCCATGCGTCGGTGGGCAGTGTTTTGTCCCAATGAGAGGAATGTTGGAAATGAGCGAGAATCTTACCGCCTTCCTTAGGCTGCAGGAAGAAACCGGCGCCTGAAAAAGGATGCCAGTCACCATTCTTCAACGCAGCGTCTCGCAAATCTTTGAAGCCCATCACTTCTCCAAGCTCGCGGATATCGATAACCTTGGAATAAGCTTTGTAAACATCTTCCTTGGTCTGGTCTGAAGCTCGGTGTAAAAGTTGTTGATATTCGAATTGTTCGGGGTTTCTATTAATATAAGTCAAGAGCTTATCCCAATCCACACCATCGGCTGTAAAACTGATGGTATGCGGCTGGATGTCTTCGACATCAACACAAACAGTCTCGGCACCAGCATAGTTGGCAAAGTATGCTTCCCCAGTGCAGTCGATGACAATTTTTCCCTTTAATTCTCTTCTGCCATCTGCGTTCTCTACAATCACTCCTTTTACAGTGTCATTGTCCTTGACAGCACCAACGACCAGACTATCAAGAAGCAAATCGACACCCTCCTCTTCCATCATATTGAAGATCATCAACATCCACCACTCAGGGTCGACGTATGAGAACGTATATGCTGCTGGAACTCGATGTTTCGGATGGTAATGTGGCCAGGCATGTCCCGCTTTGTAGAGACGCGCATGGGTTTCTTCTACAAAACCAGCAGTATCCTGCTCGCCATGGGTATTGAATAACCTGGCATAAGCAAATCCCGGAGGACCTGAAACGCACATTTGACCGCCTAGGCAACCGGTACGCTCGATCACCAATGTTTTTGCACCCGTGCGGGCAGCTGAAATTGCCGCTGCTACGCCAGATGTGCCGCCACCACAAACTATTACGTCATATTCTGTATCATATCCTGCCATAATATCTCCTCTTTTTTGTCGATTGACCTTTCATTTATTAATTTTCTTAAGTTGGGGATAGACCAAGGTTAATCGCTTGATCAGTGAACAATTGGTTGTTAACAGTTTTTCCATTTGTTAACTTTCCGTGATGGTAGTATAGGCATGTCTTATCGCATCAACAATTCCAAATTGGATCTACTGTGATTCCAAAATAGAATATCAACTTGGTCATCCTAAGAGAGTTTTCCAAAGAGCGGAGATAAGCATGACAATGATCAGTGAAGGCAGCAAGTTGATCATTTTAATTTTTGTAAGACCTATGATGTTCATTCCAGCACCAAGGGTGATCAACCCACCGCAAGCGCTGAAATCCGCCAGCATTGTGGGGTTGGTTAAGGGCAGTATCAGTCTGGAAAGCAAGAAGAGACTCATATAAATAATGAATTGTGGGATTGATATTGTGGCGATGATATAGCCAAAGGTTGATCCAAAAATGATGGCAGTGAAAAAGTCCAAAATCGATTTTACCAAGAGAGTGGATGAGGTGCCGTAAAACCCTTCTTCCATCGCCCCATAGATACCTGAACCGCTCGCACAAAACAATACGATAACGCTTGTCAGTACGTTTATATCAAGATCGCTTGCATCAAAAATGGGATTGCTCCTTTTAGTTATAGCGACACTCGCTTTACTTACACCTACTTCTACTTTATCATGAATGTTTAAAGCCACCCCGACGATCGTTCCAATTATTAAGGACAAAGCCACTGCCTGTAGCGTTTGAACTTTGATGATCAACGTTATTGAGATTGCCAGAGCTATCAGACCAAAAACCTTTGGCAACATTTCTTTATATCGGAAGGGCAGTCTCTGCCCAAGTGATCCACCAATAATTCCCCCAATTACAACAGCTGAGCTACTTACGAGTATTCCAATCGGCATTAACGCACTCCTTGATTACTGAATTAAACCGATTCTATGCAAGAAAATGCGTTTCTAAAATTCCAAAAACGGTTTTACTTATGACATTCGGGAATAGTTCAGAGTTAACTCAGTAGCCCGTTAGCTTGATCCACAAGAAACGCGATAAAGTCTTTTACACAAGCGTTGATGACAGAAGGATTGATTGCGACGCAAAGGGCGAACTTTGGATGATTAGTTAATGGATAGTTACGTATTTCAGGAAAAGTATTAGGATTCGCCATTTTCTTCATAGCCAATGTGATCCCTTCCTTTTTGCTAACTAAATCGATAACAGTCCTGAACCGTGTGTTTTGGTATGTGATTTTTGGGCGGAGTCCAGCTTTTCTGAATTCAGTGATGATAATATCGTTCACTTGACCAAGTTTTCCCATCAAAATTGTTTCACCCATGAGATCATCTAAACTTAAGATTTCCATCTGATTGAATGGGTGATCCTTATGAGCAATCACGACTAACTCGTCATAAAGAAAGTTCCAAAATGGGATTTCTTGCGGCAATTGCCCTGAGTTCCTTATGATGATAATATCTGCCTTTTTATTTCTGAAGGAGTCCAGAACAACCTCAGGGTCATTTTCTGTGATATTAAAACTAACATCAGGATTGCGTTTCTGATATTCATTAAACACTGGCATAAGTTGATATTGAGTAATTATCGGAATAGAAGAAACTCTGATAATCTTTTGCTTATCAGGCAATTTATTACACAAGTCGGATTGCATTTCACGATAAGTAGTATATATATCCTGAGCATACTTTAAGAAAGTTTTTCCTTCAGGCGTTATCTGCACACTACGTCGGTCCCTTATAAACAACTGGACACCGAGATCTATTTCTAATTTCTTGATATGTTTCGAGAGTGAAGATTGCGAGATAAAACATTCTTCCGCAGCTAGTGTGAAATTCAAATGCTTCTCTAGTGTCAGGAAATAGTGAATTAACTCGATATTCATGAGAAAACCATCTAATTTGGGAATTCTATCATGTTTCTAAATAACCGCGCCACCCTTGCCATTATGCAATGATTATTCTGCAAATTCATATCAGAAAAACCCTCATCTCCTTAGTTTTCTGTTCCTGCTCAGACACAACAACGTTTTTGGTTCTGACATTCTTTGGGTACATATGCGTTGGTGTTTTGCTGCAGACGAAACTGGCATCTTTGCACCGCACAGCACGCAAAGCGATGGTGCGCTGCCAAACACAAACCTCCTGGCAGCACCGTGTCCCTAATGGGCATCACTTGTGATCAACTGCATTCTTCGCAGCCCATAATGATAGAATTACCTATTATCTGTGTTTGGTTCTATTGAAAAATAATTAATAAGGGATTATTGATGAAAGTGGATAAAAAACCGCTGACAAAACAAGCAGCCAGGCTTACGGACTGGAAAAACTTCTTCATCCCTTTGATAATTTTTTTAGTAGCAATCTCCATTCGCCTTATCGGCCTAAAATTCGATTTTCCCCTCTTTACGCACCCGGATGAGAATTTCCTGATGAGCCCTTTGCGGGAAATGAGCGTTGAACATACCCTCGATCCGGGGACCTATGTATATCCAGCCTTTCCAAGTTTCTATTCCAATCTTTTCGTCATGAACATTTTGAGCCTCTTAAAATTCCGCATGAATTATGGTTGGGGACATTGGCAAAATCCTTACTTCTTTTTCACCGCAGCAAGATTGATGACCGCTCTTCAAGGGGCTTTAATTCCGGTTGTTGCCTTTTTAGTCGGTAAAAAATTTAAAAATCTTCCTTTTGCTTTTGTATCAGCATTGTTGTTTACTTTTTATCCTCCTTACGTTTTGCATTCACATTATGTTACGGTTGATATTCCACTGACGCTTTATATTCTTCTTGTCTTGCTTTTCTCTATGAATTATCTTTCGACTAAAAAGGATTTTTGGTTAACCTTTGCCTCTGTGATGGCATCAATCGCCACCTTAGAAAAATATCCCGGTATTCTTTCTTTTGGAATCATCCTGGTTGCGGTTGGAATCCGGGCTTTCAAGTGCGTTGAGCAATGCGATCAACCCGGATGGAAGTTTTTCCTGAAAACGATCGCAACGAGTATCTCAATCTGCATTTTAACGATCCTAATTCTTGCTCCACAACTTCTGATACACTTCGAAACCGCCTGGCATCAAATCGTAAACGAAGCAAGACCAACCCACCTCGGCGCTGACGGTCTCGGTTGGGGAGGCAATCTCCTGTATTATTTTAAAGAATTTTTCCAAACTTCAGGCATCTTCATCTCTATTTTGGTGCTAATTGGGCTTGTTGCCATAGCTTTGATGAAAGATCCCACCTATTTACTTCTCTTGTTTGGAATTGGCTATTGGATTGCCCTCAGCGTTCTCCATCTTCATCATAGCCGCTGGTCTTTGCCAATGATGATAACCCCGCTATTCCTTGCGGCGATTGGTGCTGCGTACATTTGGCAGAAAGCAAAAGAGAAAAAATCTACCAGAATTTTAGTAATAGCTGCGCTCACAATAGCTTTGCTGCCATTTGTCTTAAAGGGCATAAAAGCTTCAGTTATGCTTACCTGGAATGATACGCGCGGCGAAGCCCTGCAATATATGGAAGAAAACAAGATTACTGTTAGTAATACAATTTCGGAAGGTTACACCCCACACAATCCAAACAACAAAAACGATATCTTTGCTTTTGATATCTATGAACCAAAAGATAAGAAATACATTGTATTATCATCTCTGATGGGCGACAGATATGCAGCCGAACCTCAGCGCTATATAGAAGAAAACGCTTTTTACGCAACTGTCCGAAGCAACCTTGATCTCATCCATGAATTTCAACCAGACCCAGAACCGGTGTCTGTTATTGAGCAATTTCAGGTGATCCTTGAATATCTGAACCGGCAAATTTCGAAAAGCAAGTCGCAGTTTACCAAAGGACCAAAGCTGGAGATTTTCAGGCTTCCATGTGATTGAGAATATATTTTTAATAATTATCTATATTTCTTAGTTCTCTTTGGGTAAGGGCTTATAAATAATTGAACCGAAATTGGACTTCCCCATCCGCGCCCAGACTAGCAAGCACACATACAATCCTTGCGGTTAATTAACAGTTATTGTCGGTTAATTCCTGGCGCCGGGCTGGGCGCATTCGTAGGCATCGCCGCGCAGAGTTTCGACGGCGTGGTTCATCACTGGCAAAAATACTTCCAGACATTCCAATGCTGCTTTGGGGCTTCCGGGGAAGTTAATAATCAACGTTTTCCCACGGATTCCAGCTGTTGCCCTGGATAACATCGCAAACGGAGTAATTTTCAAACTATTTGCCCGGATCGCTTCGGCAATCCCAGGTGTCAGGCGTTCGACTACCGCCATGGTTGCCTCAGGGGTCAGATCTCTCGGCGCAAAACCTGTGCCGCCGGTAGTGAATACCAGGTCCACCCCCATGTCAGCATATTCGATTAGCTTGGTCTTGATCATCTCAAAATCATCAGGTACGATTTCCTGCAACGCCACCTGGGCTTTACCTTCCAAAGCCTCTGCCAGAGCTGGTCCGGAAAGATCAACCCGTTCACCAGAGAAGCCTTTGTCGCTGACTGTCAATATGGCTACGCGTATTGTGGAGATAATTTTTAAGTCCAACCCGGGGGTAATCACACCCTCCTTCAGCACAGTCGCAAAAATCCCTTCACGCGGCATGACACAATCGCCCACCTGCCTGAACACCTGGCAGTGGCGGTGGCATTCTTTGCCAATTTGGGTGATTTCGAGCAGCGTTTCTCCAATTTCTATGCGCGTGCCAACCGGCAGCGACCACAGATCGGCACCTTCCGTAGTGATATTTTCAGCAAAAATGCCCGGCCTCAGGTCGACCGTTGCCTTGTTGTGCATTTTATCAAAGCTGCTCAAGTCCAGCAGGCTGATCTGGCGATGCCAGTCGCCCGCGTGGGCGTCGCCTTCAATTCCCGACCCAACCTTAAGGCGAATCTGGTTAACCGGATATTTAATTGTACCTTTTCGTTCGCTTACATTTACGGAAACAACCTTTGCCATTTAGCCTCCAATCCGGCTCATATTACGCTTTGCCAAGGCCTCCTGGTCGAAACAGTGCCGCGCGGGCTTATCCACGATCGCTTCGCTCATTGCCTGTTTCAAGGCAGCCTTGCCTTCATCCAGAGCTGCCCGCAGCGAAACTTCATTGTCCCTGCCCAGGCAGGTGCGCAGGCAGCCATCACTCATCACGCGTATGCGGTTGCAGTCACCGCAGAATCGATGCGAGATCGGAGAGATAAAACCGACCCGACCCAAAGCACCTTCGTAGGTGTAGTCAGACGAAGGCTGCCCGTGCAAACGGGGAGCCAGCGGCACCAGCCAGGATCTGGCTGCGACCAGCTCCTGGTTATTCACGCGCAAGCGGTCGCTGCTGTTGCTGCCGCCAATTGGCATGTATTCAATGAAGCGGACATCAATTTTATGGTTCTCAGTCAGGGCGATAAAGTCATCGATTTCGCTGTCGTTGACCCCACGCATGAGCACACAGTTAATCTTGATCGGATCAAACCCAGCCTCAATCGCTGCCTGGATGCCGTCCAGCACTTTTTGCAGGCTCCCACCGGTAAGATCATTGAATAGATCCGGCTTCAGCGTATCCATGCTGATGTTCAAGCGCATCAGACCAGCTGCCTTTAGATCTGCTGCCAATTCCGCGAGCATCTGCGCGTTGGTGGTCATGGAAAGGTCACTCAATCCTGGCAGACTGGCGATTCCGCTCACAATCTGAAGCAGGTCTTTTCGCAGCAGTGGCTCCCCACCGGTCAGGCGGATGCGCTTAACGCCTAAATCGACAGCAGACTCAGCAATCAGAATAAATTCTTCGGCGGTCAGCTCCTGGCTCTTGGGGCAATAGCCCTCATCTGCACGGCAGTAGGCGCAGCGCAATGTACAACGCTCTGTCAAAGACAGGCGCAAATAGTCAATTTCTCTTCCAAACGAGTCTTTCAAATGCCAAGCTCCTCCTGGCTAAACTCCCCGGATCTGCCACCGCTTTTTTTCTCAAGTCTGATCGCGCCGATCTCCATGCCGCGATCGACCGCCTTACACATGTCATAAACGGTCAACGCAGCTACGCTGACAGCGGTCAAAGCTTCCATCTCAACACCGGTCGAATAGGTGGTCTTGGTTTCAGCGGTAATTTGCAACAGATTATCACCAACAAACTCAAAATCAACTTTTGCTGAAGTGAGCGGCAGCGGATGACAGAGTGGGATTAGCTCAGCTGTTTTCTTGGCAGCCATTATTCCGGCAACACGGGCAACCGCCAACACATCGCCCTTCTTTGCCTCGCCCGAACGAATCAGCTGCAGCGTTTCTGGCTGCATTTTTACCGTTCCAGATGCGACAGCAACGCGCTCTGTGGCGGATTTTTCACCAATATCTACCATGATCGCGCGACCCTCTTCATCAAGGTGAGTCATTTTCACAAGATCACCTCGCCAGGATTGTTGAGCTGGTAGCCGCCCAATTTTTCGAGCCGCTGCGCAAATTCAGCGCTCTTCAACACTTCCAGCAAGTGAATAAATTCAGGATGCTCAAGCGTCTTTTCACCCACCAGGAGATCATATTGCTCCCAGATCAGCGGGATAAAACCCAGATCATAAATCTTAGCTGCTGCCAAAATGCCCATGCCCGCATCGGCAGTTCCGCTTGCGACAGCGGCTGCCACGGCAGTGTGCGTGATCTCTTCTCGCTCATAGCCTTTGATCTTGTTGGGCTCGAGCCCGTTCTTCTCCAGCATATAATCGAGCAATATGCGCGTTCCCGACCCTTTTTGCCGGTTAACATACTCAGCCCTGGTCAGGTCAGCAATTGATTCAACCCCAAGGGGATTATCCCTGGCAATGATCAGACCCTGGCTGCGGAAGACAGCGCTGATCAGCGTCACACCTCCATCAGGGAAGTAACGCTTCACATAGCTCCGGTTATATTCGCCAGTTTCTTCATCCATCAAGTGGGTGCCGCCCAGGTGCGATTCGCCCCGTTTGAGCGCCATCAGACCGCCCAGGCTGCCAACGTGCGATGATGCCACCTGGCTATCGGGCCATTTGATTTTCATCAAATCGATCAGTTCGTCAATCAACGGGTCATGACTGCCTGTAATTATCAGTGTTCTATTGATGTTTTCCATTTTCCTCACCAAACTTACCGGCACTTTTTCGCCAGCTTCAAATCCTTCTGCATTTTGAGGAACCTCAATAATACCATCTGCTTTAACAATTGAACTGACCACACCGGCTCCACGATTAAGCGGCACTGCCACCAGTTTCCCGTTCACATTTCCGATTCTGGCTCGAATAAACTCCAGGTATTTTAGTGATGAAGTTAGCCGTCGTGAGACTGTCGCCTCCGTGAGAGCTTTTTCTTCGCCACTTTTCTTTAATAATAGGTTTATCGCTGGGCGAACCAGCTCTTCCATCACCAAAATTGCCGAAACCGGATAACCAGGCAATCCCACCAAGGGTATCACTTTAGGACCCCGCTTTGCAATGCCAAGTACAACCGGTTTGCCAGGACGAATGGCAACGCCGTGCAAGATTACTTCGCCAATTTCAGCAACAGCGCCAACCGAAAAATCTTTTGTTCCGGCCGAGGAACCGGCATTCAACAGCACGAAGTCACATTCAGTGGCTGCTTTTCGCAGTGCCTCGATGACGAGACCAGGCTCATCGCGGACAATCGGATAGACCACCGGCTCACAGCCCCAATCTTCAAGCATACCCTTGATGATCGTGGAGTTAAACTCAATGATGTCTCCTTCACCGGGCTTTTCCTGGGGGAAAACCAACTCATTACCACTGGGGATCACAGCAACTACCGGTTTTTTAATCACCTCGAGTTCCAAGGCTCCGGCTGCCAGCATGGCGCCTTGGATTGCGGGGGTAATCTCGGTGTAACTGGGGAAGATCATGTCGCCCTGGGCGATATCTTCGCCGATTTGGCGAATGTGCTGCCAGGGAACCGCCGCGATAAAAAGCTGAATTTCTCCGCCCTCGCCCTCGATCACATCTTCAACCATCACAACCGCGTCGCATTTTGTTGGCAGTGGGTCACCAGTGTTCACCCAATGAAACTGGTCTTGTTGCAGGGTGACCGGACGGGTGTCAGTCGCCCCAAAGGTCAGGCTGGCATTAAGGGCGATGCCGTCCATCGCACACGAATTGTAATGCGGCGCGCTTATGTGGGCATAGACCGCCGTGGCAGCGACACGGTGATTGGCATCCACAGTCTTGATTATTTCGGTCTCTGAAGTCAACCCTTCCGCTTTCAAAACAGAAAGGAACTGGCTGCGGGCTTCATCCAGTGGAATATTACTCAAGTATTTAAAAGCCATAAATCCTCACAATAAGAAAACATTCACAAAAGCGCCAGAGGTCAGCCCCTCGAGGTCACGCGGAATCAGAAAATAACCATCTGCCCGGCACACAGTTGAGACCAGACCTGACTTTGACGGGACCGGAATCGCCTGATCGCCCTCCAGGCGCACAAGAATCACTTCCTCGCGACCATGATTGGAGGAAATTGCACGGCTCAACTGTGCCCGGATCGCTGTTTGCTCGAAAACACTTCCGGAAAGCAAATATAGCAGCGGTTTAACCAGGGCATGGAACATGAAGAATGCCGCCACGGGGTTGCCGGGCAGCCCGAAAACAGGCTTGCCGTCAACTTTGCCGATGATCGTCGGCTTGCCGGGTTTGATGGCGATGCCATGGACAAAAACTTTGCCCAACTCACTAATCAGCTTTGGGAGATTGTCATGCTCACCAACCGATGTACCGCCCGAAACCAAAAGCACGTCCGCCATTGCGAGCGCGGTTTTCATCGTGGCTCGCAGCAGATCGTGTTGGTCTAAAACAATTTCGTGTTCCTGAACGATTGCTCCGGTTTGTTGCAGCAGCGCAGCCAGCATGGGTGTGTTGACATCACGGATTTTTCCGGGCTCAAGCGCTTCGCTTGCAGGCACCAACTCGTCTCCGGTGGAGATCACCGCCACTTTTGGTTGTCTGAAGACTTCGATCTCAGTTATGCCCATCGAAGCCAATGTGCCGATATCGGCGGGGTTGAGCCGTTGACCTTTCGGTAAAATCAGGTCATCAGGCTGCAGGTCTTCGCCTTTGAAAATCATGTTCGCGCCGGGTGCTATTGGTTTGACGAAGGCGAACTCGTCAGCACCAATGTCTTCCACAAATTCGACCATCACCATAGCATCTGCACCTTGCGGAAGCGCGCCGCCCGTGGGAACGTAAAAACATTCGCCAGGTTGCAGTATGTGCGTGGGCAATGTGCCCATTTGGCTTTCACCAGCTTTATGCAGGATAGCAGGGATCGTATCAGAACACCCACGCAGGTCGCGGCTGATCACAGCGAAACCATCGACTGTTGACCGATCGAAGGCGGGCACAAATTCACCCGAGGCGATATCAATTGCTAAAAACCGACCAGCAGCGTCTTTAAGTGTTGCTGATTCGGTTAGCAGCCTTAAATTGCCAAATTGGCAGTCGAGTACCTTTCTGGCTTCTAATAGTGAAATAACCTTAAACATTTAGACTTGAATTGTACTCAATTATTTAGTCATTGTCATCAGCACCGCGTTAGTTCAACAAAAATGTTACTAAAGCAGCGATAACAAAAACAGATTCTGGGACAGTTAACGAACAACGCAAGCGAGTTCGGAGAATTCGAGGGTTAAAAAACCGAGGAACCCGCTGCCCTGCTCTTTCAATTCACCTGTAAAGATATTATGACACTTGAAAAGCTGGTGACTACGCGCATTAAAGGCGCGTCGTGCAAAGACGATCTATTGAAAAATGTAACAGGCAGGTCCAGTTCCCTGCCTGTCATCCTGAGCGCAGCGAAGGATCTGTCGGTTGGAGGGGTAAGAGTCTTCACTTCGTTCAAAATGACAAAACCCACAAGTAGTGTTGAGGCCTGCCTCACATAAATGGCATTCCGATGCAAACATAACAGAACAGACGTGCCAGTTCCCTGCCTGTCATCCTGAGCGCAGCGAAGGATCTTGTCGGTTGGAGGGGTAAGATTCTTCTCTTCGTTCAGAATGATAAGATCAGGCTGTAGGGCGAGATTGAGGGCACCGTGAGTTTTGTGCAATTCGTATGTATTGTGCCCACAATCCGCCATTTTATAGCAACCGGGGAAAAGATGGCTTCGCACGGCGGATAGGAAGCACGACAAGATTCTCGTTCGTCAAAGTTTCCGGTGCTTCCAATCACGCCCTACTTGAACGCAATAGGAACATGCAGACCCAGTTCCCTACGAAGTATTAATCCGGGTCTTTGTAGGTTGGAGGAAAAGGCAAGCCCAGTTCCCTGCGAAAACATCGATCAGCTACAACTAAAATCACTCAAAAGCGATGATCAGCTGGTAATGCGGTTGACCGCCGTTGTGGATCTCGATCTCGACTTCCGGATAATCTTTGCGTACAGCATCAGACAACTGGTTTGCCTGGGTTTGGTTGAGATCTTCGCCATAAAAGAAGGTTACTCGTTCAACCTCATCCATATTCGCTTTTTGGAGCAATTTCTGGATGGCTCCCTCGATGGTTGGAGCAGATGAAACCAATTGCCCATCATACAGCGCGATCACCTCACCTTTTTCCACTTGAACGCCATCAATCTCAACCGAGCGGGTCGAAACGGTAATGTCGCCAGTATGTACTTCCTCGATGGCTTCTTTCATCGATTCTTCATTCTCCTCAAGTGAGCCTTCCGGGTTGAGCCGCAGCATGGCGGCGAAGCCCTGCGGGGCGTTTCGGGTCGGAATAATCGCTATTTGTTTGACGCTGACTTTCGCCGCATTTTGGGCTGCCAGAATGATGTTTTTATTATTAGGCAAAATAATGACTTTGTCGGTTGGCAAATTCTCAAACGCGCCCACCAGTTCCTGCACGCTGGGATTCATGGTCTGTCCACCTTCAACGATGGAAGTGACGCCCAGACTGGCAAAAATAGACGACAGCCCCTTTCCAGGGGATACCGCCACAACCGCGATCTCGCCGGGGTTGACGGGTGTAAGGCTGATCTCTTCACCCCTGCTTTGTTTACCATTCATCTGGTCTTGCAGGTTTTCCATCATGACCTTCTTGACCACTCCCTGCGTTTCGGTGTAGGTGATCGGCTCAAAGCGTTTCGCAAGCTCTGTGTGGATATGCATACGGTAAATTCCGTCGCCTTCGCCAACCTGGATGCTCACGCCGATTTCGCTCAGATCTTCATAAAACTTTTCGAGCGAAAAATTTTGATGCGGGGCAAAATCGATGACAACTTCGTAATCCTGCCCCTCTTCCACGGTTTCCATGGCGTTGGCAAGGTCGAGTTCTGCCATTGGGCGCAAAACCGCTCCGCTGGAGTCCAGGGGCTGACCCTGCAGCATCTTGAGCATACCTTCAAAGATATAGTACAAACCCATACCACCCGAGTCGACCACACCGGCTTGTTTGAGCACAGGCAGCAGTTCGGGGGTATTCTTGACGCTGACATCGCCAGCTTCGACAATATGGAGCAGCATTTCACTCAAACTGGAATTAGCCCTTACAGCATCTTCAGCCGCTGTGGTCATATCTTTAATCACGGTAAGGATGGTACCTTCCACCGGTTTAACCACACCTTTATAAGCTGTATTGCGGGCTTCTTGCATGGCACGCATCAGTAAATTCGGATCCATGGTTTCATAATGATCGAGCGCTCGCGAAAAACCGCGCCAAATCTGTGAGAGAATCACGCCAGAGTTCCCACGAGCGCCCATGAGAGCACCCTGGGCGAAGGCTTTGGCTGTTTCGCCAACGTTTGTTGTCCGTTTCTGGTCGGCTTCGTTAAAAGCAGCTTGAGTGGTCAAAACCATGTTGGTGCCGGTGTCGCCATCGGGCACCGGAAAAACATTCAGCGAGTTAACATAAGCATGGTTGGTAGTCAGCCAGATCAGCCCGGCTTCGAACAATAGCATTAGACCTTCGCCGGTCAGTGGTGATTGCAACAGCGCGTGGCGCTCTTTTTCATCGGGAAGTACATGATTAATTTGATTCATTATTCACCTTGGCGGCTTAGTCTGGATTGCTAACTCTCAACCCACGCACATGAACATCCACGCGCTTCACCGGCACCGCCATCGTTTTCTCCACAGCGTATTTGACACTCTCCGCCACCAAATCAGTGACTGTCTTAATCCTTAAACCATACTCAATTACCAGGTTCAACTCCAGGCTAACCCCATCGTCATCGGTTTTGACGATCACACCATAATCAGCATCGCGGTCAAAAAATCGTGAGACCGACTCACCCACGTTTCCGGGCAACAGGCTGATCACGCCATAAGACTGCAGGGCAGCATTGCGGGCAACCGTGCGAATCGCTTGGGTCTGGATGAAGATGCTCCCGAAAGGATTTTCTTGTGTTGTCATAATTCGTTCTTTCTCCGATGTTTGCCTTGATTATTTTGGTAACCTTTGGTAATATAAACGCTTGCGCGTGCAAACAGTTACGCGACAAGTCGATATTATAATGCAAGAAAGGTATTGAGATGGCAAAGTGCAGTTCGTGTGGAAAAACCACTACCTTCGGTCACAATCGCAGTCATTCTCTCGTCGCCACCAGACGAAAGTTTCGCCCTAACCTGCAGCGGGTATCCGTGATGGAAGGCGGAAGAAAAGTTCGCAAAGTACTTTGCGCGCGCTGCATCAAAACCCTGACCAAGGCTTATCGTTAGTTTTACCACCTAAAAAGACATCAAAAAGTCGCCGTTGCGGCTTTTTTGATTTTAATCGAGGGCAGCCCGCAGCGCGGCAATCCCTGCAGTTATCCCGCCGGGGTGTTTGAATATCGCGGTTCCGGCAACAAAACTCCTGGCACCGGCTTCATAGGCAAGCTTAATCGTATCAGCACTGATACCACCATCGATTTGGATAATGGCATCGGAGAAATGCTCATCCAAAATCCACCTGACCAGGTCAATTTTTTCGAGGGCTGAAGGAAGGAACGCCTGCCCGCCGAACCCGGGGTTTACCGACATGATCAAAACCTGGTCGACGACGTCTGCCAGGTAGGGCAAGGAATCCACCGGGGTTCC
>Ga0209510_1001620_pt1 | contig 25062 bp, 20 predicted proteins | sample BiotimSIPDNA_FD_185749 | JGI IMG/M metagenome (GOLD analysis project Ga0209510, IMG submission 185749) | Anaerobic biogas reactor microbial communites from Washington, USA - Biogas_R1 time_0 SIP DNA (SPAdes) (version 2) | ecosystem: Engineered > Bioreactor > Anaerobic > Unclassified | place...
AGCTGGCAACTACGCTCTTAGTGGTCCACAGCTCGGCCCAAAGTTCAATCCATTCTTCATCCCTAAGATGATTGCAGATATTGCCGCTGGTCATATCTCCATTCAGTATGGATTCCGCGGACCAAACTACACAACAACTTCCGCTTGTGCTTCATCTTCAAATGCAATCGCAGATGCATTCAACCTCATTCGTCTCGGCAAAGCTAATGCCATTGTTACAGGTGGTGCTGAGGCTGCAATATGGGCATCTGGCGTAGGTGGCTTCAATGCCATGAAGGCACTCTCTACTCGCAATGACGAGCCAGAGAAGGCAAGCCGCCCATTCAGTGCAAGCCGTGACGGTTTTGTCATGGGTGAAGGTGCAGGTATTCTGATTCTTGAGGAACTGGAGCATGCTAAAGCGCGTGGTGCCAAGATTTATGCTGAGATGATCGGTGCAGGCATGTCTGCCGACGCTTATCACATCACAGCTACTCATCCAGAAGGTTTCGGTGCAAAACTTGTGATGCAGCGCGCCCTCAAGGATGCTGGTATCAAGCCAGAGGATGTGGACTACATCAATGTGCACGGCACATCCACTCATGTGGGTGACATCTCTGAGGCAAAGGCCATCAAAGAGGTGTTTGGCGATGCAGCCTATAAACTCAACATCAGTTCTACAAAATCCATGACAGGTCACCTTCTTGGTGCGGCAGGAGCAGTAGAAGCAATGATTAGTGTTCTTGCAGTGAAGAACGATATAGTTCCTCCTACCATCAATCACGCTGATGATGACCAAGATCCTGAAATTGACTACAACCTCAATTTCACTTTCAACAAGGCTCAGCAGCGCACCGTGAATGTCGCTCTTAGCAACACTTTCGGCTTTGGTGGTCACAACGCAAGTGTAATTTTCAAGAAATATCAGTAATCAGTGATTATTTCAGATTTCTTAGATAAAATAAGGCTTCTTTTCGTTTCTGAGAAGAAGCCTTATTTACGATTAAAGTCTATCCTCGGTTTTTATCCTCACGACACCAGTCTCTATCAGTTGGCATTGGTTCACAAGTCTGTGGCTTATCGCAAACAGGTGGGACGCAAGGAGACAAAAGGCGAGAAAAGACGTCGAATGGCTGTGGAGATAGTGAAGTTCAATACCAATAGCACTTCGGTATCCAACAGAGCAGATGGAGCAAGTGTCTCTTCCAGTCAAATCTCAAGGTCTTCAGCCGGTCATCATGTGAACAATGAGCGGCTGGAGTTCTTGGGCGATGCCATGCTGGGAGCGATTGTTGCGGATATACTTTATAAGCACTATAGTGACAAGCAAGAAGGCTTTCTCACCACGCTGCGCAGTAAGATTGTGTGCCGTAGTTCGCTCAACAAAATCTCCCACGAGTTGGGACTTGACAAACTCATTCGCCATGCAGGTGCAATCACCACTGGTCATAATAGTTTTATGGGTGGAAATGCCTTCGAGGCGTTCGTTGGTGCCATCTATCTTGATCGTGGCTATGCTTATTGCTATCGTTTTCTTGAGGAACAAGTGTTCCAAAAACATGTTGATATAGAGAGCATGGCAAAACAAGACATCAACTTCAAGAGTGGCTTGATAGAGTGGTGTCAGAAGAACCAATATTCATTCGATTTCAAGCGGAAAGAGTCCCGTGAGGAAGGAAACAACAATACACCAGTATTCCACTCCATTGCGTTTGTAGAGGGCATCTCTTGTGGAACAGGCGATGGCTACAGCAAGAAAGAAAGCGATCAAAATGCTGCCAGACAGGCTCTCAAGCGCATCAAGCGTGACAAGGAACTATTGATGGGAATCAAAAATGCAAAGGAGGAAAAGGCATAGAGTGGCATGTTTTTTGTTTTGTTTTAACCGTCTTTTTCTTGAAACAATAACAAAACTCTATGCCTTGCTTCTCACTCCTAACTTTTTTTCGTATCTTTGCAACATAAATATTATTGCAATGAATACTACGAGAATTCTTAATAAGATTTATTTCTCTCGCAGACAGAAGCAGTTGGAGAAATATTCCACCAGAGCAAAGGATTTACAACTCAAAATATTCCGTCACCTCATTCGTCAAGGCAACAAGACGGAGTGGGGCGCAGACCATCACTATGACGAGATTGATTCTTATGAACAGTTTCGCAAGAATGTGCACGTCAATACCTACGAGGAACTGAAGAGTTACATACGTAGGATGCGTGAGGGTAATGCCAATGTCCTCTGGCCAGGTGTGGTGAGGTGGTATGCCAAGTCTTCTGGCACGACCAACGACAAGAGTAAGTTTATTCCAGTGAGTGGTGAGGGTCTCAAGAATATCCACTATAAGGGTGGTACAGACTGTGTAGTGAGCTATCTCCACATCAATCCTAAGAGCAAGTTCTTCTCTGGCAAAGGTCTCATCCTTGGTGGTAGTCACTCTCCCAATCTCAACACACCCAAGAGTCTTGTGGGCGACCTCTCAGCCATTCTGATAGAGAATATCCCTTCTGCGGCAAAGTTCATTCGTGTGCCTCAAAAGAATATAGCCCTCTTGAGCGACTTTGAGGAAAAACGAGATAAGATTGCACGTGCGGCAATGGACATGAACATCACCAATATCAGTGGTGTGCCTTCATGGATGCTCAGTGTGCTCAACCGAGTGATGGAACTCAAGGGCGTGGATCGCCTTGACGAGGTGTGGCCAAACCTTGAGGTGTTCTTCCACGGTGGGGTGGCTTTCACCCCTTACCGTGAGCAATACAAAAACATCATAGGTCTGCCCAACATGCATTATATGGAAACATACAATGCAAGTGAAGGTTTCTTCGGTTTGCAGAATGACCTCAGCGATCCTAATATGCTTCTGATGATAGATTATGGAGTGTTCTATGAGTTCTGCCCTATGGACAACCTTGATAGCAATGGCTATCCGATAGACGAGAGCAAGGTCGTGCCACTTTGGGATGTGGAGCCAGGCATCAACTATGCCATGATCATCAGCACCTCCTGCGGTCTGTGGCGCTATCTGATTGGCGACACGGTCAAGTTCTCTCAGAAAGACCCTTATAAGTTCTGCATCACAGGTCGTACCAAGCATTTCATCAATGCTTTTGGAGAGGAACTCATAGTGGACAATGCGGAGAAGGGCCTTCTTCAGGCATGTGTGGCCACAGGTGCTCAGGTCAAGGATTATACCGCTGCCCCTATTTTCATGGACAGCAATGCCAAGTGCCGTCACCAGTGGATGATAGACTTTGCCAAGATGCCTGCAGATGTCAATGAGTTTGCACTTATCCTCGACCGCTCACTTCAGGCTATCAACTCAGACTATGAGGCCAAGCGTCATAAGAACATCACGCTTCAGCCCCTTGAGATTGTTGTGGCTAAGCCAGGGCTTTTCGATGAGTGGCTCAAAGGTAAAGGTAAGTTGGGCGGTCAGCACAAGATTCCACGCCTCAGCAACTCACGTCAGTATATCGAGGAACTCCTCGAAATGAACAAGCAGTGATTCCCTGATTACTTGCGAATTGTTTGATGCCAGATTTAATGAACAGATTCCATTCATCTCATTTCCGTCTCTTCACTCTCGTGCTTATAGCAGCATTCCTGTTGCTATGCTATGCTTGTGCACGAATTGGCAGTCCAGATGGAGGTCCTTACGATGATACTCCTCCTCGTGTGGTTCACACCTCTCCTAAGTTTGGTTCTGCCAACGAGAAGAATGTCAAGACCATCACTATTGAGTTTGATGAGATGGTCACCATTGAGAATGCAAACGAGAAGGTCGTCATTTCTCCTCCTCAGATAGAACAGCCAGAGATAGATGCCAATGGACGACGTATTACTGTCAAACTGCTCGACTCCCTCAAGGCCAACACAACTTATACCATTGACTTTGCAGATGCCATTGTGGACAACAACGAGGGCAATCCCTATGGTGACTATGCGTTCACCTTTTCAACAGGCGAAAGTGTAGATACCTTTCAGGTGTCAGGCCATGTGCTCAATGCCAGCGACCTTGAACCCATCAAGGGCATACTGGTAGGTCTCTACAAAGTAGAGAATATCACAAGCGATTCCATCTTCTATCAGAAACCTTTCGAGCGCATCTCTCGCACAGACAGTCGTGGGCATTTTGTCATCAAGGGACTCGCCTACGGTGAGTATCGTGCCTTTGCACTTCAAGACCTCAACCGAAACTTCATCTATGATCAGAAGGCAGAGAAGGTGGCTTTCTCCAAGCGTATCCTCACCACTTCCAGTGCGCCAGATGTGCGTACAGATACCATTTGGCACGATAGCATCCACTACGACTCCATCAGATACATACCTTATATCCACTACTTCCCCGACGATGTGGTGCTTACTGCATTTGAGTCATCCTTGCAGGACCGCCACTTGCTGAAGAGCGAGCGTCCTGTATTGCATAAGTTCACATTGGTCTTCACAGCCCCAAGTGACACGCTTCCTCGTCTCACAGGTCTCAACTTCAATAGCCAAGATGCCTTTGTGGTAGATGTCAATGAGCGTAAGGACACACTTGATTATTGGATTAAGGATTCTCTCATCTACAATCTTGACACACTCCAGATTCAGTTGGATTTCTTCGAGACAGACACGGCTGGTCGTTTGTCAATCACAACTGATACCCTTCGACTGGTGTCAAAGATGAGCAAGGAACGCATGGCACGTGAGGCGAAAGGACGCTATGAGGAGTGGGTGAAGGAATACCGACAAAGGGTGAGAACAGAACGCCGTGCTGCTGAGGCAAAGGCGAAGGAGGAGGCTCGTAACAATCCTGCCATCAAAGAAGAAAAAGAGGAGAGTTCCTCTTCAGAAGACAGGAGAAGGCGTCGAAGAAGCAAGGAAGAGGATGAGGACATCGTGATTCCTCCTATGCCAGAAGAGTTCCTTGACATTCGTTTGAGCAACAACATCCAAGCCATGAACCCTGACCAGAATGTGGATTTCACGTTTGAAGAACCGCTTGAAACTGTCGATCTCTCCAAGATACGCTTTGGCACACGAAGAGATTCCATCTTCACACCAGCCAACTTCATCTTCCGTCAGGTGCCAGGCCGTGTCAAGACCTACCGTCTCTATGCAGAGTGGGAGGCAGACTCATCCTATCAGGTGGAGATTGACACCGCTGCCTTTGTCAATATCTATGGCAAGCGCAATGAGTCTATGAAGCGTCAAATCCGCATGAAAAGGCTTGATTCCTATTCCACACTTTTTGTGCGCCTCGGTGGTCAGCCTCTCTCCGAAACAGGTGAGCCTACAGGAAACTGGGATGACGCTATAGTGCAACTTCTCAATGCAAGCGACAAACCCGTCAAGACCATCAAGGCTCAAGGTGGCAAAGCGGATTTCTATTTCATCTCTCCAGGCACTTATTTCCTCCGTCTCTTCCGAGACCTCAATGGCAATGGTGTTTGGGATACAGGCGACTACGACCTGCAACTGCAACCAGAGCCTGTCTATTACTATCCTGATGCTTTGACGCTGAAGGCTCGTTGGGAAATCACTCAGGACTGGAATCCTGTTTCTCTCGCTCTGCCAAAGCAGAAACCGCTCAAGATAACGAAGCAGAAACCCGACAGAGCCAAGTCTGTCAGAAACAAGAATGCTGACCGATTGAAGAGGAAGGGCCAATAATCAATGTCTGAAATACAGAGAAGCAAGGGCAGCACTGTCCTTGCTTCTCTTTGTTTATTTCCGTTCCTTCCTCTTTTAGCCGTTGATTGATGGTGTGGGAAGGTAAATGTACGGAAAAATAAAAGTGAATGAGCCTTCAATGAAAGAGGGGCAAGGCGATTCTGGCAGGCTTTGTCGTTGGATGGCTTCTGCAAGAAGATGAGCGATATACTACCGACTTTCGAGAATCTTTATATCTTCTTTATACATAGCGGTTTATAGACAATCTGGTGTTTCATGTTTGTAAGGGCGAAAACGCACCATTGTTCGTTGGTCATCGCACCATTGTTCATTGGTCATCGCACCATTGTTCATTGGCCATTGAAGCATTGTTCGTTTGCCATTGAACAATTGTTCGTTTTCCCATGAAGAATGCTTCAACCATTTGTGAAGTTCTATGTCAAGAGAATCCTGCTGTTTCATCCTCTCAAAAGCATGCTTTTATTTACCCTCTCTAATAACGAGGTTGATGTCTAATGATGTCATCGTACTCACGTTTATTCCCTCTTCTTGATGCCTCACTTGCATCATTGAGGATTGTTTTGGGTAGAATAAAACGGGAGGTCGATGCAGAAAACATTTGACCGCATATAATATGTGGGGATGGATGAAACAGTGTAGGGCTGAGAACGTTTTACACAGTTTTTTTCATGTAATCATTTCTGTGTTTGTAAATTTTTTGCTAAACTTGCAATGTTTTCGCTACTTTCATCGTATATAAAAGTAGAAGACCTAAAGAATGACAACAAAAGAAATCGAAAAGGAATTGATAGAAGGGCTCAAGAGACAAGAGTCGCTAAGCCAACAACAGCTTCTTGAGCAGTGTGGAGGTCAGATCTTTGCTTTGTTGCAGAGAATGATTCCACGGCTCGAAGATGCCGAGGAGGTCTATCAGGATGTGTTTGTCAAGGTCTTCCGAAGCATAAGGGACTACGAACCCGAGCGTGCCGCACTCTCCACGTGGCTGAGTCGTATAGCCTACAATGAGGCAATAGATTTCTTGCGAAAAAGGCGACAACCCATCCTCTGCTTTGATGAGCATGAGGAGGAACTTGCCTGCATTTCGGAAGAGGAAGTGGACAAGGCCTTCGGACAACCCAATCAGGAGACGGTGCAACTCATCCAATCGGCACTACGACAGTTGCCTCCCGACGAGAAAGCCCTTGTTACCATGTTCTATTTTGACGAGAAAAGTCTCAAGGAAATAGCCTACATCACCCAGTCCATCCCCACCACGGTGGCATCGCGGCTGAGTAGAACAAGAAAGAAACTATACAGAATCATCAAAAACCTACAGTCATGACAGAAAACGAAATCAACAACAAGCGTTTGCAAGATGTCAATCTGCGAGAGGCATGCCGACAAGAAGAGGAGGCTCGCCCTCAGATGTCTGCCGACTTGAATACTCGACTCATGCTTCGGGTTCGTGAGGAAAAACCTCACCGCAATTATCTTATCTGGTCATGGTTGGTGGCTGCGTGTGTGGCTGGTGTGCTCTTCATCATCTTCACTCCGCCCAAGAAAATGGAGGGTGAAACAATGGAACATCAGCCACAAAGCATCGCTCAGCATCAATCCTCTGGACAGAAGGAGATGATAGTCCAAGCTGATTCTGACACCGCTTGCAATGTGGTGCAGGAAATAGAGCGCATGATTTACAAGAATGCCAAGCATGATATGGCTCAGATAGAGGTGAAAACCATACAGTCATCACAAGAGATGGAAGGGAATGAAGAATCCGATACTTCCATGACGATGATGCCTCTCATGACTGAGGACCACATGCAACAACTCATGGCAGAAAGAAGACTTCAGCAACTGATGCGAGAGTTTGACCCTGACAAGTTTCAAGAGGAAATCAGAAGAAATGGAGAGGATTTCCGAAATGCAGTCCATCAAGAGATTGCTGCTGTTCAAGATATTTATTAACAAAGAGGTTCGCCTTGCAATATGGAGATAATGAAAAAATACATAACATTCCTCATTGCTCTTGCCTTTACGCTTCAGGCATCGGCACAAGAAAATCAAACTAAGATTATCAACTGGTTCAATGATTTGGCAAAAGAAACCAGTAAGGTGACATATAGGAGGATGATGGATGAAGAAGTTCTTTCCTATTCCGTCCCTTTCAGTTATAAAGGCTACAGATTTGAAGAAGCGCAAGACGGTACAAGAAAGATTCGTGCGCTTTTTGATGAACTTGTTCCTTCTGCTACAAAGAGTTACAGGTATGAGGTGCATGATGAAAGGCATGATACCATCAGTTATTCGGTATCTTTAGGTCCTGCCACAGAAGAATCCCGAAATGTGTATAGTCCAGGACATGCCAATGTCTGGAATTCAAAAGAGATGCTCACTTTCGACTATCAATGTGGAAGAGGATTTGGGGTCTTGATGCTGTCCTATTATTTTAATCCGTCTCTTCAAAGGACTGATTCTGTCAAGATGGGCAATACAGAGGTGCTTCACCAAGCACTGACTGATTTCATGGAAAGCAAGAAGAAGCATCATCCAAAGTCTTATCCTGTTCAATATGAATATAGTGAAGATTTTGACTACGGCAAATCCAAGACTCCCCTCTCTTATGTCTATAGTGAATGGAATTGGCATGCATGCAAATCAGAAGGAACACACTACTATATTCCACTTGATGATGCCCAATTGGTCTATGATTACTATAAGGAATTGGCAGAACTGATGACAGCCATTGCCAAAAAGAGAACAGGTGAGAACTATGAGGTTGATATGAATGTAAACCCGATGAAGGATATTCAGACACAGCATGAGCAGAAAGAGGGTTATTCTTTTATCAATCTTGCTACCATCAAAGCCCAAGTGCCTGTCTCAGGGGATAAGGGACATCTGGCGCCGAGTTATGTGGTGGGAATTAACTGCGACAAGGCAGGACTTCACATCCTCGAACTCTATTCTAATAGTGGTTGGATCAACTACCCTGCTTACTGGCATGTCATTAAGAGTATGAAAAACAATGAGGTGGAGTTGGAGAAAGATTTCAAAAAGTTAATGGGATTAAAGGGTTCGTTCTTCTTCTAAGTTATAAAAGATTCTGATAGGACTGTGCTGTACTTTACGTCCATCGGTAATCACTGCCTGTCTCACAACTGGTATCACCTGAAGAGTTGGGATAATGGTGAGAAGGTGTATAAGGAAAAAGAGTTGGAGAAGAAAAACTGAAAGACCCAGGGAGAAGGGGCGTCTATATAGGAAGCAAGAGGCAACCAGACTGGATGACTCTTGCTCTTTGTTTTCTTAGGGAGATTGGGATGAGGCTACTTGCAGTGGATGATGATGAGGGAGAAGTAGGGGAGTCCTCGCTGAAGGATGGTGGTGGGGTCGGATAGATGGACTTGCGCAGGTGTGCCCACGTTCTCAAAATAGTCATATCGGAAATGTGGATGAGTCTGAAGAAAGGTGGTGAGAATGTCTCTGCAAGCAGAGAGTTTCATGATGACCAACACATGATTGAGGTTCAGCAGTCGTAGCATTTCGGTCTCGTCACATTGTCCAGGAATGACCACAAGACGCTCTTGCTGACTGATGAGGGACAGTTTGGCGAGGCTGGCTGCTGCCGAAATGGAACTGATGCCTGGCACTTGCTCGGTGGCGATGCCTTGTGACTCCAGTTGCTCCAGCACATAGTGGATAGAGCCATATACGGCAATGTCGCCTTCCACTCCAATCACCACTCGCTGTCCCTCGCTTTGCAGTTGGATGGCCTCAGCACCTATCTGGTCGTACACCCTGAAGGTCTCTTCTCTTTGTCGAGACATGGGAAGACGATAGAGGTGGGTGTGTGCTTTGAGGTCATGAGCCTTCACAATGTCAAGAGAGCGTGATTTCTCCTCGCCCTCCTTGCTTTGGGTGAAGGGTAGAAAGATGGCATCAGCCTCTTGCAGACGACTCAAGGCTTTGATGGTTAGCAATTCGGGGTCGCCTGGACCTAATGATACGAATGAGATGGGATACATGCCTTTTATCTTTGGTATAATAAATGTGTCTTTGTATAAATGTTCTTTTATATTTGATGACAAAGGTATGACTTATATATATAATGTGCAAGAAAAAAAGACATATCGTTTTTGTAAGAATAAAAAGATTCAAAAATAGACCAATGTGAGAAGGGTGAATTGTGAAAAGCAACGGTGAAGGACTGAAAGGTTGTGAGTTGTCCATGTGCATATTTAGGCTTGGAGATTAAAGAGTTGGGAACTGAATGTGGCTGCCTCACGAAATAGTCCTCGTGAGTGCCAAATTCTTTCCTCGCGATGTAAAAAGAGAGTTGTTGAGGTGGTTCCCGTTTATGTGATAGAAATTTGTTCCTTACGATTGTAGGACTTCTTTTCTTGTACCCTCACTTCCACACCCTTACGATCACGTTCTCAATGTTTTGCTCTTGTTCGTCATGGTGCGCATGTTTTTGTGTGAATGATTGTGTTATATGTGGTTGTCAAATCCTTTCTGGTTTTATGTGTTTTTATCTATATAACCTCCTTTTCTGTTGAACTGCTCCCTTTCTGTGCAGTTTTTTGGTGAGAAATTTGGTGATGTCTGCTTTTTTGCCTACCTTTGTAGCGCAAATGAATGGGAGGGGACTGAATGGTTCCCTTTTTCTATTGTAAATGTATCATAGCAAAAAAGCACAAAAATGATTGACAAAAACAAGGTGAAGGAACTGGCTCTGGAATGGCTGGCGGATAAGGAGTATTTCTTGGTGGATGCATCGGTGGATGAGGAAAACCGCGTCACTGTGGAGATTGACCACAAGGAAGGGGTTTGGATTGAAGACTGCTGCGAACTGAGCCGTTTCATTGAAGAGCATTTCGATCGTGATGTGGAAGACTTTGAACTTGAGGTGGGGTCAGCGGGTATCGGTCAGCCTTTCAAGGTTTTTCAGCAATATGTCAATTCTGTGGGCTATGATGTGGAACTGCTCACTGCTGATGGCAAGAAGATGGAGGGCTGTATGAAGAGTGCGGATGAGAATGGTTTTGTGGTGACTGTGACAGAGAAGCAGAAGGTGGAAGGCAAGAAGCGTCCCCAGATGGTGGAGGTTGATAAGGCTTTCGGCTATGCTGATGTGAAGTGGGTGAAGAATATCATCGACTTTAAGTAAGAGAATACAATAAAAAACATAAACAATGGCTACAGTAAAGAAAAATGCAGAACGTGTCAATTTGATAGACACCTTTAAGGACTTCAAAGATACTAAAAACATCGACAGAACAACGCTCGTGAGTGTGATAGAGGACAGTTTCCGCAGTGTGTTGCAGAAGACCTATGGTTCTGACGAGAACTTCGACGTGATTGTGAACCCTGATAAGGGTGACTTTGAGATTTATCGCAATCGTGTTGTGGTGGAAGATGGAAATGTGCAGAACGAAAATGCCGAGATCAGCCTTTCTGAGGCTCAGAAGATTGATGAGGATTATGAGTTGGGCGAGGAAGTGAGTGAGAAGATTGAGTTTGCCAAGTTTGGTCGTCGTGCCATCTTGACTCTCCGTCAGACCATGGCGAGCAAGATATTGGATCTTGAGCACGATAACCTCTACAACAAATATGCTGACAAGGTTGGACAGATTGTAAGCGGTGAGGTTTACCAGATTTGGAAACGTGAGATGTTGCTCCTTGATGATGAAGGCAATGAGTTGCTCTTGCCAAAGAATGAGCAGATTCCTGGTGATTTCTTCCGTAAGGGTGAGACTGTGCGTGCTGTTGTGCTTCGTGTGGACAACCTCAACAACAATCCTAAGATTATTCTCTCTCGCACTTCTCCAGAGTTCTTGCGTCGTCTGCTTGAGCAGGAAGTGCCTGAAATCAATGATGGTCTCATCACTGTGCAGAAGATTGCTCGTGTGCCAGGTGAGAGAGCCAAGATTGCGGTGGAGAGTTACAATGAGCGCATTGACCCTGTGGGAGCCTGTGTGGGTGTGAAGGGTAGCCGTATTCATGGTATTGTGCGTGAACTCCACAATGAGAATATTGACGTGATTAACTACACATCAAACATTCGCCTCTTCATCCAGCGTTCGCTCAGTCCTGCTACAATCTCTTCTATCACTCTTGATGAAGAGAAGAAGAAGGCGGAGGTATATATGCAACCAGATCAGGTGAGCCTCGCCATTGGTAAGAATGGTGACAACATCAAGTTGGCAAGTATGCTGACGGGCTACACGATAGACGTGTTCCGTGAGTTGGATGGTCAGAATCCAGATGAGGAAGACATTTACTTGGACGAGTTCAAGGATGAAATTGATCCATGGATTATTGATGCAATCAAGGGACTCGGATTGGAGACAGCCAAGAGCGTGCTTGATGCTCCACGTGCTATGCTGGTGGAGAAGGCGGATCTTGAGGAAGACACTGTCGATGAGGTTCTCAATATTCTCAAGGAAGAATTTGAAGACTAAAGAAGGGTTCTTTCAGATTCATAGAACGTCCTTAAATAAAATGATTCATTATTAAAAAATATATGGCAGTAAGACTAAATAAAGCACTTAAAGAACTGAATGTGGGAATCAACACCGTGGCTGAATTCCTGCAGAAAAAGGGACAGGCATTGCAAGATGCCACGCCCAATGCGAAACTCTCCGATGAACAGTATGCTCTGCTGAAGAAGGAGTTTGGCGAAGACATGAAACAAAACGCCGAGACAAAGCAGAAGATACAGAACCAGAAGGAAAAGGAACTTCAGGAAAAGAAGGAGAGACAGCAAGCTGCCCGCGAAGAGAAGGAACGTCTGGAACGGGAAAAGGAGGCGAGAAAGCCTAAACTTAAGATTGTTGGAAAAATCAACACTCTCCAAAAGGATGAGCCTAAGTCTGAGCCTAAGGAAGAAACTCCTGCTCAGCCTAAGGAGAAAGTAGCTCCAGCCGAAGAGAAGAAGCCTGTTAAGGTGGAAACTCCTAAGTCGGAGAAGGCAAGCGAGAAGCTTGCAGAGAAGCTTGTGGAGAAGAAGGTGGCAGAGAAACAGGAAGAAAAGCCTGTGGAGAAAGTATCTGAGAAGTCGGACGAGAAGACAACTCAGACAGCGGTGCCTGCATCAGAATCATCAGACAAGGAGTCTGCTGCAAAGAAAAACAAGCAGTCTTCTGCTGACAGACTGGAGAAGGATGAGAATGGTGTGTATCGTCTTTCTGCACCTGCGGAGTCAGGCGTGCAGTTTAAGCAGGTGGGATTCATAGATCTCTCCAGCCTTAACAGCAAGACTCGCCCAGACCGCAAGAGCAAGGCTGAGCGCAAGAAAGAGCGTCAGAATGCCCAAGGCGGTACGGATGCTAATGGTCAGAAGAAAAAGCGTAACCGTATCAGTGGCAACAAAGTTGATATCAATGAGGCGGCTAAGAACAGCAACGGTCAGCAGGGTCAGGGCAAGAAGCAGGGTGGAAAGCCAGGTCAGGGTAATAATGTCCAAGGCCAGCATAAGAATCAGCAAAACCAGCAGAATCAGCAGGGTCAGGGCAAAAAGAAGAATAAGAAGAAGCTTCCTCCAAAGCCACAGGATTTGAGTGAAGAAGAAGTAGCAAAGCAGGTGAAAGAGACGCTTGCACGTCTCACTGCCAAGTCGGAGAAGAGAGGCGTGAAGTATCGTAAGGACAAACGCCAGGCTATTCACGACCGTATGGCTGAGGAAGAGAGAGAAGAGAATGCAGAGAGCAAGGTGCTGAAGATCACGGAGTTCGTAACTGCCAACGAACTTGCCACGATGATGGATGTGCCTGTGACCAAGGTCATTGGAACCTGTATGTCTATTGGTATGATGGTGAGCATCAACCAGCGTTTGGATGCAGAGACTATCAATATCGTAGCAGAAGAGTTTGGATATTCCACTCAATATGTGTCGGAAGAAGTGTCTAACGCTATTGAAGAGGTGGAAGATAAGGAGGAAGAACTGGAGAGACGTGCGCCTATTATCACGGTCATGGGTCACGTGGACCACGGTAAGACATCGCTGCTTGACTATATCCGCAAAACAAACGTGATTGCTGGTGAGGCGGGTGGTATCACTCAGCACATTGGTGCCTATAAGGTGAAACTCAAGGATGGTCGTAAGATTACCTTCTTGGATACTCCTGGTCATGAGGCCTTTACCGCCATGCGTGCACGTGGTGCTCAGGTGACGGACATTGCAATCATTATCATTGCTGCCGATGACGATGTGATGCCTCAGACGAAGGAGGCTATTGCTCACGCTCAGGCAGCGGGAGTGCCAATGATCTTTGCTATCAATAAGGTGGATAAGCCTGCTGCTAATCCAGATAAGATTAAGGAACAACTGGCGTCTATGAACCTTCTTGTTGAAGAGTGGGGCGGTAAGTATCAGAGCCAAGACATTAGTGCAAAGAAGGGTCTGGGTGTGGAAGAGTTGATGGATAAGGTGCTCCTTGAGGCAGAAATGCTTGATCTCAAGGCTAACCCTAACCGAAAGGCTACTGGTTCTATCATTGAATCTACACTTGACAAGGGTCGTGGCTATGTTGCTACAGTACTTGTGCAGAACGGTACACTCCGTCAGGGTGATATAGTGTTGGCTGGTACAAATTACGGTCGTATCAAGGCTATGTTCAACGAGCGTGGCCAGCGCATAGAGCAGGCACTCCCTGCTGAACCAGCAGTTATCCTCGGTCTTAATGGTGCTCCTACTGCAGGTGACACCTTCCACGTGATGGATTCTGATCAGGAGGCTCGTGAAATCTGTAATAAGCGTGAACAGTTGAAGCGTGAACAAGGCTTGCGCACTCAGACTCGTCTGACTCTTGACGAGTTGGGTCGTCGTATTGCTCTTGGCGACTTCAAGGAACTCAATCTTGTGGTGAAGGGCGATGTGGATGGTTCTATCGAGGCACTCTCCGACTCTCTCATCAAGCTTTCTACAGAGAAGATTCAGGTGAATGTGATTCACAAGGCTGTGGGTCAGATTAGCGAGAACGATGTTGAGTTGGCTCATGCTTCAGAGAATGTCATTATCATTGGTTTCCAAGTTAGACCTTCAGCTGCTGCACGTCGTTTGGCAGAGCAGTATGGCGTGGATATTCGTCTCTACTCTATCATCTATGATGCTATAGAGGAGGTGAAAGATGCGATGGAGGGCATGTTGGCTCCAACACTCAAGGAGGAAATCACAGCGCAGGTGGATGTGCGCCAGGTTTACAGGATTACCAAGGTCGGTACTGTGGCTGGTTGCTGGGTTACCGAAGGAAAGGTGCACCGTTCAGACAAGGTGCGTGTCGTTCGCGATGGCATTGTTGTCCACACAGGTGAGATCCTTGCCCTCAAGCGTTATAAGGATGACGTGAAAGAGGTGGGTCGTGACTTTGAGTGCGGTATCTCTATCGTTAATTTCAATGATATTCACGAGGGTGATGTGCTTGAGACCTATACAGAGATAGAGGTGAAGACCAAACTGTAATAGGTTCTGTAAGATAAAAAGAGAAAGACTCCTTGCTCCTTTTTTAGGAGTGGGGACTCTTTTCAATTTAGAGAGATTTCTTTCTGATGGAAATTTGATTAAAGTGGGCTGCAGGGGCTTTCTCCCACAATGCTTTATTATACATGGATATTCTTATTTATATTGTACTGGGATTAGGGGCTGTTGTTGGTTTCAAACAAGGGGCTTTCAAGCAGGTGGCTAACTTTTTGGGCGTGGCTGTTGGTTTGCTCCTTGCTGCCACACTCTATCATCAGTTTGGTGATTTCTTGGCAGATAAGACAGGGGCGAGCATGGGGTTTGGACGTCTCATTGCTTTTGTGCTTGTTGTCATTGTAGTGCCGATCGCTCTGGGATGGGTGGCTGCTTTCTTGACAGAATTTTTTAAGAAACTCAAACTCAATTTCCTCAATAGATTGATAGGATCTCTTGTGGGTGTATTCAGTTATGCACTCATTCTCAGTGTGGCGCTCAATCTCTTTGACTTTATGATCAGTAATGCTGGGTTTAAGCCACAGAAGTTGAGCGAGCGTTCCAAACTCTTCTATCAGATGAAGCATTCCACTCAGATTGTCATTCCTGATATTCTGATTGTCACAGACAGTACTGAAGTGGTGAATGGCTACGAGCCCAAGTTTGGACTTAAGCCTGTGGTGAATAAGACTGCTGATAAACTCAACCCATTTAAGAATAAGGAGGAAGAGACGGATGAAGAATAACAACGAGCAACAAAACAATAATAAAGAACGTAATAACGAACGACCTCAAGAGAAGAATGAGTTTGTGCGCAGTGTGGCGGAGAAGATGTATGAATTTGGCTTCACCACTGATGTGCATACGGAGATTATTGACAAGGGACTAAACGAGGATGTCGTGCGTCTGATTTCTCAAAAGAAAGGTGAGCCCGAGTGGCTTTTGCAGTTCCGCTTGGATGCTTATCGTTATTGGCTCACTCAACAGCAACCGGAATGGGGACATGTGCATCTTCCCGAGATAGACTATCAGGCTATCTCCTACTATGCAGACCCTACAGCCAAGAGTAAGAAAGGACCAGAGACGGTAGATGAGATAGATCCTGAACTGATGAAGACCTTTGACAAACTGGGTATTCCTCTTGAGGAGCGTCTTGCTCTTTCGGGTACGGCAGTTGATGCAGTCATGGATTCTGTATCTGTCAAGACCACCTTCAAAGAGAAACTCTCGGAGAAAGGTATTATCTTCTGCTCTATCAGCGAGGCGGTTAAGCAATATCCTGATCTCGTCAGGCAATATCTTGGCACAGTAGTTCCTCCGCGTGACAATTATTTTGCTGCACTCAATAGTGCTGTGTTCTCAGATGGTTCTTTTGTCTATATCCCAAAGAACACGCGTTGTCCAATGGAACTCTCCACTTACTTCCGTATCAACGCTCGCAATACTGGTCAGTTTGAACGTACTCTCATTGTGTGTGATGAAGGGTCTTATGTCTCTTATCTTGAGGGATGTACTGCTCCTATGCGTGATGAGAACCAGTTGCATGCGGCTATTGTGGAGATTGTGATTAATGATCATGCTGAGGTGAAATACTCCACTGTGCAGAACTGGTATCCTGGTGATGCGGAAGGTAAGGGTGGTGTGCTCAACCTCGTCACCAAGCGTGGAGATCTCCGTGGCGTGAACAGCAAACTCTCTTGGACTCAAGTGGAGACAGGCTCTGCCATCACATGGAAGTATCCATCATGTGTGCTGAGGGGTGACAACAGTCAGGCAGAGTTCTACTCCGTGGCAGTCACCAACAATCATCAAGAGGCTGATACAGGCACTAAGATGATTCATCTGGGTAAGAACACTCGTTCAACCATCATCTCTAAAGGTATCTCTGCTGGTTATTCTGAAAACTCCTACCGAGGTCTTGTGCGAGTGGGTAAACAGGCAGATGGCGCACGCAACTATTCATCGTGCGACTCTCTCCTCTTGGGCAGTAATTGTGGTGCGCACACATTCCCATATATGGATATCCACAATAATACTGCTACAGTGGAGCACGAGGCCACAACCTCTAAGATTAACGAAGACCAACTCTTCTATTGCAATCAGCGAGGCATCTCTACAGAGGAGGCTGTTGGTCTGATTGTCAATGGCTATGCCAAAGATGTCATCAACAAGTTGCCTATGGAGTTTGCTGTTGAGGCTCAGAAACTCCTCAACGTGTCGCTTGAGGGTTCAGTAGGATAGGCAGGAGCGGGCAATCAAGAAAATATGTATTCACATTTGAAGGGATTATAAACAGGTATGTTACAGATAAAGAATCTACACGCCAAGGTTGGCGACAAGGAAATATTGAAAGGCATTAACCTTACTATCAACGATGGTGAGATTCATGCCGTAATGGGTACAAATGGTGCGGGTAAGTCCACTCTTTCCAATGTCATTGTGGGCAATCCAAACTACGAAGTAACAGAGGGCTCAATCCTTTTTAATGGACAAGACCTCTTGCAGATGAGCCCAGAGGAGCGTGCCCAAGCGGGTGTGTTCTTGTCTTTTCAAGCCCCTGTTGAGATTCCAGGCGTGAGCATGACCAATTTCATGCGTGCGGCTGTCAATGCCCGTCGTCAGGCTTTGGGTAAAGAACCACTCAAATCCACCGACTTCCTCAAACTGATGAGAGAGAAGCGCAAACTGGTGGAGATTGACCAGAAGTTGATGAACCGTTCTGTCAATGAAGGTTTCTCGGGTGGAGAACGCAAGCGAAATGAAATCTTCCAAATGGCTATGCTTGACCCCACCTTCTGTATCCTGGATGAGACAGACTCAGGTCTGGATGTCGATGCTCTCCGCATTGTGGCAGATGGATTTAATAAGTTGCGTACAGCCGAAACGTCAGCCATTGTCATCACTCACTATCAGCGACTTCTCGATTATATTCGACCAGATTTTGTGCATGTGCTCATCGACGGGCGTATCGTGAAGGAAGGCACAGCCGATTTGGCTCGTCAGATTGAAGAAACAGGATTTGACTGGATAAAGGAAGAATTGGTATGAAGAGCGAACAGCAATACATAGAACTCTACCAGGAAGCAGCATCCATCATCAAGGCAAAAAGTTGTCCGGTGATGAATGCTGTGAGAAACGAGGCATTCAGCACTTTTCAGTGCTTGGGCTTCCCCTCCAAGAAAGTGGAACGGTATAAATATACCGATGTGGATGCAGCTTTTGCGCCCAACTACGGTATCTCGCTCTCACCTCTCACTGTCAAGCCTTCCTCATACATATTTAATATAAAGGATGCGCCTATTGACGTGACTCCTTACTATCATCGTGTGGCAGACGTCACAGATGCCATCACTGCTCTCAACACTGCTCTGGTGCATGAGACCTTATTGGTGTATGTGCCTAAAAACACGGTGGTGGAGGATCCAGTCGTGGTGGACAACTATTTGCGTGGAACTGCAGCCACCATGATGAATCGGCGTGTGCTGATTGTGATGGAGCAAGGCGCAAAAGCCACCATTGTCATGAACGATAAGGCGACAGATAAGCAACAATACCTCACAACTCAGGTGGTAGAGGTGTACTGTCACGACAATGCAACCCTTGACCTCTATGAGATTGAAGAGACCACGCCTCTTTGCGCGCGTTTCTCCAATGTGTACATCCGTGAGGGTCGTGACTGTTCTGTCAAGCACAATGTCTTCACTCTCTTCAACGGACTTACCCGCAATCTCTGCGATGTGTATCTTCAGGGAGAGCATGGCGAGGTCACCCTCAATGGTTGCGCCATAGGTTCGGGCAGCAGGCATATAGACAACAATACCCTCATTCATCATCAAGTGCCTCAGTGTGTCTCTCGTGAATGCTACAAATATGTAGTGGATGATAAGTCTGTAGGTGCTTTTGCAGGTAAGATCTTGGTGGACAAGGATGCGCAGAAGACTTCTTCCCACGAGACCAATGCCAATCTTTGTGCTTCGTCCGATGCACGTATGTACACCCAGCCCATGTTGGAAATCTATGCCGATGATGTGAAGTGTGCGCACGGTTCTACCGTAGGTGTGATGGACGAGGCTGCGCTTTTCTACATGCGCCAGCGTGGCATTCCTGAAGATGAGGCACGGGCATTGCTCAAGAATGCCTTTATGGGAGAAGTCGTTGATCAGGTCAAGAATGAGGCACTTCGTCAGAAACTCTATGTCAAGGTAGAGAAGCGTTTCCGTGGCGATTTTGAGAAATGTGAGGATTGTCAGCTTTGCAAAAAATAAAGCCAGTGGACAGTTTCTCAATAGGTGTGGAGAAAAGGTATGTTGAAGGTGATAGGAACAGATACAGAAGTCAGACCTTGTGTGGCCACGATTGGCACTTTTGATGGTGTGCATCGGGGTCACCTCTTTGTGGTCAGTCAGATGATTCGTCTGGCTCGTGAGCGAGATCTTGACGCTGTGGTTGTCACTTTTCCCAATCATCCCCTTCAGGTCATCCGTAAGGACTTCCAACCTCAATTGCTTACACTCGCAGATGAGAAGATTCAACTCTTGCAGCAAGCCCAGGTGGAGAAGATAGCCCTCTTGGAGTTTTCCAGAGAACTGGCAGAAATGAGTGCCTACGATTTTATGCGTATTGTTCTCAAGAATCAGTTGCAGGTCAAAGTGCTCATGATAGGCTACGACAACCATTTTGGTCATGATTGCAAGTCTTTCAGCGACTATCAGCAGTATGGTTCTGAATTAGGAATAGAGGTGATCCAGGCTCCTGTTCTCCCTGTTCCTGTCCTTCCTTCGCCTGTTGCTGAGGGAAAAACCTCATTCTCCTCCAATAAAAAAGACATTTTATCTCCCTACGTCAAAAAACACATCTCTTCTACAACTATTCGTCAGGCCTTATTGTCAGGTGATGTTCTGACGGCTAACAGTCAGTTGGGCTATCACTATTTTATGCAGGGAACAGTTGTTGAAGGGTTTCAGAATGGAAGAAAAATAGGTTATCCTACAGCCAATCTGCAAGTGGATGCCTGCAAGTTAGTACCCGAAAACGGAGTGTATCTCGTCAAGTCCTCCCAAGGTTATGGCATGCTCAACATAGGCACACGCCCCACCTTGCATAATGGGCATAAGCGAAGTGTGGAGGTGCATCTATTTGATTTTGAGGGAGATCTCTACCGTCAATCCATGCAGGTGGAGTTTCTTGCCCATCTTCGCAAGGAGCAAGAGTTCTCATCCCTCCAAATGCTTCGACATCAATTGCAGGAAGATGAGCGCACTTGCAGGGAAATCATCAATCAACTAAAGAGTGAAGAATTAACATGATAGAAATACTTGGCACACTCGTGTCGCTCGACCTCTTCAAGGTCTTTTTCTGTTGCGACCTCAATCAGTGTCACGGTGCCTGTTGCATAGAAGGAGATGCTGGCGCGCCAGTCACCACCGATGAAGTAGCCCTGCTTGAACAGGCTTATGAGGCAATACACGATGATCTCACCCCTCAGGCAGTCAAGCAGATTGAGCGTGAAGGCGTGGTCTATCCCGACCGTGATGGCGAACTTGTCACCCAAATTGTCAATCAAAAAGATTGTGTGTTTGTCAAGCACGAGGGGGCATGTGCTTTCTGCGCCATTGATTCTGCCTATCGCAATGGAAGCTTTCATTGGCAGAAACCCATTTCGTGTGCGCTCTATCCTGTGCGCCTGTCCACAGTGGGAGGAGTCACAGCCGTCAATGTCCACAAATGGGATATTTGTAAGCCAGCACGTGAACTGGGCAAGAAACTGCAACTCCCCGTCTATCAGTTTCTCAAAGAGCCTCTCATTCGTCGTTTTGGAGAAGCATGGTGGAATGAGTGTCATTTGGCTTCACAAGAATTGGAAAAAGCGGGTTACTTAAAATGAGTTCAGCTAATTCAGAAGATAAGATTTGTTGAACTCACGTTGTTTTAGGAAGACCTAAGAAAGAATTCATTTTGTGATGGTGGTGTTTTCCTCTTTTTCGCATTTCCGAAAATTCACGAAATGAACATTTCTGATAGGAGAAAAGTCTCTTCCTTGCCCTCGCTCCTCTTCATGAATCCCCTGAGAAAAGAAAGAAAAAGGTGATGGAATTATCTAAGACTCATCTCGAAGGCATCTCGAAGGCTCGCAGAAGTATGGGGAGAGGATACTTCCTGAATGTCGCATGTTCCCCAGCCATCCCTTCGCCAATGTGTGCGCTTCTTTGGAATGTTATGATACAATAGCCCCAAAGAAGCCACATGCTGAAAGTCGGAGAGTGGAGAGATATTTCACATGCCCGTTTGCCCGATTGCGCTTTTTTAGCCAAAGACTCTACGTTTTGACCAAAAAAAATGAGGAAAAAGGTATTATAATCATGTTTTTTCAAAAAAAAAGTGTTTATCATGTTTTTTTCAAAAAAAATATCCTAAATTTGCAAAGAAACACGTGAGGTGTATATTTGTAAGAGTAAAAACCTTATGGATTCACCTGAATTTGAATAACCGTAAAACCGTTTGTAGGTGTATGATTACAATCCAAAACAATGACGGAGGCAGACGAGTATTGTTGCTCGACAGCCCTTTCGCCCTCGATGAAAGCCCTGACTTTCCCGAGTTCCTTTTTGATGTCGTGCTCATTGCCAACGGTTCTGTTGAAGAAACAAAGACCATTCTCAATCATATTAACCCCGTCACCTCCAGCAAATGTTGCTACAAGCCACTCTTCGTGTCTGCCACACTCAAAGGAAAGATGGGGGGATATGATGAAATCATTGATGGCTACGCTGATGACATGAACAATATCGACGTGCTCACCACCATTGAGAACATCATTAATTATAATACACTGATTGGTCTGTCTGCAACGGAAGACCCTGTCATGTCTTCCAACCAGTTCTTCATCCGACTGACCCGTTATCTCATTTCCAGAAAGAAAACTGTGCTTGAGCCACAACTCGATGTCACCGCTTCAACAGGTTATGTCATCCCAATCTTTGACCTCTTCTATCGTCTTGGGCAGTACGAACTCTCCGACTACTTTGTGTTCTTCCAGTCCATGACAGAAAAAGGCATGTTCCGTGCCACGAAGTTTGTCAATAAGGTCTATCTTTGTCCCACTTGCCTCCACTCGCATCTGCTCTACATTCAGACATGTCCAAAGTGTGGTATGTCGTCCGTCCGCACAGAAGAGGTGATCCACCACTTCCGTTGCGCCAATGTGACACCAGAACACACCTATAACTTTGGCGGTCAGCTTCGGTGTCCCAAGTGCCACAAGATACTCCGCCATATCGGCATGGACTACGATCGTCCCGCCCTCATCCACACCTGCAACACTTGTGGCAACACGTTCATCGAGCCTAAGACACAAGCTCTTTGCACCTGCTGCAAGCAGAAGCACGAGGTGGAAGAACTCGCTCCACAAGACTTCAATGTCTATGAAGTGACAGCAGAGGGAAAACAGTCCATCATCTCGCCAAACATAGGATTCACTATCTACACCGAGTTCTACGACAACTACATTGACTACAACCGACTTGTCAGTCGTGTGCGCCTCTTGGCAGAACAGAAGTTTGCAGGCAATATAGAGGGTGATGTCCTTGTAGGTAAAATATGGATACTCAACAGCAAGGGTGAGACCATGCCTATCCGTCCAGAAGAGATAGAACTTGTGTGCCGCTACTTCCCCAACAATAAGGTTTCTGCTGCCAACAACATTACTTATGTTGGCTCAGTCATTCGTGACATCAGAGGTCAGAACACCGAAGAAGAAATCATTAACTTCCAGTTGATGATGTCAGAAACACTCCGCGCGGCAGCAGCCCTCCTCCGCCCAGGAGAAACCATCTGCTACAGTTACATGAAACTGCAGGGCAATCAGTCCACCATTGATGATTTCATCAAGGAGATGGACTATATCTCACCTACACCAGACGACTCTGCCACCTTCGAGCATGCCAATGCTACTCCCGGCGCAGACGAGGCATAGTGCGGTCTGTTGCAACAAGCAAAGAAACAGAATAAAAAAAGAAATCAATAATAATCAAAATCAGAATATAATATGAATAATTACATCACACCAGGAATTGACGTTGATAGTTTGTCCGTCCTCGTTGTCGATGATGTCCCATTGAACATCCTTCTCATCAAGAAGATGCTTTCGCAGTACACATTCGAGATCCGTACCGCCACAGGTGGCCAGCAGGCTCTTGATGCCATTGCCCAGAAGAAACCCAACCTTGTCCTTCTTGACCTCATGATGCCAGGTATTGATGGATTTGAAGTAATCAGAAGAGTCCGTGCCGATGAGAAAACCAAAGACCTTCCCATCATCATCCTCTCTGCGCTCAACTCTGAGCAGGACATCTCCAAAGGCTTCCAGCTTGGTGCTAACGACTTCATCAATAAGCCCATTATCATGGAGAAACTTCTCAGTAGCGTCAGCACACAGATCAATCTCCAGGCTGCTCAGCAAAACAAAGGCTAATCCATCTTAAGGGATGGAAAACAATAGCGCTGCAGAAGGTGCTCAGTAGGGACAGACTTCGTGTCAAAAAGACTTGTCGGCCGACTTCATGTGAGTGAAGGCGTTCTTCATCTTTTTGTATTTGATATAGCCCTCTACAGCGTTTCATACAGGTAGAAACAATGAAGGGAGGAACAATATCGTTCCTTCCTTCATTTTATGTCCATGCGAGGGCAACGTCCAAAAATGAGGATCAACCATGTATAGAACTGAATTTGCTCTTCTTCATGAGCATGCGGGCATTTGTAAGCCATTCTCCTCCCGAGCAGTTACGACATCATAGACGCTTTAACAACACAAACATGACAAGACAAACAAACATTGGTCCAACCACAGAAAAACAGCGATACATCATCCTTGATGCACTTCGTGGCATGGCTCTTCTCGCCATCATACTTGCCAACTTTCCAGAGTTTGGCCTGTGGAGTTTCCTCAGTGGCGAGGAGCGTCAGATGATGCCAACAGCATCAACCGACAACGTTGTCCGATACATGCAGTATTTCCTTATAGACGGAAAAGGCTACACACTTTTCAGTCTTCTTTTCGGTTGTGGCTTCTCCATTATTCTCGAACATGCTTTGCAGCGGGGAACAGGCGGAATACTTCTTTTTTATCGTAGAATGACGATACTGCTCTTGATGGCATTCTGCCATTTGATGTTCATCTGGAGTGGAGACATCCTCTGTCTCTATGCCACTCTGGGCATGATTCTTCCGTTGTTTCATCAGTTATCCAACAAGGGATTATTATGGTCGGCAGGCATATTGCTCTTTCTGCCAGTAGCGATGGACTTCTTGCAGCAAGCGACGGGCATAAGCATTGCCGTTCCTATAGAACAGGCTTGGTGGGCAAAGGCAAATAGTTATGGTATAGTTCAAACCACCATATTCTTCAACAGATGGAAATTTGATTTTATTTGTTTTCCGGTCTATTACTATAATAACAGAATCTGTGATAGACTGTTTAGATGTAGTATAGAAAGCTTAATCCTTTAATAGTTCCATGTCTATCCAATAGACATTGTATTAAAATAGAAGCACGTCCTTCACTCAATGTCTCTAACATAGAGAATTGTTCTTTTGACAAAGAATTCAAACATTCATCTTTCATCATTTTAATACAATTTTGAATATTTTCCGATTGAATGTAATCCTTCATCAATGCATTATCAAATTCACTTCTCAAGATATAATGAGTTGTGTCCCGTTGATACTTATATCACGTGAGTTCGACGTAAGAAAAGTGCCCGAAAAGTTGTAGGAGTGAAATATTTTTTGTACCTTTATAGGTGAAAATCAAACAGATACAAATAATACTCACTCCTATGACGACTGCAAATTTAATAGAAATTTTCTGTATTCTCGACGAATTCTGCAAATATTTCACTCCAGAATTGAAAAAACATCTGGTTGATGTCCCTGACAAGCGCCACCGCAACCGTCCGTGCCGTCTCTCCGACAG
>Ga0209510_1001621_pt1 | contig 25060 bp, 24 predicted proteins | sample BiotimSIPDNA_FD_185749 | JGI IMG/M metagenome (GOLD analysis project Ga0209510, IMG submission 185749) | Anaerobic biogas reactor microbial communites from Washington, USA - Biogas_R1 time_0 SIP DNA (SPAdes) (version 2) | ecosystem: Engineered > Bioreactor > Anaerobic > Unclassified | place...
TGGCATACCGAAGAACCAGAGAGCCTGGTCAATCAGGTGTGATCCCAAGTCGTAGAAGATTCCCGATCCGGGTAATGATTGTTCCCGCCATGCACCATTGGGGCGGGGATTGATACGGTACCGGTCGAAGTGAGATTCGTAATCTACGATATCACCCAGCAGTCCACTCTCCAAGAGCTTTTTTACGGTTCGGGTATCGCTTGTGAAGCGACGGTTATGGTATACCGTCAAGATTTTTTGTTGTCGTTGAGCAATTTCAATCAATTCATCAGCTTCCTCTACATTCACTGTGAAGGGCTTCTCCACCACCACATGCTTGCCCGCCAGCAGGGCTTCACGTGACCAACGAAAGTGGTCAGTGTTGGGTGAGGTGACAATTACCAGATCAATCTCAGGGTCATCAATGATGCTTTTGCCGTCGGGGACGACGGTGGTGATCGGGTAACGATCTTCGATCATGGCGATGCTTTCGGGACGGGAGGTGCTGATCTTGGTCAGCTCATAACCCTCCACCACATCGATAAAGGGGGCGTGGAACACGCGGCCGGAGAGACCGTAGCCGATGATGCCTGTGCGGATAATGGTAGACATAGTTTCACTTATTATTTTTGGGTTATCAATCAAAGATACGTTTTTATTTTTAGAACCGGGATCAATCCGGCAGATTAAGCTGTCTGAAACCGGTCCAACAGGAACTGCATCAGCTTTGTTGTTGCAACGGCTCTGTGACTGATGTTGTTTTTCACCTCACTGCCCAGTTCAGCGAAGGTGCGATCGTGCCCTTCCGGTACAAATATAGGGTCGTAGCCGAAGCCTTCACTGCCCCGCTTCTCCCGGATGATGGCGCCACGAATCACCCCTTCGAAGAGGTGTGTCTCCCCCTCGCAGCGGAGCGCGATCACCGTGCGGAACTGTGCCTGACGGTTTTTTAGGCCGTTCATTTCGGCCAGCAGCTTCTCCATGTTGTCTTCCGCCCGGCATGCTTCCCCGGCATAGCGTGCCGAATAAACACCGGGTGCTCCCCCCAGTGCTTCCACCTCCAGTCCGGTATCATCAGCAAAACAGTCGAAACCGTACCGTTCCTTCACATAAGTAGCCTTGATCAGAGCGTTCTCATTGAGGGTGATTCCTGTTTCATCAATCTCCTCGTTGCATCCGATATCAGTAAGGCTCAGAATTTCCAGTGATCCCTGTGTGATCTTGCGAATCTCTTCCAGTTTATGTTGGTTGTTAGTGGCAAAAACGATTTTCTTCATCTCTTTCGAATTTTCTTGTCTCTTTCTTTTTCACGCTTCCTCAGCATCTCTTCCCGCTTGCGAGCACGCTCCTTCAGCTCCTTCTCCCGCTGCCGTATGCGTTCCTCACGCAACTTCTCTCGCTCTTTTAGCTCCTCTTCCCTGCTTTTTGAGTCGTTCTGTCCCTGCGATTGCTTCATTGCTTCACTGGCGTTTTGTTCCAGCTTCTGTTGCAATTCAGCGGGGGAAAGCCGTTCTGTTCGACCTGCCGGTGGTGCTATCGTTTCTTCTTCCGTTTGTCTTAAAAGCGATTGATCTCTTTCCAAAGGTACAATCTTTTTCTGCTGCTCCTTACTGCTGAAATCATTTTCTTCTACCTTCAACAACAGAGAAGGGAGGGGTTTACTTGTCAGATGGTTTTTCTCAAAAGTGATATATTCGTCCAGCTTGCCATTTCTTCGTAACCTGTCACTATTTTCTTTCGAGATCACCAACGGAATCACTTCGTGATGGACAGCTGCCGTGAAAACGCTGTCTGACAATAACATCACCCCATACTGATATGCATCATCATAGGAATGAAAATTGGAAATAACCAATGCTTCTCTGGCGCCAAGTGGAAGAAAGGTGAGGTCATGTGTTCGCAGCCTGAAACGTGAGAAGTTAAATGCCGCAGTGGAGAAGAGCAGCATGTTTCTGTCGGCGGCCGGTTTCTCGTAGACCAGCAGGAACTGGTGTGAAGCTAGCGGGTCTTCAATGAAGAGAGGTTCATTTTGCGCTCCTCGTGAATTGTTCCTTTCTGTAAGGCTCTCCCAAGCTGTGCCGGGAGGTGAATCAATTGGCATCCTGTTACTCTGTACGATACCCTGCATCTGTTTCATCTGAGAAAGCCACGCCGATTCTGGGAATTGATCAATGAACTGGTTGGCGACTATTAAAACCATTGTTGTATCTCCTTTCATGAAAGCATGATAGGCCTTCTGGTAAAGAGAGTCATGCAACGCGGCAACAATGAGCAGTGAGTCTCCAACCTCTAACGCGGTTTGTGATGTTTCTGCCAACAGTGATGAGTCACCAATTGCAGTTGGATTCATACTCTCCAGAGTCTCTTCTATGCGTGTCAACTGAGCTTCGTTTGCAGCGGTTCTCATCTTTTCCAGAGCCCTTTTTAGTTTGGGCTGTTTCGATTGCAGGGCAAGCGTATACTGACTCATCGTTGCTTGAAGTTGCAAATCGAATGGTGTTGACAATCCTTTTACATCATCGAATGCCTGATATGCTGCTTCCCGTTCGCCGGTGAGTTGTAGCAGCTGTCCCAACAGGTAACTGAGTCTTCTTTTTTGTGATTGTACTTTTTCGTTGGAGATAACACGTTTAAGCCATGGAATGGATGCATTGTAGTCTCCCTTTTTTAGAAGGTAATCGGTGTAGGTCTCGTCGAAGAGTGGTTGCAGATTATCCGGCAGGTTTGTGGTCAATAACACCCGTGCGCTTTGTTCTGCCTGATAGAGACGATTCTGTTCAGTATAACAACGCATCATCAGGATGGCAGCTTCCTGCACAACCTTCTCATCATGGCGGTTGATGCGGCTGATGTGGGTAAAGGTAGCCAGAGCCATCTCCAGGTCTCCATTCTGCAGGTGTGCTTTGCCAAGGAGCATCCATACGTTGTGCAGGAAAGGATTAAACTCATCCTGTTGCAGCCACTGACGTTTTTTGGCTGTGACTCTTTTTGTAGGATCGCGCCGAGGCTTCGCAGTGACAGAATGTTCCCTGATCGCTTTTGATGCTTTCTCCACCACACCGTCAAAGGGCCCTCCCGGCAACTGTTTCTCAGTTGGGATTACCCGGGGGTAGAGGGGCAGCAGGCTATCATAGCTGTCTATGACGTTGCGCGATTGCTCCTCCAGTATCTCCAGATAAGCCTGCTCTGCGTTGTAGTATACGTTGTAGCGGGTGGTCAGCTCGTGGTATGCACGCGTCAGGGCAGTGTTCCTCCCCGTGCCGCAGCTCGTGCAGAGAAAGAACAACACGATCAGGGCAGATGATATGCCCCGGAGGCTGATGATCCCTGGTTTCACCCTGCTCTTTTCTGTTGTTGATTTCCTCTATATAACTGAAGAATCATGTTTTTATTGTCTTTCGTTGTCAGACAGATGCAGTCGCCCTATACCAGGTTCCCTCCTGAAGGCTTTATGACCAGACACATTGCTGTCTAATGCCCCTACATGGACGTTCGGTCAAAGATGATTTTTTTCAGCAAAATAGCTGTCACATTTCAATCTGGTGAGAGACAACATGAAAGTGAAGATTGGAGACTGAAAAGATTTGGCCCTTTACTTTATGAGTACCTTGATGCCTTTGGCTATGAAGAAGATCACGATCAAAACGAAGATGATGAGTGCGCCTGAAGGTACATTGAGGTAGTATGAGAGAAACAGTCCGGTGATGCTGCCCACAAAGCTGAAGAGGATGGAAAGTCCGATCATTTTGCCATAGTTCACCGTGAAGATGTTGGCTGTCATTTGTGGCACCGTGATCAGCGACATCAACAGTACGATCCCCACCAGGCGAATGCTCATCACAATGGTGACCGCAATGAAGAACATCATGGCATATTCTATGAATTGGGTGGGCAGACGTCTCGTACTGGCAAACTCACTATCGAATGAAACCGAGACGATGGCGTGGTAAAAGAGGAGAAAGAAGATCAGTAGTGAAGAGGTAAGGGTGAGCAATGCTACCAGATCAGTTTGGGTAATGGTAAGGATGTTACCGAAGAGATATTCCGACAAGTTGGGTCCATAACCGGGTGTGAGAAAAGTGAGCAGGATGCCCAGTGCCATGCCGAACGACCAGAAGACGGCAATCGCGGAGTCTTCACGTACACCTTGTTTGTGCGAGAGCCATTGGATGCCGAAAGCAGAGAGGATGGAGAAAACCATTGCCGAGAGGATGGGAGGTAAGCCGAAGAAAAAGCCGGCACCCAATCCGCCGAAAGAGGCGTGAGTGATGCCCCCGCTGATGAATACGAGTCGCCGTGAAACCACATACGTCCCAATCATACCGCAGGCAATGCTGGCCAACAGCGCTCCCAGGAGGGCATTGCGGAAAAAATCATATTGGAGCAGTTCCGGAAGATTCATCATCTATCTGTCGTCAGGCGTGCATTCTGTGTGTTCTCAGATCGTTCACAATCATCAACACCTCATCTTTCAACTGATCGGGCAGTGCAATCTCCCTCATCTGGAGGCTTCTAATCCAGCGGGGTTTTTCCTCATCCAGCACCGAGTAGAAGACCTCACGAAACTCATCTGCCTCCTGTTCGTTGTATCGATCCGATTCGCGTTGGCGATACTTGTCCAGTTCTTCGTCTTCAAAATATTCGGCCGGTTCTGCGAAGGCAGCTATAAGGCTGTCTTTGTCACATATTTCATGTGCCCCGCAGCAGCCTCCGTTATTGTTACTCAGGTCAATTGTAGGAGCCGGTGTCTCCCTCACTGCAGTATTTCCTTTTCTGCGTTGCCGTAAGTTGGAGAGTGTGAGTGCAATGACGAAGAAAGCAATGATTGCGATAAAGAGATATAAACTTTGCATAATCTGTTTTACTTTGGTTGAATTGTAAATCCCGCCTTTTTCAGGTCATCCCAGAAGGAGGGATATGACTTTGTCACCACCATCGGGTCGTTGATGAAGAGGGGATTTAAAAGAATTGATCCCGGTGCCATAGACATGGCCATGCGGTGGTCATCGTAGGTGTCGATAGCTGGTACTTCAGCTGGGAAACAACGTTCACCATCCCACTCCAGCATGCCGGAGCCACCATCACGAAGCACGAACCCCATTTTACGGAGTTCGGTGATAAGTGCCGCAATGCGGTCAGTTTCCTTGATCTTCAGGCTCTGAGTTCCCGAGAAGAGAAAGGGTATACCCTTAAAGCAACAGGTGGTTGCAAAGGTCTGAGCCAGGTCCGGTTCCCGAATGAAATCGTGAAAGAACTTTCTGGCCTTCCTTTTCATGTGGCGGATAATGATGCCATCCTCCAGATACTCTGTCTCAACCCCCAGGTCGGAGAAGAGGTTTGCTACGTTGGCGTCACCCTGCAGGCTTACTTTTCTCAAGCCTGGCAGCTTCACTTCTGCACCTGGAAGAAGTGAGACGATCTCATACCAGTAGGATGCTGCCGACCAGTCCTGTTCAACGGTGTACTCCACCGCCTTATATTTCTGTGGTTTTACGGTGATCTTGTTCTCCTCCCATTTGGTATGTACCCCGTAATCTTTCATCATCCCGATGGTGAGATCAATATAGGGTTTGGAGATCACCTGTTTTTCGATGTTCATCACCAACCCGTTCTCCATCATGGGGGCAACCATGAGAAGTGCGGAGATGAACTGTGAGCTGATGTTGCCGGCTACGAAGACCTCGCCTCCCTTGAGTCTGCGTCCCCTGATCCGGAGAGGTGGGTAGCCCTCTTTCTCCAGATATTCGATTTCTGCTCCCAGCACATTCAGCGTCTCCACCAACGGATGAATCGGGCGTTCATGCATTCGCTTGCTACCCCTGATGATCCACTCACCCTCCATTCCTGCCAGGAAAGCAGTAAGGAAACGCATGGCTGTGCCGGCACCCTTTACGTCGAACAGATTGGAATTTGAGTTGAATGATTCAACAATCACCCTGGTATCTTCACAGTCCGACAGGTTGTGAATGGGAGTATTGCTGAGGCTTAATGCATTCAGGATAAGAGCCCTGTTGCTGATGCTCTTCGATGCGGGTAGATGCACCGTTGTGTGCACATTATCTGGGGGGCTGATTCTGTATTGCTGTTGCATCACGCTCAATTTTTTACAAAATTAATCATTTAAAATGAAGGAGCTGCTGTTTCCAGTGGCTTTTAGCTTGTTTAAACTCATTTAGCTTTTTTTCCGTTTATTAGCTGTCAGGTCGCCTAATTCAAGCCCCGATTGTCCTAGCCTACAAGCCCGTAGAGGAAGATTGCCAGGATTGCCAGGGGAGCTATGTAACGCAGCAGGAAAATATAAACTCTTAGGAACCCCACCCCCAGTTTAATTGTACCGTCATTGGTGATTTGTGCAGCAACCATTCGCTTATCGAGGTACCATCCCACGAAGAGCGATATGAACAGTCCCCCAAGTGGTAGCATCACCTTGGCTGAGGCTACATCCATCAGGTTGAAAAGCCAGGGAGAGAAGGAAGAGCCGATACCCAGCAGGATCACTCCGGCGGTAACCAAAAGGGTGCTTTTCTTGCGGGTGAAGCGATACTCTTCGTGGATATAGAGTGTCACCACTTCCATCAGTGAGATGGTTGAAGTGAGGGCAGCCAATGCCAGCAGGCAGAAGAAAAGTGATCCCCAGATAACGGAAAGCGGCATCTGGTTGAAGAGTTCCGGCAGGGTGATGAAAAGCAGTCCCGGTCCTCCCGCCACCAGCTCGTCGGTAATGGTATCTGGGTTACTGGTTAGTGCGAAGGCGGAGGGAAAGATAATGATCCCAGCAAGGATGGCTACCAGAGAATCGAGAATTGAGACCTGTACCGCTGTTTGTGTGAAGTTGGTGTCGTTGTTGAAGTAGGAGCCGTAGGTGATCATGCAGCCCATGCCGATAGAGAGTGAGAAGAAAGCCTGTCCCATTGCATCCAGGAAAAGGGTCGGGTTGAGGTGTGTGGCATCGGGACGGAAGAGAAAAGCAAGGCCCGCAGATGAACCCTCCAGGAAGATTGAACGTAATGCCAGAATGATCAGTAGAAGGAAGAGCATTGGCATCATGATCTTGGAAGATTGCTCAATTCCCTTCTTCACTCCTGAGAGGATGAAGAAAGCTGTCATCAAGGTGAAGAGAATCATCCATCCTGTTTGTCGCAGGGGACTACTGAGCAGGTTGGTGAAATTAGCCGAGAAATCGGTCACGGTGTGCAGGCTGCCCGTGAGTGCCTGAAACATGTAATCGAGAGTCCAGCCACACACCACCATGTAGAAGCCCATGATCACGAACCCGGTGAGCACACCCAGGCGACCCACCCATTTCCATGGAGTGCCGGGAGCCAGTTTGTGAAATGCCCCTGCCGAGTTGGCACGCGATCCGCGCCCTATGATGAACTCGCTCATCATAAGGGGAATACCGAAGAAGAGGATGCAACCGATGTATACCAGTATGAAGATGGCGCCACCGCTATCGGCAGTCTGGCTTGGGAAGCGCCAAATATTACCCAGTCCCACGGCCGAGCCGGCTGCTGCCGCCACTATTCCTATCTTCGATGCGAAAGTTACTCTTTTCTCTGTCATTGCTCTCTCTGCTTATCTTGTGAAGACCCACTCATCGTCAGTTGAGAGGGCTGGATGGAAGAAATAGCCCTCACTGTCGAAAGCCTTCAGCTCCTCTGGATCGGTGAGCCTGTTTTTAATGATGAAGCGGGCAATCATCCCCCGTGCTTTTTTGGTATGTACCACCACCTGGCGAAGCCCTCTCTCCTCCTGATCCAGGAACTTGAGGCTCAGGAACCGTGTGCCACGTGGAAGGAGTCGTTTTTGTACCACTTTCGAATATTCGTTCGACGCAGCGTTGACCACCGTGCGTGAGCCCTTACGCAATCGTTTGGAGAGATGCCCGTTCACGCTCTCCTGCCAATAGTCGTAGAGGGAACGATAGCCCTCCGGCATGAGTGGCTGCTGCATTTCCAGACGGTAGGGCTTGATGCCGTCCATTGGTCGCACCACACCGTAAAGACCGGAAAGGATGTTGAGATGCTGTTGGGCAAATGCGAAATCATCTGCTGTGAAATCCTGCGCGTTGAGTCCCAGGTAAGCGATGCCATTGTAGGCAAGGGCGGCAGCACGGGTAGGTGTGCTGCGCATGCCAAAGGTGTTGAACTGTTCCTGCACCTCATGAGCCATGGCCAGGTTGAGTTTCATCATGTCGGCAATCTCCTCCACTGACAGTCCATTGCAAACAGCAATCAACTCATCTCTTTTTTTTGGGAAGAGCGCTTTTGTAGGTGCAATCTCATTGTCTCCACGTTTGAAATCCATCCGTTTGGCCGGTGAAAGAAGTATCTGCATGCTTTTTTAACTCGCTGTTACATGCTCCATTCAATTCCCTCCTTTGTATCCTTTATCTCGATGCCGGCAGCCTTCAACCGATCCCTGATCTGGTCGGAAGTGCTCCAGTCCTTGTTGTCGCGTGCCTGTTTGCGAATATCCAGAATCAGTTCCATCAATCCTTCAATCACCTCGCTGCCGGCACCCTGGCGTGTCTCATCGAGCAGTCCCAACACCTCGAAGATGAAGGTATGCATCACCCTCTTGAGCTGTTCCAGATCGGTGGTGGTGAGGCTCTCCTTCTTGTCTCTTGCAGAGTTGATGATGCGCACCGCATCAAAGAGGTGGGCTATCAGCACCGGGCTGTTGAAGTCGTCGTTCATCGCATTGTAGCAGCCTGTCTCCAGCGCGGCGACATCGAATGTGGAGTGGTCGGCGGCTTCTATCTTCTCAAGTGTGCTGAGGCTCTCCATCAGCTTGCGGTATCCCTTCTCGGCGGCTTGCAGTGCCTCGTTTGAGAAGTCGAGCGTGCTGCGGTAATGCGACTGAGCCATGAAGAAGCGAACGGTCATGGGGGAGTAACCTCTCTCCAGCATGGGGTGATCGCCGGTGAATAGTTCCCGGGGCAGGAAGCCGTTGCCTGCACTCTTCGACATGCGTGCACCATTCACGGTGAGCATGTTGGTGTGCACCCAATATTTGGCCGGGGCAGTGTGGTTGCAGGATTGCGACTGGGCAATCTCATTTGTGTGGTGGGTAGCCTGAAGGTCCATTCCTCCACCATGTATGTCGAAGGTCTTGCCCAGGTACTTGTTACTCATGGCCGAGCACTCTATGTGCCAGCCGGGGAAGCCCCATCCCCAGGGTGAGGGCCACTGCATCAATGTCTCCGGTTTGGCTTTTATCCATAGAGCGAAGTCGAGCCTTCCCCGCTTCTCATCCTGACCGTCCAACTCGCGGGTCCCTTCCAGCAAGTCTTCCAGCTTCCTGTTTGTGAGTGCGCCGTAGTCATGCTCGCGACTGTATTTCTCCACGTCGAAATAGACAGACCCGTTCACCTCGTAGGCATAACCGGCAGCAAGAATCTCCTTGATCATCTCCGTCTGTTCCAGGATATGTCCGGTGGCGGAGGGTTCGATGCTCGGCGGCAGTGTGTTGAATTGCTTCAGCACCTCATGGAAACCAATGGTGTATTTCTGTACGATCTCCATCGGTTCCAGTTGTTCCAATTTCGCTTTCTTGGCGAACTTGTCATCTCCCTCATCGCGGTCACCCTCAAGGTGTCCTGCGTCGGTGATGTTGCGCACGTAGCGGACCTTGTATCCCAGGTGCAAGAGATAGCGGTAGATCAGATCGAATGAGATGAAGGTACGGCAGTTACCCAGGTGAATGTCGCTGTAGACGGTGGGCCCGCACACATACATCCCAACCAGTGGCGGATGCAGCGGTTCGAACGGTTCTTTCTTTCTGTTTAGCGTGTTGTAGATAGTCAGATTTTTCGCCTTTTCTTCGTTCATTTGGGTCGTTGATTTTTCAAAGAGACAAAATTACAAATTTAAGCTGTATTATCAGCAGATTGTATCGATATTGAAAAAGATTGCCCATCAGTTGTCTTTGTGTTTAGCATAATTTTAATACTTTTGTCGTTTCTTTCAGGTTTCTAATGTTAAAACTTAATCACTATGTTTCGAAAAATTCTTTTTTCCCTTGCCATTCTTTGTACAACAGCAGCAGTACAAGCACAGAACCTACAGTTGCATTTTGATCCCCGTAATTCACTTTATGGTGATGTAGTCTCTTCATCCAATTACCTGACCGGTACCTTCGAGATGTTCAAGCCCGACCAGTGGGGTAATACCTTTATGTTTGTCGATGCAGACCTGAACTTCAACAAAAAGAACATCGGATTGGTGTACGGAGAGATTGCCAGGGAGTTTAAGATCGGAGATTTCCCACTCTTGCCGCACCTGGAATTTAACGGTGGACTCGGACTGGTGAAGGGCACTGACTTTGGCTTTTCCATCCCCTCATCCTACCTGGCAGGTTTCGGCTATCCCTTCCAACTGGGCAACTTCTTCATGAGTACCTATGTGGCCTATAAGTTGAATGCCTTCCAGGAGGTGAGTAACGATGCACAGTGGACCCTCACCTGGAATGCTACACTTGCCGGGGGTAAACTCTCACTGGGTGGCTTCCTGGATCTTTGGACCGAAGACAAGTCTTTCACCGAGGGAAGTGACGCTACAGGGAAAAAAGTTGTTTTCCTGAGTGAACCACAATTCTGGTACAATGTTACCCCCAACTTCGCACTGGGTACAGAAGTGGAGCTGAGTTACAACTTCGTAAACAAGTTCGTAGAAAGCAAATTCTACGCCATCCCCACACTGGCCACCAAATGGAATTTTTAACACTTAACCATTCAATATCATGCTGGAAAAGTTATTCAAGTTAAAACAGAACAATACAACCGTACGTACCGAGTTCGTGGCGGGGATCATCACCTTCCTCACCATGTCCTATATTCTGGCTGTTAACCCGCAAATCCTGGGTGAAACAGGTATGGACAAAGGCGCACTCTTCACGACAACGGCCCTTGCAGCCATTGCCGGAACACTATTTATGGCACTTATTGCCAATGTACCCATTGCTCAGGCCCCGGGTATGGGGCTGAACAACTTTTTTGCCTTCAGCGTAGTCATTGCAATGGGGCACTCCTGGCAATTTGCCCTGACCGGTGTGTTGCTTTCAGGTCTCTGTTTCATGTTGCTGACTGTATTCAATATCCGGAAAATAATCGTTGACAACATTCCCGTGACGTTGAAAAATGCCATTCCCATCGGTATCGGACTGTTTATCACGCTGATCGGACTTAAAAGTGCCGGAATTGTAACACCCAACGAGTTTACACTTGTGCAACTCGGCAACATGGCAGACCCCAATGTCTGGATTGCTGTGCTCGGATTGGTTGTTATCGCTGTCCTGTTGGTTAAGAGAGTGCACGGTGCCATCCTGATCGGTATCATTGTCTCCACCCTGTTTGCCGGAATTCTGGGACTGATCCAGTTGCCCCAGGGGAGCTGGGTTTCCCTCCCCCCCAGCCTCGAGCCCATCTTCTTCAAGTTTGAATGGAGCAGCATCTTGACTTTCGATATGTTGATCGTCGTCTTTACATTCCTGATGGTGAATATTTTCGATGCGATGGGTACATTGATCGGCGTCATTTCCAAAATTGGGAAAACAGATAAAAACGGGAACTTCCCCCAATTGCAGAAAGCATTGTTTGCCGATGCACTGGGTACATTTGTAGGAGCACTGTTGGGTACCAGCCCCAATACATCTTACGTGGAAAGTGCCTCAGGAGTGGCTGCCGGTGGTAGAACCGGCCTCAGCAGCGTGAGTACAACCATGATGTTTGTGTTGGCCCTTTTCTTTGCCCCGATATTTCTGATGGTGCCGGCTGCTGCAACTGCCCCGGCGCTGATCATTATCGGATTGTTTATGATGAGCTCGGTGGCTGATATCAAGTTCAGTGAAATCAGCGAAGGGTTCCCGGCATTCATCACAATCATCTTTATGCCGTTCACCTACAGCATTGCCAACGGAATCATTTTCGGTATGTTGAGTTTCACCATCGTCAAGCTCTTGTCGGGGAAAGTAAAAGATGTGAGCATCACCATGTATGTGCTGGCACTCTTTTTCCTGATCAAGATCATTCTCGATGCTTCAAATGCATTTGTACATTGATGAATCAATTGCCTTGTCACGCTGATGATAAGCCAACTAGTTAATTTATTTGCCGTTCTGGGATAAAATCATTACTTTTGCGGCCTAATTTAAATACAACTCAGACAAATACAATTTATGGCAACAACCGCTGATTTCAGAAACGGCATGTGCATCGACCTCGAAGGTCAGTACTACTTCATCGTGGAGTTCCTTCATGTGAAACCGGGCAAAGGCGCTGCATTCGTCCGTACCAAGCTGAAGAACGTCACCACCGGCCGCGTCCTCGACAAGACCTTCAACTCAGGTGTGAAGGTGGACGAGGTGCGCATTGAGCGTCGCTCTTTCCAGTACCTCTATCGTGACGACATGGGGTATAACTTCATGAACACCGAAACCTTTGAGCAAATCCCCATTCCTGAGGAGCAGATTGAAGGTGTACGCTTCCTGAAAGAGGGTGATGTGGTTGAGGTGCAGATTCATGCCGAGAGCGGAACCATCCTTACCGCCCAGATGCCGACCCACGTGGTGCTGGAGATTACCTATACGGAGCCGGGCATCAAGGGTGACACCGCCACCAACACCCTGAAACCGGCAACGGTAGAGACGGGTGCCGAAGTGCGCGTGCCGCTTTTCATCAACACTGGTGAAAAGGTGAAAATAGATACTCGCGACGGCTCTTACGTAGAACGGGTGCGCGACTGATAAGTCAGTTGATCAAAACAGAAAAAGAGAGGCTGTCTCAACATAGAGGCAGTCTCTCTTTTTTTGGTGTTATGTGCCTCATCCTGATATTTGTTTTGCCTGTTTTTGGGGGCTCTTCTTATATTCTAAGTTAATATCACCCTTATATCCACTCCAATAATTATTGGAGTGGATATAAGGGTGCAATAAGGGTACAATAAGGCTAGAGGCACCGAGAACCCGTGAAAGTCCCTGTCTCATCCTGAAATGGGCTGTTTCCACCCTGTATTGATTTTAGCCTTCTGAGAGAAGATGATCGCTTTCTGTTTACCTACCCCTTGTTGATCTGTCGTTCCTTGAAAAATATAAATATCATATATGGTGTGGCTGTAGGATATAGAATGTCTGTATATGTGCAGCTTGAAAAGGCGCATCGGGAATCACTATTTGCCATTCTCTCCATTTTTGTATAGATTTGCAAACAGGACTCTTTCAGTAATAGATTGCTGAATAAGGAATAACCTCTTTTTTTTAACCCTTGCTGCCTCTGTTTTCCACATTGTTCTCATCGCAGCCAACCAAACTGTTATGCATACAATCGACATCCTGATTTTCATTGTCTATATGCTAATTGTGCTGGGCATTGGAATCTATTTCCTAAGAAAGAATAAGAACGCCGACGACTATTACGTGGGGGGCCGATCGATGGGCAGCTCTGTGATCGGCCTCTCGGTAGTGGCTACCGACGTGGGGGGCGGCTTCTCCATTGGCCTGGGGGGACTGGGCTTCCTGATGGGCCTCTCCGGCTCATGGATGCTCTTCACGGGACTGCTCGGTGCCTGGCTGAGTGCAGTCTTCCTGATCCCCAAGGCGGGCAAGCTGTCAAAGAGATTAAAGCTCTACACCTTCCCGCAGCTGTTCGAGTTCTTCTACAGCCCCCGCGTGGCATTGCTGGCAGGCATCATCTCTGCGGTGGGCTACATCGGTTTTACCAGCTCCCAGCTGTTGGCCGGTGCCAAGTTGGCATCCGCCACCTTTGAGGGACTCGACATGACCACCGCACTCATCTTCATGGGGGTGATCGCCGTAGCCTACACCGCCATGGGGGGCCTTAAGGCGGTGATCTATACCGATGTGGTGCAGTGGATCATCCTGCTGGCGGGATTGATCCTGATCGGCATCCCACTGGGCTACCATGCCATCGGCGGGATGGAGGCAATCCGCGCTACACTGCCGGAGGAGTTCCTGAAACTCAACAACATCGGCTGGCCCACCATCCTCAACTGGGCGGTGACCATCATCCCCATCTGGTTCGTGGGGATGACCCTCTACCAGCGGATCTATGCCACCCGCACACCCAAAGAAGCACAGAAAGCGTGGTACATCGCCGGCGCTTTTGAGTGGCCCATCATGGCCTTCATGGGTGTGATCCTGGGGCTGTTTGCCCGGGTGGCGTTCGAGAATGGCATGTTCGCCTACATGGGCTTTGCACCCGGTAAGATGATGGATGCCGAGATGGGGTTGCCACTGTTGTTGCGCACCATCCTGCCGGTGGGGCTGATGGGATTGATGATGGCGGCCTACTTCTCCGCGGTGATGTCCACCGCCGACAGCTGCATCATGGCAGCTTCCGGCAACATCGAAAGCGATATCCTGAAGAAGATCATACCACTGCCCAAGAGCAAACGGGCCCGTCTGATCCAGTCGCAGCTGATCACCCTGGGGATCGGACTGCTGGGATTGCTCATCGCCCTGCGAATGGAGAACGTGCTGGAGCTGATGCTTCACTCCTACGCCTTCATGGTGAGCGGTCTCTTCGTGCCGGTGTTGGGTGCATTCTTCACGAAAAGGGGGAGTGCCACAGCTGCCTTCTGGGCCATGATTACCGGTGGAGCCACCACGCTAACCCTCACCCTGCTGTCGGTGAAGCTGCCCTACGGGCTTGATCCCAACATCTTCGGCATCACGGCGGCTGCCATTTGCTTCGTGCTCCTTTCGGTGCTCTTTCCGGGAAGAAGGAATGTGGTCGATTAATATGCTGATGGATCAATTTTTATAAGCTGTTTTTAGCTGTTCCGCAAAAATTCTTTGTATTTTTGTCCTGTCTGACTTCTCAAAAGATTCAATTATGAGCAAGTTAAGCATCAAGCAATGGGCAGAGGAGGACCGGCCGCGGGAGAAACTGCTGCTCAAGGGTGTTGCTGCACTCTCCGACTCGGAGCTGATCGCCATCCTGATCGGTTCGGGAAACGACCAGGAGAGTGCCGTTGAACTGGGCAGGCGGATCCTGCTGGATGCCGGTAACGACCTCTATCGGCTGGGGCGGTTGGGTGTCACAGATCTGGTGAAGCAATACCGCGGCATCGGCGAAGCGAAGGCTGTTTCCGTGATTGCCGCACTGGAACTCGGGCGCCGGAGACGTATGGCAGAGGCCATTGAGCGGAAGAAGATTTCCTCTTCGCGTGATGCCTATGAGCACTTCTACCCGATCCTTTGCGACCTGAATCACGAGGAGACCTGGGCGCTGCTCACCGACCGCTCCAATAAGGTGGTGAACACCCTCCAGGTGAGTCGCGGCGGTATTTCCGGCACGGTGGTCGACATTCGTCTGATCCTCCGTGAGGCACTGGAACATTACGCCTCGGGTATTCTTCTGGGGCATAACCATCCCTCGGGCAACTGCACCGCCAGTCCCCAGGATACACAGATCACCCGGAAGCTGAAAGAGGCTGCCAAGTGGATGGACATCATGCTCCTGGATCACATCATCGTCTGCGGTGACAGCTATTACAGCTTTGCCGATGAGGGAATCATCTGAGTCAGCAAAACAATATGCCGGTAAAACGGTTTAATGAGAAATTTGAATGCATATGAACGAAGAATTACAAGAATTACAGGATAAGATCGTGGTGATGCTCAAGACAGTTTATGACCCTGAGATCCCTGTCAACATATATGACCTGGGCATGATCTACGATGTGGATGTCGATGACTTCAACAACGTTACCATCGAGATGACCTTCACCTCTCCCGCCTGCCCGGCAGCCGATTTCATCCTGATGGATGTTCAGATGAAGGTGGAGTCGATCGAGGAGGTGAACAAGGTGGATATCAACCTCACCTTTGATCCGCCTTGGGATCGCTCGATGATGAGCGAGGAGGCACTGTTCGAGCTGGGGATGATGTGACCGTGAAATAGGGATAGTGAGTCAGGTGAAGAACAAAACTTATTTTCTATCGGATGCCCATCTGGGATCGAAGTCGCACACCGACAGCCGGGAGACCGAACGCCGGCTCTGCCGATGGCTGGAGAGTGTGCGACAGGATGCACGGGCGATCTACCTGCTAGGGGATATCTTTGATTACTGGTTTGAGTACCGGCACGTGGTGCCCAAGGGTTACACCCGCCTGCTGGGGAAGCTCGCGGAGCTAACCGATTCGGGGGTGGAGATTCACTTCTTCATCGGCAACCACGATATCTGGCTTACCGATTACCTCTCGGTGGAGTGCGGCCTTATCCTACACTTTGAACCGCTGGTCACCGAGATCGATGGCAAGCATTTTTTTCTTGCCCACGGCGACGGATTGGGAGATGATTCCCGCTCCTTTCACCTGCTGCGCAAGATCTTTCACAGCCGATTTCTTCGACGCTGCTTTTCGGCAGTCCATCCCGGGTTGACCATTCCGCTGGCACATGCCTGGTCCAACAGTAGCCGCCTCTATGGAGGGGTGCAGGAGTACCTGGGGGAGGAGAACGAACATCTGATCCTATTCTCCAAAAAGAAATTGAAGGAGAACCCCCACATCGACTACTTCATTTTCGGACATCGTCACATCCTTCTGGATCTGCCTATTGGAGAGAAATCGAAGGTTGTCATCCTGGGTGACTGGATTACCTATTTCTCCTACTCGGAATTCGACGGGGAGCGTCTCACCCTCAAACGCTGGGAAGAGTGATTGCGTTGCATCGCTTAGCGGAGTGAAGTTTTCTAAGGAAAAAGTGCTGAACCGCTTTCAGCGACTCAGCTGTAGGAAGAAATCCCATATCACGATTCCGGTGGCAACCGAGACGTTGAGCGAATGCTTGGTGCCGAACTGCGGGATCTCGATGCAGCCGTCGCAGGCATCGACCACCACCTGTTGTACGCCGTGCACCTCATGACCGAGGACCACGGCATATTTTTTATCCTTTTGCAACTTCACTTGTTCCAGTGAGATGCTCTTTTCGGCCTGCTCCACCGCGTAGACTACATACCCGCTATCCTGTAGCTGCCGCACGGCGGTGAGCGTCTCATCAATGTAGCGCCATTGCACTGAATCTTCCGCTCCCAGGGCGGTCTTGTGAATTTCTGTATTGGGGGGTGTGGCGGTGATGCCGCAAAGCAGGATCTCCTCCACCCGGAAGGCGTCACCAGTGCGGAACACCGAGCCGATGTTGTGTTGGCTGCGCACGTTGTCCAACACCACCGTCAGCGGTATCTTCTCTGCTTCATGGAACTCTTCCACACTGATGCGGTTGAGTTCCTCCAGTTTCAGTTTTCGTCGCGACATATTTATTTAGCTTTTAGCTGTTGGTGTCAGTTGTCGGCACCTGCCGGCCTATTGATTTTTGACTATTTCACCAGTGCCCTGACAATGAACCAGAGATGGTGAGCAAAGGTGGAGAACTGACCGTAATGGTGTGCCATGATGCGATAGCGTTCTTTCAGCGAAGCCTTTCGATTGCGAGTGGTCATTCCTTCGTTGAGGTAGTTGATCAGTGTCAGCCGGCTGTTGTGAATCGTCTTTGCCTTTTTCATCATTCGAATGCTCCAGTCAAAGTCGGATGAAAAGCGATAGTCAAGGTCGTAGGGCTCGAACAGCTCCCGCTTCACGATAAAGGCCTGGTGACATACCACCATCCCTTGTCGGAAGCTCTTCCATACAAGACTTTCCGGAGCTTTCAACCGCCGCATGTGGAGGAAGGTTCCGGCACTGTCCACGATGGCGGTCTCTCCGTATAGTATATCGGGTGCCGATGCTTCATCAAAGGTGCCCATCAACTGCTCCACACTGTTGGCTGCAAAGAAGGTGTCACCGGCATTTAGGAAGCAGAGGTAATCACCCGTGGCCATGGCAGCCCCCTTGTTCATAGCGTCGTAGAGCCCTTTGTCGGGTTCGCTCACCCAATGCAGCCGCTCCTGTTGTTGCCTCTTGATCAGTTCGAGGGTGCCGTCGTCCGATCCTCCGTCGATTATCAGGTGTTCGATATGTGGCCAGGACTGCTCCCTGACACTCCGCAGTGTCCGCTCCAGAGTGGCGACAGCATTGAAGGTAACGGTGATGACGGATAGTTTATTCATTTTCTGGCGTATATGGCGATGAATGGGGAGAGAAGCTTGCTCTTTACAGGGATGAGCTTGATAAGATAGCTCAGCATCTTGATCCATTTTCTTAATTTCTTCTGTTCCAGTTTGGGTTCGAGCCATACCATGGGTTTTCCCAGGTAATCTACCGAGAGGTCCTTCAATCCGAACGACCTCATGATTTGCTTCAGGTAATCGATTTCCATGCATCGGAGATTGTGTGCTTCCAGGTTCTTACGGTCGAATCGTTGCTGAATCTTTCCGTTTAATCCCAGGAAATTGGGAATGATGATCAGTAACTGCCCCTGCTCTGAGAGTAACTCCACATGCCGCCTGATTACATCAGTTGTATCTTCAAAGTGTTCGATGAAACCGGATGAAAAGACAACATCATATTTCTTCTCGGATGAAAAAGCGAAGAAATCGGTGTGAAAGCACTGGATGCTGTTCGGGGGCAAGTTGTTGATATGTTCAAAGTTGCGCACGATGTCACGATTCATGTAAAAATCCAGCAGGGTTACGTCACGGAAACCGTGCTTGCAAAAATAGGCAGCATGAATACCGGGGAAGCCGCCTATTTCGATGAAGCTATTTCCGGATGACAGTCGGGACATAAACGGTGCAAAAATCATCTTCCCGGGAATCTTGTCATATTGGAAATCTGACCAGTACTTGTCCCAGTGTTCCTTGTCGGTGATGTAGTTGTCACTCTGCATAGATCTTCAAATATTTTTGTGTAACATGCTCCTCTGCATAAAGCTCTACTACTTTTTGACGGGCGCTTGCAGAGAGTGACGAATGGACTTCCTCCTGCAATGCCCATCTTATTCCGTTCTCCAGTTCTACCGCATCTTTATAGCGGGCAACATAACCATTTTTCAGGTGATCAATCATCTCCGGGATGCCCCCCGTGTCGAATCCCACGCAGGGGGTGCCACAGGCCATCGCTTCCATGATGGTGTTGGGCAGGTTTTCGAGTAGAGAGGGTGTTACATAGAGGTCGGCAGCGTTATACAGGGCTGGCATATCATCCGGTTTCACATAACCCAAAGCGGTTGATGGCAGTGCCAGGTGCTGTTGCATCTCCTCAGCCTGCTTGCCTGCGATGAGCATGTGGATATCATTTCCCTGCTTGGCCAGTATTTGACTTGCTTCTATCAGGTAGCTCGTGCCCTTGCGCAAATCGGAGGCATTTGCCGCAGCAAAGAGCAGAAGTTTCTTTTCCTGCGGAAGGCCCATCCTGTCTCGCATTTCCTTTTTGTCCATCGGACGATAGCGCATTGTGTCAATTGGATTGGGAATGGAAAGGAGGTGGTGACCGCGGGTGAGGGGGCTTTTTTCAGCCAACTCTTTTAACCAGCGGCTGCAAGCGACGAAGGTGATCTTCCCGTGGGCAAAGGCGTTTTGTTTGATTCGGAAACGCTGGTGGGAGAGATCCTGTGGAGAGGGTGCAGCCAGGTAGGGACACCGCCCGCAGTTGCTCTCGTAGCGGTTGCATCCGGCTGCATGATGACAGATACCAGTAAAGGGCCACATGTCATGCATGGTCCATACTACCTTCTTTCCCGAGGCAAGGATCCTGTCAATCTCTTTCAGCGAGAGCATCCCCTGGTTGATCCAGTGCAGGTGGATCACATCCGCCTCCTTGAAAACAGGGTGATTCACAATGGAGAGTCCTCTGTCGGCTATTGATACATCAAACAGGTTTTTTCGTGAGAAACGGTTGTAAGCAAAGATGCGGGTTCTCTCTGCCAGAAAATTTAATCGGTTAGACAGATTGCCCCCCACCTGAATCACATTGCCATTGTCTGAGAGCTTTTCCCGCACCATCATCTTCGCCTGCTGACCATTGGCGTTGAGGGCGTTCATCAGCCGGAAGGCGGCGATGGCGGCACCTCCTCTGATATCGGATGTGTTGATGTGCAGGATTTTCATATCATCTCAGCATTTAAATAACCTTTTAACTCTTCTAACCGCTTTTGCCAGGTGAGAGTTTGTGCGTCTGTAATATTTTTCAAATGCCTTTCTTGCAATCATATTCTCCTCTATTCGGGGAATCTCACTGCTGAGCGCTGACATGTGGAGTGGGGTTGTGTAGATCTCATCGCGTCCGCTGTGGCGCCCGCTGCCGTCGAATCCGATGTTCTGTACCAGCGACTTGCCGGCGTTCACCGAGAGCCTGTTCTTCAGAAAGAGGGATGCATTCCAGCGGATGGCCCAGGAGTCGTTCTCTCCGTTTACCTGCCTGCGCAACATGCGGGTAAAGGGATAGTTGCCGTTGAAATCAAACTCCCTGTTCAGTTTTTTCTTCATTATCTCCGTCAGGAGTGCTTCTCCATCGGGGTTGAAGAGATCCCATGCCCGCTTCCAGGTGGCCCACCCCCAGCTGCCGGTCCATTTGATCAGGAAGGCATCGGGCAAACCTTGCAGTGGAAAGCAAAAGCCCTGAACATGGGCAATCTTCTCCTCCTGCTCATATCTGTCAAGGACATTGTTCATGAAGGTAAGGAAATAGGGAGATGTGATCAGGTCATCTTCAAGAACGATTACCTTTCCATGTTCATTCACTACACCTGTTACACCCTCAATGATGTTGCGGGCAAGGCCTACGTTTTCACTCTTTTCTTCAATGTGAATCGCGGCAAAACCCTCAACTGAATGGATCAGTTCACGTACTTTCATCACCTCCTCCCGGTCAGTTTCATTCCTGTAGCCATCTGAAAAGATATACAAGCTGCTACTGTCGCTGAGGTGGTTCTTCCTCAGTGCTTCAAGTGTCAACCTGGTGTGCTCTGGACGGTTATATACAAATAGGAGAATAGGGGATAGGGACATTGTTCAGAGTTCGATTTTATCGGACAGTATGTTTCTCTCAAACACCCGGAGTGCTGGCTTATGTCCCACATCGATGCCATTGCGGGTGAGACGCTCCTGGATAGTGCTGTAGGCGAGCTGCGGGTTGTTGTTGTCGCCACTGAGGTGGCAAAGCCATATGTTGTGCAACTCCTCATGGAAGATATCTGCGAGGAAATCAGCCGCCTGGCGGTTGCTCAGGTGGCCTGTTCCCGAGGAGATCCGTCTTTTCAGGTAGATCGGATAGCGACCGTTCAAGAGCAAATCTTCGTCATAGTTGCTCTCGATCACGAGGTGGTTTGCCTGTGCTGCGTAATATGTCACTTCATCGGTGATAGTACCTACGTCGGTGGCGATAGTCAGCTTCTGTCCCGCAAACTCAATGAGGTATCCGGCATTGTCATTGCTGTCGTGTGGCACATGGAAAGCAGTGATGCGAAGATCTTCAATCTGAAAAGGTGTTCCCTTCTCGATATATCTTGCAGAGCCATTCAACCGATTGTTGATCATTGGGCAGGCATCAATGCCTCGGTGTACTTCCCTGGTGGCGTAAATCGGAATGTACATCTTCTCTCCCAGGTAACCTGCCGACTTGATATGATCATAATGGTCGTGTGTGATCAATATCGCCATGATGGAAGAAAGCTCCACTCCATGCTGTGCCAGTCGCTTTTTAATGACACGGGGTCCCAATCCCGCATCAATCAGTATGCCGTAGCGGTTGTTGCCCAGATAGTAGCAGTTGCCGCAGCTGCCGCTGCTCAGGCTGAAGAATGAAAATCGCTCCGGTGGAAATAATTCGTATTGCATAGCTGAATGCAAAGATAGCAACTTTTTCAGGAATTGTTACGGCGTGGTCCTGTCGATAAAATCCTCAATATAACGGGTGATATGTTCATGGAGGTGTACCCTGTCGTGGCCTATCATGTTGTGGCCGTGTCCCGGGTAGAGGAAGAGGTCGGGGTGGGTGCCTGCCTGAATGCTTTCTTTCAGGAACTGAAGGGTGTGCTGCATCACCACCGTGGGGTCTTCATCACCGTGGATGATCAGCAGGCGTGACTTCAATTCACCGGCTTTGTTGAGTAGGCTGCTCTCACTGTACCCTTCCGGATTTTCCTCCGGTGTGTCCATGTAACGCTCTCCATACATCACCTCGTAATATTTCCAGTCGGTAACGGGACCACCAGCCACACCCACCCTGAAGAGATCGGGGTAACGCAATAGCATGTTGATTGTCATAAAGCCGCCATAGCTCCATCCGTGAATGCCCATTCTACTGCCATCCACATAAGGCAGCGAACGTAGGTACTCCACCCCTTTCAATTGGTCTTCACTTTCCACGACTCCCAACCGTCTGTGGGTCACCTGCTCGAACGCCGTTCCCCTATATGCTGTGCCACGGTTGTCCATTACGAAGACGATGTAGCCCTTTTGTGCCATGTAGGTCTCCCAGCCACCGGAACCGTAGCGCCAGCGGTTGCTTACCAGCTGTGAGTGAGGGCCTCCATAGACATAAACGACCACCGGGTATCGCTTTGTAGCGTCGAAGTTGGCCGGTTTCACCATGCGATACCAGAGTTCAGTCACTCCGTCAGCGGCTTTAAGGGTACCTGCTTCAACACTGGGCATGCGATAACCGGTGAAAGGGTCAGCGGCAGCATGCAGCTGTGTGATCTTCCCGGTGCGGATGTCGAGCAAGTCAATTCGGCCCGGGTTGTTATGAGCCGAGTGACGGTCAATCAGGTATCGTCCTGATCTGCTGAGTTGTGCGCTGTGTGTGCCAGGGAGCGTGGTGTGTTGTGTGATCTTCCCGGTTTTGAGGTTGACACTGCATATGTGGCGGTCGATGGGAGAGGGCAGGTTAGAGATGAAAAAGAGGTTTTCACCTTTCTCGTCAAAACCAGTTATTGCAGTCACCTCCCAGTTGCCGTCGGTGAGTTGTTTCACCAGGTTGCCATCGGTATCATAAAGATATAGATGATTGTAGCCGCTACGCTCACTCTGCCAGATGAAAAGGTCATCTCTGCCTCTCACAAAGAGTGGGGGATTCTCCGGCTCCACATACCTGGAATCTGTTTCTCCGAAGAGTGTAAGTTCTTTCTCACCAGTCACGCTGTTGTATCGTTTCAGTTGCATGGTGTCCTGACCGCGGTTGAGATGAGCAATGTAAAGTGCTTCTCCACCGGGGCTCCAGGCAACATTCGTGAGGTAGTGGTCAGACGGCTCCCCTGTTTCGAGCCAAATGGTCTTCTCCTCAAGGATGTTGTAAATGCCGAGGGTTACCTCGTGGCTGCTCATTCCTGCCATGGGGTACTTCTCCGGCTTCGCCTCTGCCACTCTCGATGAGGCGTCCACCAGCGGGTAATCGCTCACCATTCGTTGGTCCATACGGTAGAAAGCCAACATGCTGCCATCGGGCGACCAGAAGATACCGCTATTGATACCAAACTCGTTACGGTGAACAGACTGACCGTTTACGATACCCTTATCACAGTCGTTTGTGACTGTCGACACTTTGCCCTCACTGTCGAGCAGATAGAGATTGTTGGACTCCGTGAAGGCAAGATGCCGGCCCGAAGGAGAGAGGGTTTGGTTATCGCTCTTTTCCGGGAAGTTGAAAAAGGTCTCAATCTTTTTTTGCTTTGGATTGAAGGTGGCAACCCCATTGCTGGTGGTAAGGATGGCAGCATCTCTTTCCTCTTCTTGAAAGGCAAGTCTTATCACCTTTTGCTCCCCAAACAGCGAGTCGGATGATAAATCATCGAAGGTAAGCCACATCTTTTTGCTGTTTCTTCCAGTTGGGTTGATCACTTCCCACACAGTGTCGTTTTCCGTTACCATCAGCCGGTTGCCGTACCACTGGTATGATGCAGAAATGCGTGGGATAAAGCGAAAATAATCATTCCCGCCTGGAATCAGCTCTTCCAGTGTGAAGTTCCTGTTTTCCTGCGCAGCTGACTTTGTGGAAAACGACGTCAATGTAATGAATAGTAATATGATAGCTCCTCTGAACGATGTCATAATGCGGTTCTCAGTTTTGTTTTGGTTTCATCTTTTGATCCCTTTTCAGGCAAAAGTTTGTTCTGATAAACGTGCCAGTGTCAGGCGGTACTCCTCCATCATCCTGCGTACTACCTCCCCGGCAGGGAGGATCTCGCGGATGTGAGAGGCTATCTGCCCAATCTCCAGCTCTCCTTCCATCAGATCACCTTCGAAGATGCCTTTTTTTGCACGTCCACGTCCCAGCAGTTCACGAAGTTCATCAGCCGAAGCTCCCCTCTCCTCCAGTTCATGCACCTGTTGGAAGAATTCATTTTTAATCAGTCGCGTGGGGCTCACTTTCTTCAACGAGAGAAAGGTGTCTCCTTCATTCAGTTCGATACAACGCTGCTTGAAGGCATCGCTGGCAGAGCTTTCAACTGTGAGAGCGAAGCGCGTACCCACCTGCACCCCCTCGGAGCCCAGCGCGAAGGCTGCAGCCATTCCGGCACCTGTGGCAATTCCACCGGCAGCTATCAGGGGGAGTCCTGTGGCAGCGCGTACCTGCGGTATCAGGGTGAGGGTGGTAGTCTCCTCGCGTCCATTATGGCCCCCTGCTTCAAAGCCTTCTGCAACAATGGCGTCAACACCGGCTTCTGCTGCCTTTCTTGCAAAACGGGAGCTTGAAACAACATGTGCCACTGTGATTCCTTCTTTTTTCAGGGTGGCAGTCCAGCTCTTCGGATTCCCAGCGGAGGTGAAGACCACCGGCACCTTTTCATCGATGACGATCTTCATGATCTCCTCAATTTGGGGATACATGAGGGGGATATTTACACCAAAGGGGTTTTCGGTGGCCTCTCTACATTTGGTGATGTGATCGCGCAACATGTCAGGGTGCATAGAACCTGAACCAATCAGTCCCAAACCTCCTGCATTGCTCACCGCTGCGGCAAGTTTCCAGCCACTGCACCACACCATGCCTCCCTGTATGATTGGATAACGGATGCCAAAAAGGCTGCAAATTTTATTTTGAACCATCTTTTTTATTTTTGAAATGCAAAGATAACGGTTTCAGGGTGAATGATGGTTCTTTTTTCAAAGCTGCTGGATGCATTTTTGAATTTTTTTAGTAGCTTTGTGCGTTGTTGCCCATCTATTGCTACAAGGGCAGTGGTTAT